>ENA-ORXI01001991-ORXI01001991.1-sediment-metagenome-genome-assembly--contig:-NODE-1991-length-15326-cov-3.703456_pt1 | contig 15326 bp, 13 predicted proteins | sample MGYA00237861_ERZ511468 | MGnify/ENA primary metagenome ERZ511468 (study PRJEB26299, sample SAMN06266213) | sediment metagenome | isolation source: Hudson Canyon methane seep mesocosm | place... | reverse complement strand
AATTGAATATTTCTTGTTGTGTCAGATTGTGATCTTCGGGAATAAGACCATTTGTTATTGCTTTAGCAACAATTTTTTCACTGTCTAACCCTGCACCATTATCAATAATTTGAATAACAATATGGCCCGATTGGTGGAAGGCATTAAGTTGAATACAGCCTTTATCCGTTTTACCTGCTTGCTCTCTTTCTAGGGGTGTTTCAACACCATGGTCAAGTGAATTTCGAATTAAGTGTGTTAACGGATCATTAATCTTCTCAACAATGGTTTTATCTAACTCTGTTTCTCCCCCCGTAATCTTCAGTTCTATATCTTTACCAAGCTCTTTACTGACGTCTCTGACAACACGTTTAAATCGTGTAAATGTTTCACCAATTGGCACCATTCTCAAGTCTAGTGCTGTATCACGAATATCACTGACTAAAGTATTCATTGTTGTGGCGACTTCCTCAACATCCGCTAAACCATGTCGCTCAACCATCAAGTCCATGGCTGCACCAGATATGACCAATTCGCCCACGAGGTTAATTAATTGACCTAGTTTTTCTGAGTCCACTCGTATGTAATTAGCTTCTTTAGCCGCTTTCTGCTTAACTTGTTTCTGTTTATTCAGTGCTTTATTGACGACTTCTGGTTGCACGACCTGTTTTTCAACTAAAATCTCACCGATGGGCTTGCTCGTGTCGCCTTCTTCACTCTGTTGCTGTACAGCTTTGCTAACATCGCTTTTCGTTAAAACGCCTATATTGATTAATATGTCACCTAACCGATCTGCTTCACTTTCCAATTCATCTAATATTGAAAGATAGTCTTCTATTTTAGAGTGTGGAGGTAAAATATTAATATCACAGTCATCACTGGCAAACTCAAATACATCTTCTATCGTTTGTTTATCAGCATTACTTTTATAAGCAATTTTCAGGTGTAAATAACAGCTTTCTGGATCATATACATCGTCATCTGGGAGCTCATCTGTTAATACTAAGACGGTATCAATATCACCAATCGTTTTCAGGTATCTTAAGAAAGAGAGAGGGTCAACCCCCATTCTTAATGCATCGGGCTTAAATGCTAACGATATGATCCATTTATCATCAAGATCCGTTGTCTCTCCGACCGTTTCCATTGTTGTCGTTTCAACCACACTATTAACAGCAGGCAATGTCTCATCCTTACCCGTCAACTTAAATACAAGCTCAGTACCAATAGCCTGCATATCTTCTGGTAACGCTTCTTCTGGTGAGGTAATGCAATGTTCTAATAGTTTTGATGTGTGATCTTTACAATCCAGTAAGACTGAAATTAAGGTGTCATCAATGGACTTTTCTCCATTTCTGACTTGATCTAAAACAGTTTCAGCTTCATGAGTAAAAGCAACAACATCATTAAAACCAAACAATCCTGATGAGCCTTTGATCGTATGCATGGCTCTGAACAAACTATTGACAGTTTCACTGTCATCAGGTGTATCTTCAAGCGCTAATAATGCATCTTCCATTTCATCCAGAAGCTCTTTAGCTTCTTGCTTAAAGGTTTCTAACGCAACATCTAAATCACTCATGATGCGTTCCAGTCAGATGAAATAATTACCGGATCACCAAAAAATGGCACCAAATTGAAGAGTTCTAACACCTCAATGACAGCTTGGCTATGATCAACAATACTCAATTGAGTATTGATTATTGTTGCTTGCTTTTTAAGCATGATCAACAACTGCATTCCTGCACTATCAATTTCACTCACTTCAGATAGGTCAAGCTGTAATTCCTGATCAGCTTTTAAACTAGAGAACAAGGTATTCTTGTGTTCCAACACATTGTATATTGTCATTTCATCTTGAACTACAAGTCGTATTGTTGAATCACTCTGCTGTTTAATATCTATTGTCACAACGGCCCCCTTTTAACTCAAAAACATGGTCAGTTACGGTAAAATCAACTTTGATACAGCGGCCAATAACATGGGTGGCTGAAAAGGTTTAACAAGCCACGCTTTTGCACCTGCAGCCCTTCCTGCTTGCTTCTTTTCATCTGAGGCTTCTGTTGTTAACATCATCATTGGGGTGAATTTATATGCCGGTAATTTCTTCGCTTCTTGTACCAGTGTTATCCCATCCATATTAGGCATATTTACATCGGTAATGAGTAGGTGAATTTTCACACCATTTAACTTGCTCAATGCATCAACGCCATCGACAGCATCAATAACATCGAAGCCAGCCCCTTTTAAAGTCAAACTTACAACTTGTCTAATTGATGCTGAATCATCAACAATCATTATGGTTTTTGCCATTTTAAATACCCTTAACTTATCTTTTTAATTTTGCTTTGTATTTTAAAAGAAGGTGAGTTCATCACCCTCTTCTTCTGTAGTCGCTACGGCCACAACTTCCTCACCTGAAATGCTAGCTTGATGGTGAAGTAGCTCTTCTGGCATCGTATAACGTAGTTCCATTTTTTCCATAATACTGTCTACCCGAATAGAATCAGGGTCTCGTGCAGTCAGTGCAATTTGTTTTTGACTATCAACGACATCATATAAATCTTGTAAATTATGCTCTGCATGTTCAAGCATTTGACTGACACGGTCTTGAAATTGTAACGCTGTTAATACAGAGTATATCTCTACCTGAACCTGTTCGTTTCCTTCGGTTAAGATATCTGCATGCTTTTTAAATGAATTTAAAGTATTTTCAATATCTGTTAATACTTTCTCTATGTAAGTCTCTGAGTTATGGATACTTTCTCCATCAGTCTCACTTGTTGTTTCAGCAGATTTGAGTGTTGCGGTCATCGCTGAATTAATTTCATTAACGGTCTTACTTATTCTTGCTCCTGTTTCAGCTGAAGTTTGAGCTAAGTTTCTTACTTCATCTGCGACTACGGCAAAACCACGACCATGCTCTCCTGCTCGAGCAGCCTCAATGGCAGCATTTAAAGAAAGTAAATTAATGTTATCGGCGACACTTCGAACATCATGTGCCATAGAGTCTAAATCTGCTGTATAACTTGATAGTTGGCGCACTTCATCAATCATATTTGTTTCGGCATCATTCAAGGCGCTTAACTCATCCATAACGCCATTTAAAATTGCTTTAGAGCCCTTCAACAAGGCATCAATTGAATAGTCCTCATTATCGTGTTCTTGGCTCGCATTTAACTCAGAAATCTTGGTCGTCATCGCGGCAAACCGCTCACTGAGGTTGGCGACTTCTTGCTCCGTGTGCTCTTTTGACATATCAATTTGATTGAGGATTATCGGCATGACATCAACTAAAAGTTGCTCTAAAGGTCTCACCGAAGATTCTATACGCTCAATGGCAACGTTAGCTTCTTTACTTTGTGCCTCTAATTTAGAGGTCGTATCGGCTTGCATTGTTTTATAGAGAATATGACCGACGATTAATCCCATTACAATTAATAGCCCGACCAGAGTAAGTCCTGGAATAATGCTTAGCTCTGTAACAAAAACAGTCAATAAAGCAACACTAGATCCAGCTATACTTGGTAAAGAATAAAATAAAATGCTGTTTCTTAATTTAACTTGCATGAATAATTTCCAATAGTAACTATAAAAATAAAATAATGACTGTCCAAGCCCTTAACTTAATATTTTTATCGTCTCCAACTTACATTTCGTGAATAGTTTTTATAGATAAACTACAATTCTTAGGACAGGCTTAAATACTACAGTGTTCTAGTAGAATCGGGAGAAAGTTTATTGATATAGATCAATATATCTATAACTTTAAGGGTTCCACACAAAATTATGTGTCACCTTAAACTATTCAGTTTTGAACGCACCTCATTGATTTTCCTCAATGCCAATTTATGGCTCATTTACCATATTCCTCACAAAACTTTGATTTATTTTAATGGGTTATTAACAAGTTAAGCGGTTTATTTTCTAAAAATATCGCGTAAGATTTTATACAGATCTTAGTCTCGATTATTAATCCTAAATGCACACTTTTTAAAGTATGAATTAAACATATTTTGAAACTTTGCCAGTCGTATTTTAGGAGAATTCCTGCGGATGTTCGCCTCTGCTTCAAAGACCTCCCCTAATCATCATATTAACCTTAGGTTGGAAATACAATTAGAATTCATTATTGACTACGGTGCATTCAATCTCATTAATTTTTCGTACGTGTATTATGTGTGGTGGAGGGTAATGGTGTACTTCTAGCGGTTCTTGGCTACCTTAGTTCTCTTCTCCTAGGGTATACTGCAGTATACATATCGTATATAACGCTCTGCGGGAGCATTTAACTTTGTTCCTTAAAAGTGAAAAAATGATAACTCTTTCGTTTAAACGTTTAAATATATAGCTTAATGACTTCCAAATATCACTTTGATGTTCTTATTATTGGTAGCGGTGCTGCTGGTTTAACCCATGCACTACACTTAGCAGAGCATGCTCAAGTTGCCGTGTTATCAAAAGGTCAACTCGAAGAAGGCGCCTCGCTTTATGCTCAAGGTGGTATCTCTGTTGTGCTTGATCAGGCAGACTCACTGCAATCTCATATTGATGACACACTTTTAGCGGGCGCAGGCTTATGTGATGAAGATACTGTTCGTTTTACGGTTGAGCAGGCACGAGATAGTATTGAATGGCTTATTGAACAAGGTGTTTCATTCACCAAAGATGGTATTACATCGGAAACCTACCACCTCACCCAAGAAGGTGGCCATAGTCACCGACGTATTATTCACTCGGCGGATGCAACAGGACGGGAAGTAGAAACGACGTTATTAGCAAAAGCAAAAGCACATCCTAATATTCACTTGTTTCCCTATCATATCGGCATCGATCTCATCACTAGTCACAAACAGTTCGGCCAACAAAATGACAGTGATAGCTGCTTAGGCTGTTATGTTTTAGATATTAAAACTGATACACCTCGCACATTTACAGCTCCCATCACTGTTTTAGCAACGGGGGGAGCTGGCAAAGTCTATCTTTATACCAGTAACCCTGATGTATCAACTGGCGATGGTATCGCCATGGGCTGGCGTGCAGGTTGCCGCATTGCCAATATGGAATTTGTTCAGTTTCATCCCACCTGTTTATATCACCCCAAAGCTAAATCATTTTTAATTAGTGAAGCATTGCGAGGTGAAGGGGCTAAATTATTATTGGCTGATGGCTCACATTTTATGGAGCAATTTCATCCTCAAGCCGAATTAGCCCCGAGAGATATTGTTGCCCGAGCAATTGATCATGAAATGAAGCGCTTAGGTGATGACTGTGTCTATTTAGATATAAGTCACCAGCCGAAAGAGTTCATTGAAAGTCACTTTCCAACCATTCATCAACGCTGTCTAAAGTTTGGTATAGACATGACCCGAGAGCCTATTCCTGTTGTTCCTGCCGCACACTATACCTGTGGAGGACTCATTACCGATCTTCATGGCCAGACTGATCTTCGCGGTTTATATGCTATTGGTGAAACGGCGCACACCGGCTTACATGGTGCCAACCGTATGGCCAGTAATTCACTATTAGAATGTCTCGTATTCGCACGTAGTGCTGCAGAGAAAATCAAACAACAGTTACATACAATCAATACGAAAAACCCAACAATTCCAGCATGGGATGCAAGCCGAGTTGCACCGGCGAAAGAAGCTATTTCCATTAGTCATAACTGGGATGAACTTCGCCGATTCATGTGGGATTATGTAGGCATTGTTCGCTCCAAAGAACGACTTTACAAAGCGCGGCAACGATTAACTTTATTGCAACAGGAAATCAATGATTATTATAGTCAGCACCGTATTAGTAGCGATTTATTAGAATTACGTAACCTGGCTGATGTTGCTGAACTTATTATCACATCAGCACTACAGAGACAGGAAAGCCGAGGTCTGCACTATATGCTGGATTATCCTGACGTAAACAGTCAGAATGAAGCAACGGACACTATCATTCCTGGAAAGTCTTAGGGTTTCTGCAGTAAACTCTTAACTGCCTGAATAACTCATCATCAACAGCATCATTTACAAGCGTAACTGTTTTATTACGCCAGAATGATTCATCATGAAATGTCAGCATAACTAATGACGGTATCACAACACAGTTTACTAATTTTAATGGCGGCATCTCCTGCTCACCTTTGCTCAACAAATACCACCGTTGCTCACTATCCCGTTCCAAGCGAATAATGGCAGAAGCATTATCAACCCATAACTGTTGTCGGCAATAATAAATAAAGCTAGTACCAATAAATAACACCGTAGCGACTAAGCTCCAACTCTGCTCCAATAAACTGAATAGCGTTATTAACATTAAGCTATGGATAAAAACTAAATACACCAACATTTTTTTTGATCGGCCTATTGGCAAACTAAATACAATCCGTTTCATTTACTCATACCTTCCCTGTGAGTGCGATACAATACATCACACCTAACTCCCATTAAAATGACATTATGACTGATACTTGGCAAAACATTGTTAAACAACAACACAACTTAACCCCAGAAAGCTACTCTCAGAAACCGCAGCTTTCATCCCCCTGCCACAGCTTGGGGTGTTAACAGTTTCCGGTACCGATGCACAATCATTTTTGCAAAACTTACTAACAAATGATGTTACAGCACTCGCAACCAATCAAAGTCACCTTTCTGGATTTTGTAATGCTAAAGGGCGTTTATTTGCACTTTTTCACCTAATTCGTCGCCAAGAAGACTATCAGTTAATATTACCCAAAGAAATGTGTCTCGCATTACAGCAACGCTTAACAATGTATATATTACGCTCAAAAGTAACGATTACTGATGAAACTGAGAACCTAAGCTGTTTAGGACTCATTAGTACAGATAAGTCACCTACTCAAGCATTAAATTTAGCTGCTGAGGCGGTACAACAGCTAAATGATAGAACACTCTGCATAGCCTCCCATCAAAAAATTGAAGGCATCGTTTCAACTGCAAAGGAACAGCACTGGCAACTTGCATCGGAAAATATCTGGTTTATTGCTGATATTGATGCTGGCTACCCAATGATTTTTCCTGAAACCAAAGAAAAATTCACACCACAGCAAGTTAACCTCGAATTAGTCGGTGGTGTTAGCTTCAACAAAGGGTGCTATCCAGGCCAAGAAATCGTTGCCAGACTGCACTACCTAGGCAAACCCAGCCGCCGTATGTTCAAAGCTACTCAAGTAACAAAACAGATACCGAACATCGGAGATGAAATTGTTACCGACTTAGGTGATATAGCAGGCCATATCGTATCTATACAAAGCAAAGAAGAGGCTCATTTTGAACTACTTATTAGTTTAAAGCTGAACCAACTCAATGCTAAGCTACTGATTAACGATTCGTCAGTCATAATACCAAATAGCGAAATACCAGAATAAGCGTAGCGCAGAAAAGGAAAGGATTAAAAACGGTTAACAGTATCTAGAAAAATAGAGGACGTTTAAAACTCTGCTCGACCATTACTGCGAGTTCAAGGCGATTCTATTTGCGTAGCTTAAGTGTCATTAGAACCTTTCTTTCTGGTAAATCAATGAAAAGCTCGGTGTTCTAATGGCAAGATAAATTAAGTTCTATTCAAGTAACTTTATAATGTGGAAGCAGATACGAAATAATTACGTCCTGAAATAAAAAAGGCTTAGCAATAAATTGCTAAGCCTTTGATATATATGGTGCGCCCGGCACGATTCGAACGTGCGACCGCCTGGTTCGTAGCCAGGTACTCTATCCAGCTGAGCTACGGGCGCTTAATTTATTAATTATACAGAGATTGTATCTCTACCACAATAATTAAATTATTTGGCGGAGAGCGAGGGATTCGAACCCTCGATAGGGGTAAACCTATACACCCTTAGCAGGGGTGCGCCTTCAGCCACTCGGCCAGCTCTCCGTTTCAAGCCGACCATTATAATCAGTTGAATATTATTATGCTAGTAATAATTGAAATATAATTTAACCTACATTACTTTGTGTTTGATCTTTTTCGGCTTGAATTCGATCGTAAATTTCTTCACGATGAACGGTAACTTCTTTTGGTGCATCAATCCCAATTCGTACTTGGTTTCCTTTTACACCTAAAACATTAACGACGACATCGTCCCCAATAATTAATGCTTCCCCTACACGCCGTGTGAGAATTAACATGATTTTCTCCTTTCATATATTATATTGCATCCAATGGAAGACCAGTTTTTCAAACCAATTTGAGACTCCCTTATGAGTAGTATACATAATAATATTTAAAAAATGTGTAAATGTCGCCTAAAAGGCTCTCTGCAAGATAAAGGTAGTGCTTTACCCCGTACATTGAAGACTAGAATTAGAACCTGTCTTAATCAAATCCTCTAAGTCTAGATATAGCACTTGAGTTAACAACATCTAAACACTCCTGATTCTGAGGTGGGCACGAAAAAGCCTTATTTCTAAGCTGAAAATATGTATGTTTCCAGAATAATCATAGCCAGTAGGTCAAGAACAGTCCCCTATTAGTTTGATTTATTTGAATATCTAATCAAAATAATGGTTTTTTTATAAAATAGATGTCACCATAACTTTAACTTCTTTAAACAGCTTTACATCACTATGAATCTTAATTCTCATCTTAAATATTACACACTTCTTTATGTGGATGACCATGCCAGTGTCCGTTCAGATATATACACTCTTTTATCCCCATCATTTAAATCAGTTTTATTGGCTGAAGATGTAAAATCCGCACAATTGCTTTGTGCCAGTAATGATATTGATGTGATTATTACTGATGTTGAAATGCCGGGTGAAGATGGTCTTAGCTTTGTTGAAGAAGTTAGGAATAGGGATGACGAAATTCCAATTATTGTCCTCACTGCATTTACAGATACATCCTATTTACTACGTGCTGCTAATTTACACATCAATGGTTATATTACAAAGCCCCTGACTTTTGATAAGCTTAATAATGCATTAGAAATTATTGCAAAAAAACTCACAAATAAAAGCCAAACAATTAAACTGTCAGACGAGATCTTCTATAGCCCAGCAACAAAACAATTAACGGTTGATAATGACATTGTATCTCTTGGTAAAAAAGAACGTATTTTACTTGAGCTTTTTATTAATAATCACTCAGAAACATTATCTAAAAAAGAAATTGAAAAAGTAATCTGGCCTTCAGTTCATGTGAGTGATTCAGCCTTAAAGAACCTACTAAATGAATTACGGAATAAGCTTAAAAACGATACTATAATTATCAACCAACCGGCGCAAGGGTGGCTGATTAAAGTAAAAGAATAACGTGCATTCACTAAAAGCTTTACTCTTTTTCCTACTCACGCTCAGCTCTCAGGCTCTTTTAGCTGAGCACGCTCTGACACCCGTGACTCTACAGCTAAAATGGAACCACCAATTCCAGTTTGCAGGTTATTATGCCGCCATACAACAAGGTTATTATCAGCAAGTAGGGCTTGATGTCACTATCAAGGAGGGCATTCATCCTCCCTATGATGAAGTTGAGTCTAATCAAGTTGATTTTGGTATTTCAGGTTCTGGGCTTATTGTTGAGCAGGCAAAGAAAAACGCCTTTGTCGCCTTAGCGGCGATCAATCAGGTAAACCAATATGTTTGGATAATTAAAGCAGATAGCGATATCTATACGGCTAAGGATTTTATTGGTAAAACAGTTACTCATCAGAGTGGTGATGATGCTCTAACGGCTATGTTTACAAAAGAAGGTATAGCATTAAAGCATATCAACATCTCTTCACCTAAGTACACAGTTGATGACTTAATTTCTGGCAATATAGATGCTCTTTCCGGCTATAAATCAAATGAACCTTTTTTATTACAACAACAAGGAATCGATTTTCGAATAATTTCTCCAGAAAAATATGGCATTGATTTCTATGGTGATGTGCTATTTACTTCCAAGAGAATGCTTCAATCGAATCCTGATACGGTCAAATCATTTAGAGAGGCCAGCTTAAAGGGCTGGCGGTATGCTCTGGAACATCATGATGAAATTATTGAACTCATCAAAGAAAAATATAATTCTCAAAATAAATCTCGCCAACATTTGCAGTTTGAAGCTAAAGCGATTTCAAAATCTACATTACATCCTATCATCGAGATAGGTCATATGAATGAAGGGAGGTGGAAGCATATTATTAAAACCTACCATGACGCAGGAGTAGTGAGTGCTAATTTTAATTTAGATGGTTTTGTTTACACATCATCAGAAATCTCTGATGACAAGCTCTACTGGGTATTGTTCATAGCGCTAATAAGTATTTTTATTATTACCGTTATTGCACTCCATTTTGCTCGAGTATCTCGAGAACTTGACCGCCTCATTTACCTCAAAAATCAATATGCCAATATTGGTGAATCAGTCAGTAATATTACACACCAATGGAAGCAACCCTTAAATGAATTAGGTATTCAATTAATGTTGCTAGAATCAGAGATTAATAAAGCACCGGAATCCATTGATTCAGACAAAACTAAAATACTCAGTAAAAAAAGCCACCAAATCCTTCAGTTCATGGCAGATACGGTTGATTTATTTCGATTTTTTCTTAATTCAGACTCTAAAGTAGCGTTATTTAATCCAACAGAAGTCATTGAATCGACTATCCAATTATTATCAGATAGTTTACGTTTAAACCGTATAGAAATAAGCCAAGATCTCACTTCAACAAAAATGATCCACGGCAATAGCACTGAGTTTGCCCATATTATATTAAGTATTCTAGTCAATGCTCGTGATGTTTTATTAGAACGACATATTACCTCTCCTAGAATTAATATTCACTTATCATCCGATGACAACTTTATTAAGCTGAGTATTACAGATAATGCGGGAGGCATACAGGCACAACCAATCAATTCTATATTTGAATTAGGCTTTAGTGAGAAAGTATCTGGAAAATCAGGTGTAGGTCTTTATATTGCTAAAAATATTATCGAGAAACAAATGAATGGCAAAATACGCGTTAATAATTCTTATCTTGGAGCCTGTTTTACGCTGTTAATTCCATCTGATAGTAGCCATTAAAACAACTCAATATCATCTTCATCAACATGCTGAGTTTGTTTCAAAATATCTTCTATCGACATGCCCTGCATCATCATATCAAACATCTGATGTTCTGCAGGCATCGTATATTTGGACTTAATTTTTTCTTGGAGTAATGACCACTCAAGAGGATTATATAGTCGAGAATTATCACCCACTAAATCAACTAAAGATGCTAATGAGTGCGATACATGGGATAAGCGTTGAGTTAATTTATCATAGAATTGAAATGCCATAATTGCATGTTGCATCTCACCAGCAACAGATTCACACTGTTCGACAATTTGTGTTGATGTGCCTGTTGTATTTTCTATTGCTAGCTGCTCCATCACCTTGACTCTTGCCGCCATCGTCGTAAATGCGTCAGTTAAGGTATCAACAGAATCATCACCCTCTTTCATCGACATTTCAATTTGAGCAACAGCTAAATTCATCATCCGTACAGTTTCTCGTACTTGACTCCAATCTAAATCTGGTTTTTGTGCACTTGATGCTGTCATAGTTTTCTTTAATCCATTTATTCTAAATTTAGTTTTTTCAGTTTATATCTTAAAGCGCGAAAAGTAATCCCTAATTTTTTAGCTGCAGCCGTTTTATTCCAACGCGTAGACTCCAATGCGTTAGAAATTAATTCTCGTTCCTGTTGCTCAAGCCGGCTTTCTAGGTCATCATCCGCTCTTAACTCAATCTGGCTACTACTGGCATTGCTAACTATTATTTTATCGCTCTTCTGCTCTATTTTGTTGTCAGGTAACATAAGGTCATCAAGAGTAATCTCCTCCCCTTCGGACCAAGTGATCGCTCGCTCAAGTATATTTTCCAATTCACGTACATTACCAGGAAACCGATATTCCTTTAAGGCTTCAATCACTTTTTGACCTAACTTAGGTACTGACAGCCCATTTTTATGAGCAATCTGTTCTATTATATAATCAGCTAATAGGTTTATATCCTCTCGTCGTTCTCGTAGTGAAGGAACTATCAATTCTATAACATTAAGCCTATAAAATAGATCCTGTCTAAATAAACCTTGTTTCACACTGTCTGCCAGATCTTTATGTGTAGCGGAAAGCACCCTCACATCAATACTTATTTCTTCACTACCACCTACAGGCCGAACCGTCTTTTCCTGTATTGCTCGTAACAACTTTACCTGCATCATTAATGGTAAATCAGCAACTTCATCTAAAAAGAGTGTGCCGCCATCTGCAGCTTTAAATAAGCCCTCTTTATCGGAGATTGCGCCTGTAAAAGCACCTTTATGATGACCAAACAATTCACTTTCTACTAACTCTGTAGGTATAGCACCACAATTAATTGGAATAAAAGGTTTATCAGATCGCGCGCCTAATTCATGAATCAGTCTGGCAACCAACTCTTTGCCCGTTCCCGACTCACCACTAATATAAACAGGCGCCTGACTTCGTGCCAGCTTAGTGATTTTACCCCGTAATGATTTTATAACGTCAGTTTCACCTAATAAACGACTGCGTGTTCTTCGTTCTTTTTTTAATGATTTCTTTGGCGTCAGTTTTAATGCTGTAGAAACTAAATCTCTTAGCATTCTTAGCTTAAGGGGTTTTGAAACAAAATCAAAAGCACCTAATTTTAATGCTTGAACAGCTAGATCCATATTCCCGTGAGCAGTTATAACTGCTACAGGTAGGTTAGGGTATTTCTTTTGCAATAAGCGAACAAGGTCTAAACCATTTCCATCTGGCAATCGCATATCAGTTAAACATAAATCAAATGTTTGCTGTTTTAATGCCTGTTCAGCCTGAGCAAGGTTTTCTACCGTAATACAGTCAATCGACATACCCGATAATGTCATAGACAATAATTCAAGGATATCGGGTTCATCATCAATCACGAGGGCTTGAGGGTTCAATGTAGTATCTCTTGTCTTTCAATCGGGAAGCTTACTCTAAAACAAGCCCCACCTTTATTTTCTAAGTTCATTAATTGCGCCCCATTTGCCTGACACATTTCCCGTGCCAGATAGAGCCCTAAACCTGTTCCACCTTGCCTTTCTGAATGAAAAGGTTCAAATAAATGTTTTGAAACCTCTTCTGAAATTCCAACGCCATTATCATTAATGTCGATAATAACATTATTATTATGACTAGAAAGTGTCAGTGTAACTCTCGTTTTTTCTAATTCCGGATTAGAGAAATGCCATGCATTTTCTAGCAAATTACAAAATACTTGATGCAACTGCTCTTCATCCATATAGACTCTAGCTAAAGGCGCATCAATTTTTAATTTAATCTCTTCTTTCTTAATATGATTTATTTCACAAAAGTCATTAATCAATTGCTCTAACCATAACGCTAATAAAATAACCGTTTGTTCAACCGTTTTCCGACGACTCATATCTAAAATTGTTTCTATAATCCCATTCACTCGAACGCTATGACGCTGAATGATGTCTGTTAATTTCTTACTTGTATTATTACCCTCATGCGCTTCTGCTAATAACTCTCCTGCGTGGCTAATTGCACCTAAAGGATTACGAATTTCGTGAGCAATACTCGCGGTCAACCGTCCTAAAGATGCCAGTTTGAGTTGCTGCGCTTGCTGCGCCAAAGAAGATGCATTATCGATATAAATTAATACTTCGCCACTCTCTAGTGTTGTAAATCGTGGTAACAGCTCAGGTAAATCTGGCCGAGATTGAATGGATTCAAATTCTGTAACTACATGACTTTGCCACTTCTTTAATTGCAGTGCCAATACCGGTGCAAGGTGTTTTAATGAAGGTTTCTGATCTGAGACTTCAATATCTAACATATTACGCGCTGATTGATTAATTAAAGATATAAGACCTATACTATCAACAACAATAATTCCTGTTTGCATGCCACTAATAATATGCTGATTTAATACTGCTAGCTTTGTAACATCTCTACCTCGTTGTTCAGCTAACAACAATGTTGTTTTCATTTTATGTGAAAGAATTTGGGCCAATAATGCAGTCGCAAAAAATGTGGCTCCCAACATGCCTGCATGGCTGTATTTTGTGATCCCATCCCCTACAATTTGAGAATAGCTCACTTCCAACAATACGGATAATGTTGCAACAGCCGCAATAAATACAGATAACCTGCCAGGTATTAATGCACCGCCAGCAACCACAACAACCACTAGTAAGGTACCTAAACCTGTCGATAAACCGCCACTAGCATGGATAATAAGGGTTAGAAATACAATATCCAATACTAATTGAATACGGGTATGAGTATTAAATTGGCCCAGTTTTTTTGAACTAGTGACGACAAAAATGGAGGCCGAGAGTAAATATAATAAACTCACATTTCCATATAGAACAGGGTTTGCTTTACCTAAGAAATCAGGTGGTAATTCAAAATAAAAAACAAAAAATAACACCCCCGTCAAAAATAGTCGGTAAGCAGAGAATATGATTAACTCACGCCATGAGCTGACTGTTTGAGAAGAGTGTTGACCAAAGTTAAACAACTGCATTCGAGTTACTTATGAGATTCAGAATGTTCTTTTGAGCAATAATAGTCATTATCTAATTTAAGGGCTTCTTGTTCCAAAATATGCAGGCCACAATGACTACACCGCACCATTTCTTCACTTTTAGGGACCATTGATTCAGAACGACTCTTACGCAACAAATTTACAATAATCACATAAAGTAAAAGACCAATGGCAATTAAAACTAAAATTCGCATTTTTAAACCTCTATAAATAAAAAAGGGTATCCTAAATAGAATACCCTTTTCTGTTACTACATGTTTACTGGTTTACTAAATTTTTCTACTTTGGCTTACGTGACGCACTCTTACGTTCATGTTCTAGTAACAGTTTCTTACGAACACGAATTGATTTAGGTGTCACTTCTAATAACTCATCTTCACCAATAAACTCTAAGGCTTGCTCTAAACTCATTCTAATTGGTGGCACTAAGTTGATCGCCTCATCAGTACCCGATGCACGTACGTTAGTTAATTGCTTACCTTTTAGTGGGTTAACAACTAAGTCATTATCACGTGAGTGAATACCAATAACCATACCTTCATAGACATCATCATTATGTCCAATAAACATACGACCACGTTCTTGCAAACTGAAAATAGAGAAAGCTACAGCTTGACCCATGCCGTTAGCAATCAGTACACCATTGCTACGTTTACCAAAGTCACCTTCTTTAACAGCTGCATAATGATCAAATACACTGAAAATTAAACCTGTACCTTGTGTTGCAGTTAAAAACTCAGTACGGAAGCCAATCAAGCCACGTGAAGGAATAATAAAGTCTAAACGTA
>ENA-ORXI01001989-ORXI01001989.1-sediment-metagenome-genome-assembly--contig:-NODE-1989-length-15333-cov-34.428422_pt1 | contig 15333 bp, 13 predicted proteins | sample MGYA00237861_ERZ511468 | MGnify/ENA primary metagenome ERZ511468 (study PRJEB26299, sample SAMN06266213) | sediment metagenome | isolation source: Hudson Canyon methane seep mesocosm | place... | reverse complement strand
GATTTTTCTGCTTCAGCTCGTAATGTGTTTGATTCTCATGGAAAGGAGCCGGCTGTAGACAGTTATCGTGAAAACCTTCCCATTGCCAGTCGAAGTTTTTATCTGCAAACAACGGTTCACTTTTGAAAATCAGGTTCACCTTTGATGCCCTTACTGCCATTAAGTTAAATGGCTATGCAAACCACAGGTTGCTTCCAATCTGTCCTTCAAGACACCGCGTGAATACATCCATGGTGCTTGTTGACAGCATCCCTGCTGTCAACAGCCTTGAAAAACAGATTCGAAACAACTTTAGAAAATGATCAGGGTGTGATTTAAAGTGAAGTAAATATGAATTGTATTATTGTAGAGCGGACTTCAGTCCGCTATATTTCAGCATGGTTTGCGGACTGAAGTGTGCTCTACAATATTGCTGAATACAATTACTTCACTTTTAATCACACCCAAAATGATCAACCTGTTTTTTGTTCATAGTCATATTAAGTTAAGACAATTATTGGCATAGGATGTGCGAAGTGATTTAATCCAAGCCCAGTTTCTTTAAGCGGTAACGTAATGATCTAAATGAAAGACCCAGTGCTTTTGCTGTAGCGGTTTTATTCCAACGATTTTCCTCTAGTGCTTTGTTTAGTGCTTCTCTTTCAATTTCTTCTAAATAGTCTTCCAAAGGGAGTTCGGTTGAATTGTATTTTTCAGCTTTTGGATGATCAGAGCCAATGGGTAGATTTAAGTCATCCAACTCAATGATATCTCCATCATAAAGAGCTAGAGCTCTTTCTAAAATATTTTCAAGTTCACGGACATTACCCGGAAAGTGATATTTTTGTAATGCAGAAAGGGCTTGGGGAGAGAGTGAGGGTTGTAATTGCTTATTGTCAGCCGATAAAGTAGACAATAAGTGTTGAGCTAATTCCTGTATGTCAGTTGTTCTTGCTCGTAATGGGGGGGCGATTAATTCGATGACATTAATACGGTAGTATAGATCCTGTCTAAATGTACCCTCGGCAACCATTTGTCCTAGGTTTTTATGTGTTGCACTCAAAATGCGCACATTAATAGCGACCTCTTGTGAATCACCAATAGAACGGACTTTCTTTTCTTGTATGGAGCGAAGTAATTTAACTTGAAGGTTTAAAGGCAAATCAGCTATTTCATCTAAAAATAAGGTGCCTCCATCAGCGGCTTGAAACAAGCCTTTTTTATCGGCATTAGCCCCTGTAAAACTGCCTTTTTTATGGCCAAAGAATTCACTTTCTATTAATTCATGAGGAATTGCGCCACAGTTAACAGCGATAAATGGTGCGTCATATCTCGGGCTTTGCTGGTGAATTAGTTTTGCAATTAACTCTTTACCTGAACCCGATTCTCCACTGATATAGACAGGTGCCTGGCTGCGGGCAACTTTTTCGATTTTATTTCTAATGTCTCTCATTAGCGCGGAGTTACCCAATAAAATATGGCGCGTCCTGCGGTCTTTTTCGGCTGGATTAGGTTGAGATAGTTTTAAGGCATTGCTAACTAGCTGCCGTAGAACAGTGAGGTCTACAGGTTTTGATAAAAAATCAAAAGCCCCTTTTTTCATCGCTTGAATGGCAATGTCCATATTGCCATGTGCTGAAATAACGGCAACAGGGATGGGGTTCTGGCTGTGTTGTATGAAATCGACTAAATCAAGGCCATCACCATCAGGTAGCTTCATGTCGGTGAGGCATAGGTCAAATTTGTTTTGAGCAAATAGCTGTTTTGCAGAGTGAATGTTCTCAGCGGATAAGGTGCGAATATTCATTCTGTTGAGTGTTATTTCTAATAACTCCCTAATATCAGGTTCATCATCAATAATCAGTGTTAATGGCGTCTTCATATTTCAATTTTTGAGCTATCGGCACTAGGTAAGCAAAGTTGGAAGCAGTTTTCGTTAGCTGTGGGGGCATAACTTAATGTTGCTTGATTGAGCTCTGCAAGTTCTTTTGAAATATATAAACCTAAGCCTGTGCCTGTGCTTGAGGTTGTAAAAAAGGGTTCAAAAAGGTGGCGAGCAGTGTGGTTATCAATTTTACAGCCACTATCAAGTATTCTAATACATGGGGCCTGGTTTTTATGGCTAACTTCAATAGTAATTCTGTAAATTGAAGTGTTTCCATATTTTAGAGCATTGCTACATAAATTATCCATAATTTGTTTAAGATGACCTGTATCCATGTAAACCCATAAATCAGCAGAAAAGTTTTTAAGAAAAAAGGACTCAGGAGAGCAATGGCTCTCTTCGATAAAATTAGCCAGGAATTTTTTTATCCAGTCAGTTAAATTGATTTTTTCTCTCTTGGATGGGTGTCGGCGTGAAAGTTGTAAAATATCCTCAATGATTTTATTAACGCGTTGACAATGGGACTGAATGATTTCAGTTAATCGATGATCTTGAGGTGATAATTCAGGTGCTTCAGATAATAGCTGTCCTGCATGGCTTATCGCGCCTAATGGATTGCGGATTTCATGAGAGATACTTGCGGTTAGGCGGCCTAATGATGCCAGTTTGCTTTGTTGTAAACGTTGGTTATATAAAGAAATATCTTCTAAAATTATCATATGAAAGGTTGCCTGATCTGTCTTGAGTAAAGAAAACCTGGCATGTATTTCATTCTTGTTGCTGAGCGTGATAAGTGCAAAGTCATGATGGGGATTTTCTAGCCATAATTGAAAACTTTGGTGAAGTTCTGATGAAATATCACTTAATAGACTAGGCTGATGTTCATTGGTCAGTTTCAATGCAGATTCGTTACACATTTTTATTTGTTGAGCAGAATCGCTGATAATTATCCCTGATTGTAAATGTTGAATAATATATTGATTGAGATATTCAAGGTTGGAGATGGTTTGCTGGTGTTGTGAGGCAAGTATTTCAGATTGCTCGGTACGTTTGGCAAGGACGTAAGATAAATAGGCGATAGTGAAAAATGCAGCACCTAGCATGCCCGCATAGGTAAATGAGGTGTTGGTAAATGCACGGTTTTGAAAGGTGTAAACCTGTTCGGTCAAAATTGATAAACTGGCAAGTGCTGCAAAACCGAGAGCGCAGCGTCCTCCAATCAAAAGCCCCCCCGCAGCAATAGATCCTGTTAATAAAATGCCGATGCCACTGCTCACGCCACCTGCAGAATGCATTAATAGAGTAATAAATAAAATATCTGTAAAAACGCCGAGTTGCGCTTGAGAAGTGTAGCTAATAGGTTTCCAGAAGATCAAAAGTCCTGAGAGTAAAACAAAGAACCAATAAGCTTGACTTCCTTTGCTATATAGCTGGATGTCATGGACTTCTAACATGGTCTCAGCGTAGGGACTATAAAATAAAATAATCAGTACTGAGGTGATTATAAATCGATAAATAAAAAAAACTTTTAATAAAGACCATGCTTGATCAACAGGAATGCCGTAGCCTTTTGAGAAAGGGCAGGGGTATATAGTATTAACTTGATTAGGAGGCATAAAGAATGGTGTTTTATTAAAAATCCTATAGAATATATGTGAATAAGGGACGAGGATTTAATTCTCGTTCCTAAGCATTCACTTGTATTTAATCATAGCACTGTTAATTATTTCAGGGCAGATGGAGAGAAAATGAATATCCACGAGTATCAGGCAAAACAATTGTTTCAACTCTATGGCATACCGGCCCCGCAAGGGAAAAATGTAGTGACTGCCGATGACGCGGTGTTGGCAACAAACGATATCCCGGGTGATGTTTGGGTGGTGAAAGCACAAGTTCATGCGGGGGGGCGAGGTAAAGTCGGTGGTGTAAAACTGGCTAAAAATACCGATGAAGTCAGGCAGTTTGCAACTGATATGCTTGGTAGTCAATTAGTGACTAAACAGACAGGTGCAGAGGGATTACCTATAGAATCGGTTCTTATTGAAAAAACCTACCCCATTAAACGTGAATTTTATGTCAGTGTTTTAGTGGATAGAGCGAGTGAACGGGTGATGTTTGTCTCATCGATTGCGGGTGGAATGGATATTGAAGCGGTTGCAGAAGAGAGCCCTGAAAAAATACTAACCATCATTGTTGATCCAGCAGCAGGGTTGCAGTCGTACCAATGTCGGCAAGTCGCTTTTGATTTGGCATTACAAGGTCCGCAAATAAGGGCTTTGGAAAAAATTATGCAAGGCATGTATCGCTTGTTATTGGAAAAAGATGCCAGTCAGATTGAAATTAATCCGCTTGTTGAGACGGATGAAGGCGAGTTATTAGCGCTGGATGCCAAAATAAATTTTGACGATAATGCGGTGGCTCTACATCAGGATATTTTAGATTATAGAGATGAAGGGCAAGAAGATGAAAAGGAAAATAAAGCACAACAGTTTGATCTGAATTACATTACTTTAGATGGAACCATTGGATGTATGGTGAATGGTGCAGGCTTGGCGATGGCAACGATGGATTTAGTTAAGCTGAAGGGCGGTTCGCCAGCTAACTTTCTGGATGTAGGTGGTGGCACCACACCAGAGAAAGTGTGCGAAGCCTTTAAATTGATTTTATCGGATCATAATGTCAAAGCGGTTTTAGTTAATATTTTTGGCGGTATTGTGAAATGTGATGTGATCGCTCAAGGAATTTTAACGGCAGTTGATGAGGTCCATGTTCAAGTGCCTGTGGTCGTTAGGCTGGAAGGAACCAATGTCGAAGAAGGTCGGGCATTGTTAAATAATTCAGATTTTGGCGTAGTGGCAGCAAATGACTTAGCCAGTGCAGCAGAGCAAGTGGTTGCATTATCCAAGGAGGCGAACGCATGAGTATTTTAATTAATAAGCAGACTAAATTGATTTGTCAGGGCTTTACCGGAAAACAAGGTACTTTTCATTCTGAGCAGGCTTTGGCTTATGGAACTCAGTTGGTTGGAGGAGTTACGCCGGGGCGTGGTGGTCAAACACATTTAGGATTGCCTGTATTCAATACCGTTGAAGAGGCTGTGAAACAAACAGGCGCAACGGCAACAATGATTTATGTACCTCCTTTTTATGCGGCTGATGCGATTTTAGAAGCCGTTGATGCGGGAATTGGTTTAATTATCTGTATCACGGAAGGTATTCCTGTTTTACAAATGCTTAAAGTTAAAGCGGCAATGGCTGGAACAGAGGCCTTGTTAGTAGGGCCTAACTGTCCAGGTGTGATTACGCCTGGAGAATGTAAAATAGGTATTATGCCGGGCAGTATTCATTTACCCGGTTCAATCGGTGTGGTTTCACGTTCTGGTACATTAACTTATGAAGCGGTTCATCAAACAACTCATGAAGGGCTAGGTCAAAGTACTTGTGTGGGTATTGGTGGTGATCCTATCCACGGTATGACATTTATTGATGTGATCAGTCGCTTTCAACAAGATGAGCAAACCAAAGGTATTATTATGGTGGGTGAAATTGGCGGAAGTGAAGAGGAAGAGGCAGCTGACTATATTAAAGAATATGTGACTAAGCCCGTGGTTTCTTATATTGCAGGGAGGACTGCTCCTGCAGGAAAAAGAATGGGGCATGCGGGTGCTATTATTACTGGTGGCAAAGGGACGGCTGAAGGTAAGGTTGCTGCATTAAAGTCTGCCGGAGCAGATGTTGTGGATTCTCCAACACAATTAGGTGTTGCGATGAAAGCTGCATTATAAAGGCTTTTTTCTCGTTCCCACGTTGCGAAGCACATGGATGTGCAAGTGTCGCTGGAAGCAGGAGCTGATTGCGACCAGTGGGAATGCATGGGTAGACGCTCCAGCGTCTCGAAACGCTGGAGCGTTTCTGTATGAGTTACCACGCACAGCGTGGGAACTAGGAGCAAACGCCCCGAAAATGGCGCGTTTGCTCCTAGCACTCTATCAATATTGGTTTATAGGTAGTATAGAAGATGTAGCCCGTATGAAATGAAGTGTAATACGGGGTTCTTTGCTTCGCCCTCCGGCATTATGCAAGCTTCATGCGGACTCTCCATATTCACCAATCCAAGCTTTTCTGAACACTAGGTCAAAATATTCAAAACATGTTAAAAATAGCACTTGCTCAAATTAATCTATTGGTTGGAGGAATTCAGGCCAATAAAGCTAAAATCATACAAGCCTCAGAGCGTGCGCGCGATAAGCAAGCCGCTGACTTAATCATTTTTCCTGAATTGAGTATTACGGGTTACCCGCCTGAAGATTTATTATTACGGCCAGATTTTATAGAGGAAGCAGAACAGGCAGTTTTAGATATTGCTAAGGCCGTAGAAGGTATTGATATTATTGTCGGCTTTCCTGAGCAAGATGGCGCTGATTTGTACAATAGTGCGGCTGTTTTAAGAGATGGAGCAATTTTAACGCGGTATAGAAAAAATGCTTTGCCTAATTTTGGTGTGTTTGATGAACAGCGCTATTTTAAATCAGCACAGCAATGTTGTTTTTTTGAAGTAAAAAACACCACGATTGCAATTACAATTTGTGAAGATATTTGGCAAAAAGGTTTGGTCGATAAAAATGTGCAAGGAGGGGCTGATTTAATTGTTACACTTAATGCATCCCCTTTTCATGCAGGGAAGATTCATCAGCGAGAAGATATTGTTTGTCAGCAGGCGAAAGAAGCAGCAGTGCCGCTGGTCTATGTTAATGCAATAGGTGGGCAGGATGAGTTGATATTTGACGGTGCATCTTTTGTTGTTGATTCCCAAGGCGAAGTTGTATTTAGAGCTGAAGAATTTGAAGAGCAGATGGCTGTTGTAGAGTTTAAAAGAAACCAGCCTATAAAAAATACCTGTGCACCTTTGTATAGTGAAATTTCCAGCGAATACAAGGCGCTGGTTTTGGGTGTTAGAGATTATGTGCATAAAAATGGCTTTAAGGGGGCGATATTAGGGTTGTCTGGTGGTATCGATTCTGCTTTGGTTTTGGCTGTTGCGGTTGATGCTTTGGGGGCAGATCAAGTAGAAGGGGTGTTGATGCCTTCAAAATACACTCAAGATATGAGTAATGAAGATGCTGTTTTAGAAGCACAGGCATTGGGTGCTAAATATCATAGTATTGCCATTGAGCCAGCCGTTTCAGCCTTTACCGGTATGTTGGCGGATGTGTTTGCGGGTTCAAAAAGAGATGCCACGGAAGAAAATATACAAGCTCGCTGCCGAGGTGTCTTATTAATGGCGATGTCTAATAAACAAGGGAAGCTGCTGTTAACAACGGGCAACAAAAGTGAAATGAGTGTGGGCTATGCGACTTTGTATGGCGATATGGCTGGTGGTTTTGCACCGATTAAAGATGTGCCTAAATTGTTGGTGTATCAGTTAGCTGAATACCGAAATACACTTTCTCAAGTGATTCCTCAGCGGGTTATTACTCGTCCGCCTTCGGCAGAGTTAGCACCTGATCAAATTGATGAAGATTCCTTGCCTGCTTATTCAATTTTAGACCCGATTCTGGAAATGTATGTGGAGCAGGATAAATCAGCCTCAGAAATACATGCGGCAGGCTATGATATGGAAGATATTAATAGAGCCATATCGTTAGTTGATAGAAATGAATATAAACGTAGACAAGCGCCCCCCGGGATTCGTATTACGCCAAGAGCATTTGGACGAGATCGCAGATATCCGATTACTTCAGGGTATCGAGGGGTGAAAAAATAGGGAATGGGTTTGAATGGGGGAGTGCAAAAACATGTTTTTGCACTCCGAAGCTGGCGCGGTTAGTTGTCGCTTTCAAGACGAAAGGTTTTGCCATAAGTCGTGTCTTTATCAAAATCATCCCAAATATAGGTAGGCTGTACAATTTGCTGCGTGGGAAGAGGTGCAGTAACAAAATCACTAAGCCCTGTCATTATTCTACCCACTGTATTTAAAATACCTTTTGCTAAACCGCCTACTGCCCCGTAAGCAATATTGCTATCATTGGTGGTGTTGATAATGTTTTTTGGAATTTCTAATACTGCGGTTGTCATATTAGTGAAGCCACGCAATGCTTTATCGCCAACTTGGGCGCCATAGCCTTGCTGCTCATCAGCACAAATAGTGGTTGAGGTCGCCATTAAAAGACTGAAAAGTAATGCGGGAAGTGTCAGCTTGTTCATTGGTATGTCCTGATTTATATTGGATAGCATTGAGTATAGCAGAGCTTTTATTTTTTCAAAGCTTGAGCAAAGGCATTGGCCATTGTTCCCTGAGCAGGTTTCTGTTGTCTGTTGTTTTGTGGCGCTGCTCTTTGTTTTTTTTCAGGAACCTTGCCGTTGTTTTCATCTGCATTTCGCTTCATAGATAAGGCAATGCGTTTGCGTGAAATATCAATCTCAAGTACTTTTACTTTCACCATCTCTCCCGTTTTAACTACGTCTCTAGGGTCTTTTACAAACACATCGGCTAAATGAGAGATATGAACCAAGCCATCTTGATGCACACCTATATCAACAAATGCACCAAAGTTGGCAACATTAGTGACTACGCCTTCTAACATCATGCCCGGTGACAGGTCGGATATTTTTTCTATGCCTTCTTTAAATTGAGCACTTTTAAATTCAGGCCTAGGGTCTCGTCCTGGTTTTTCTAATTCCTGAAGAATATCGGTGACGGTTGGTAATCCGAAAGTATCATCGGTGTAGTTGGCAGCCGTTAAGCTACGCAAAAAACTGCTTTGACCGATAAGTTCTTTAACAGACTTGCCTGTATTATCAATAATCGCATTAACTACCGGATAGGCTTCCGGATGAACTGATGATGCATCTAGTGGATTGTCGCCATTCATCACACGCAAGAATCCTGCAGCTTGTTCAAATGCTTTATCGCCTAAGCGAGGGACTTTTTTTAATCGTTTTCGATTAGTAAAAGGGCCGTTTTCATTGCGAAAATTTACAATGTTTTCGCTGACACTGGCAGACAGCCCGGAAACTTGTTTGAGTAATGAGGCAGAGGCGGTATTAACATCAACACCCACAGCGTTTACACAATCCTCAATAACAAAGTCTAAGCTTTTAGCTAATTGAACCTGGTTGACATCATGTTGGTATTGGCCGACACCAATTGATTTAGGCTCAATTTTAACCAGTTCAGCAAGAGGGTCTTGTAATCGTCTAGCAATGGATACTGCACCTCGAATGGTCACATCCAGATCAGGAAATTCCTTGGCTGCCAATTCTGAGGCAGAGTAAACAGAGGCGCCTGCCTCAGAAACTATAATTTTTTTGAATGTCAGGTTTTTATATTGCTTTATGACATCGGCAACAAGCTGGTCGGTTTCTCTGGATCCAGTGCCATTACCAATGCTGACTAAATCAACTTGATGCTTTTCAATGAGCGTTGCTAAAGTATGGATTGAAGCATCCCATTGGTTTCTTGGCGCGTGAGGGTAAATGGTATCAAAATCTAACACTTTTCCTGTTGGATCTACGATAGCGACTTTTACCCCTGTGCGAATGCCAGGGTCTAACCCCATAGTCGCCTTAGGACCTGCGGGGGCTGCAAGTAATAAGTCTTTTAAATTGTTGGCAAACACGGCTATAGCTTCAAGCTCAGCGGCTTCTCGTAAGCGCAGTTTTAGATCTAGATCAATACGGGTGAATAATTTAATTTTCCAGGCAAAGCGAGCGGTTTCTGCTAGCCATGTGTCGGCGGGGGAGGTCGTTGTTATATTAATATGACGGGCAACGAACTGAGAACACAGTTGATGCTCTGCCTTGTCATCTAATCCCGGTTTTAGCGTTAGGTTTAGCAGGTCTTCGTTACGTCCTCTAAAAAGAGCAAGCGCTCGATGCGATGGAATTTTGTTGATTGCTTCTTGGTAATCAAAATAATCTTTAAACTTGGCAGCTTCAATTTGCTTATCTTTAACGACAATAGCATGTAAAACTCCCTTATTCCAAATGCGCTCACGCAGTTCTGCTAAAAGCTCAGCATCTTCAGAAAGTTGTTCCATAATAATCTGTTTAGCACCATCCAATGCAGCAGATGCATCAATAATACCAGCATCTTTATTGATGAACTCAAGGGCTAACTGATCAGGAATAACGCTACGGTCGGTCATGATTTTATCTGCTAGAGGAGCGAGCCCAGCTTCTCGGGCAATTTGTGCTTTGGTTCTACGCTTGGGTTTGTAAGGCAGGTATAAATCTTCTAATAAGGTCTTAGTCTCAGCCTGTTCTATTAATAATTGTAATGCTGCAGTGAGCTTGTTTTGAGACTTAATGCTTTCAAGGATGGTTTCTCTGCGACTGTTTAGTTCACGCAAATAAATCAGACGTTCTTCCAAAGTACGAAGCTGTGAATCATCTAAGCCACCAGTCACTTCTTTTCTGTAACGTGAAATAAAAGGGACGGTTGCTCCTTCGTCTAATAGGTCTATAGCTGCACTGACTTGTTTTAAATTGACGGCTAATTCTTTGGCTATGTGTTGGATTACATCCATGGTGCTTATTAAGTTGAAAAATTAAAAAATGGCATTGTAACAGCTATACTTAACAATAACGGCTTGGAGCAGGATTTGCGGTAGAATATTCTGTATTATAGAAGTGAAGGGAAAGGCAGTGAAAGAAAGAGAGCGTCGTAACGGTTTGGTTTTGGTTCATACGGGAGATGGAAAAGGAAAGTCTTCTAGTGCGCTTGGTATGGTTTTTAGAGCAGCTGGCTGGGGAATGAAGGTCTGCGTTATTCAGTATATAAAAGGTAAGTGGCAAACGGGTGAACAAAAAGCCGCTGAACGTTTTGATAACATTGAATGGCATGTGATGGGTGATGGCTTTACATGGGATACTAAAAATCCTGAGCAGGATATTAAAACCAGCCGGGAAATTTGGGAGTTTAGTCAGCAGAAAATATTGTCACAAGAATATGATTTTGTTTTATTAGATGAGATCAATTATTGTTGTGGATATAACTGGATCCCGGGTGAAGAAATTGCCCGGTTTATCACTGAAAATAAACCACCCTGGATGCACCTTGTATTGACGGGGCGTAATGCAGCACCAGAAGTCATAGCGGTTGCTAATACGGTGACAGAAATGAAGAAAATCAAACACGCTTATGAGGAAGGAATTAAAGCGGAGCAAGGTATTGAGTTTTAATTGAAGTATGAGTTGAATAAAGTTAGAATCTATAAGTAATTTATAATACCTAAATATATAAGGGTATAACGTTTACATTAAAAAACTGGAGAGAAAATATGGGTGATGCACAAAAGATAATGGCAGCCGTTGCGGGTGTTTTTATTGTTGGATTTCTTATGGTTGGTTCAAATAAGGATCAGTCTGATGAAGAAAGAAAAAATGCAGCAATGGTTAGAGATGTTGCCAATTTGCAATATAAAGCCAATTTAAGATGTCCTAAGTTAGTGAAGCAGAATGCACCAGGTTCAAAACTTCTTTCATTAGCTAACTCAGATACTGATCATGCAACACATTACACTTTGAAATGGATTGGCGAAGCAGATGATACATTTAAAACTGCAAGTTGCAAAGTAGGTTTTACGGATACTGGAGCTACAGTCGTCGGTTTAGTCGTTGATGGCAAAGTAATAATAAATAAAGAATAAACCAAGCAAGCAAAGAATATCCCTCTGAAACAACATCTATTATTTCAGAGGGAGCTTTTGGGGCACATATACTTCACACGGCCGCGGATGCGGTTTTCTATCGGTCGATTTTTGCCGATAGACAGCGTTGCTAAAACAGTTGCGTAGCTTGCTATGCGCCTGTTTTAGCGCCTTGCTATCAACAAAAATAAACTCGCTATAAAATCCGTATCCGTGACCGCGCGAAGTATATCTTCTCTGAACAACTCAATGATCATACCCTTGGTCACTACTTTCGATTATATTTGGTATCAATCTCTTGATTGGTATTTTGCTTAAAAAGGCAAAAATACTGTAGATGTTATAAAATCAATACTCCAATGGCTTTAGCTATAAGAAATAGCGTAAAGCTGAAAGATATATTTATGAGAGGAAAGAGAGTATGACAATGACAGAAAATAAAGGTTTTTTAAAAACGTGGAAAGATGATCGAGGGTTTGGTTTTATCAAACCAGAAGATGGCAGTGATGATGTTTTTATCCATATTTCTGCCCTGAGTGGGTTTGTAAGGAGACCTTATCGTGGAGATACTATTTATTATCAAATTGAACATGGGGAAGATGGTAAGTCAAAAGCGGTCAATGCGCGTATAGAAGGTGTTGAAACCTATCCTGAAGAAACACAAAGCAGAAAGTGGCTGTGGGCTGTGGCAGTGATGCTCGGTTTGGTCAGTGCGGCTGCTGCAGCATACTTTGGGCTGAAGTAATGACTTTTAAAACATTTTTTTTGTTTTTTATAATGAGTCTTTTTGTTTCATCTTGTAGTGTCGCTGAGCAGAAAAAAACAGATCATTTGCAAAGCTCAAGCATTCCAGCAGAACTTAAGCCCTTGTTAAAACAAGAAATGCAAGCGGTTGAAAAAGGAATGAAAGAATTAATCTCGTCTATATCAGCGGCTAACTGGGAAAAAACAGCGAGTATTGGTAAAAAAATTCAGGCAAGTTATATTTTGAAGCAAAGTTTAACAGCAGAACAAATTAAACATTTTCATCACAGCTTACCTGAGCAGTTTATAAAGTTAGATCACTCATTTCATCAATATGCAGGGATGCTTGCTCATGCTGCAGAAGTTAAGAATGCGGATGTTGTTGGTTTCTATTTTTACAAAATGAATGAAAGTTGTGTGCAATGCCACTCAAGTTATGCGCAGGATAAGTTTTCTGGTTTTTCTACGGATCCTGATAAGGCACATATGCATTAGTTTCTATATTAAGATAAAGTAAGCGTCGTATACAAAAAAGCCACTGAGCGATAAAGCAAAGTGGCTTTTTTGTATATGGCGTTTAAGGCTCTTTACAGAACAATTAGGGTTGATAGCTTGCTTTATGACAGTTATTTTTCTGGAATTATTTTGAATAGTATTCTAATCTTATTTTTAACATGGAAAATTACAAGGAAATAAAATGACGGATGCACAAAAATGGTTGTTACTGGTTTTTTTGTTGGTGACAGGGTGGTTAATATATATTTTGGCACCTGTCCTGATGCCTTTTGCGTTTGCCGCGATGTTAGCTTATTTAGGAGACCCTTTGGCAGATAAGCTAGAGGTAATTAAGGTTAAAGGCTATCAGTTAGGGCGAACTAATGCTGTGGTTACTGTTTTTATCATGATGTTTTTTGTTATTTCAGTGATATTAGTGATTTTAATTCCTAAAATTGAATTTCAAATTACTCAGTTGATAAGTCGCTTTCCAAGTTATGTGGAATGGTTAAATGAAACAGTGATACCTTGGGTAGCGCTTCATACTAAGCTGGATATTGGCGTGATTGAAGCTGATAAGATAATAGCAATGGTCAAAAACCATTGGCAAAGTGCGGGAAAAAGTGCCTTGGCTATGATGGGTTCGGTTTCGCATTCCGGTGCGGTATTAGCAGAGTGGATAATGAACTTATTATTGATACCGGTTATTACTTTTTATTTATTAAGGGACTGGGATGTTTTGGTTGCAAAGGTTCACGATTTATTACCAAGGCGTGCCGCGCCCACAGCAACCAAGTTAGCACTGGAAACCAATGATGTATTAGGTGCTTTTATGCGAGGGCAGTTTTACGTTATGTTGGCTTTAGGTATGATTTATAGCTTGGGGTTGTGGTTAGTGGGATTGGAATTGGCTTTATTGATAGGAATGATGGCTGGGCTCGTTAGTTTTGTGCCTTATTTGGGGTCAATAGTTGGGATCGTCGTTGCTTGTGTTGCAGGCTTATTACAGTTTCATGATGTGATGTACTTAATCCCCGTAGCCATAGTTTTTGTGGTTGGGCAGTCATTAGAGGGTATGTTATTAACGCCTTGGCTAGTAGGCGATAAAATTGGATTGCATCCTGTGGCTGTTATGTTTGCAGTGCTTGCTGGAGGGCAGTTGTTTGGTTTTTTAGGGGTTTTATTAGCCTTGCCCGTTGCCTCTGTCATTATGGTGATTTTAAGGCATATACACGAAATTTATCGGGACAGCACGTTTTATAGTGAAGAAAAGTCCAATGAATAGACTGGCGGTTATATTTTTGCTTTCTAGTTATTTGTCGACAGGGTACGCATCAAATATTCTAAGGGAGATGGAGTATGCAGAAGAAATTGGATCTTCTTATTCCACCGGAAAAATTGTTTGGTTACAAGCTCAGAAAAAACAGTTTTTAACACTGTACACGGAAACTGAAGAGCTGGATAATTTAGGGACAGCAATTATATTACACCCAATGGACGGGCATCCTGACCAAAAAAAAGTAATTAACCCACTAAGAACCTATTTGCCCGCTCATAACTGGGCTACGCTCTCTATACAGTTACCTGTTTTAGGTATTGGTGCAAAAAAAGAAGCTTACTATGCTTTATTTGATGATGCTAAAGAACGGATTCAGGTCAGTATTGATTTTTTGAGGCTTGCTGAGGTAAAAAATATAGTGCTAGTAGGATATGGCTTGGGTGGGGTTATGGCTGTTTATTTTGTAAAAGAGGGTGGAGCTATTTCTGAGGTGGATGCCATTGTAACTATTAGTTTAAGTGTGCCTGATTCAGAACGAGAGGAGGTTCAGATTGTTGATTTTATAGGTGATATAAAGCAACCATTTCTAGATATTTTTGCTGAATTTGATTTGCCAGAGGTAACAGATAGTGCCAGAAAAAGGCGGATTGCAGGTAAGGCTAGTTCAGCTTACAGGCAGTTTCAAATAGAAGGCGAAGGGCATTTGTTTCAACACGATGAAGGATTGTTGGTTAAACGTGTTTACAGCTGGATTAATAGAACATTTAGAAAGCCAAGGTAACTGGGCGCGGACTAAGTAGGAGCGTCCGCCCTCGGCACACCGCTTCGCTGCTCCTGCATTGCTCTACCTACGTGCATCCATGCACTAGTCGGCGCGATTAAAATAATGCTCTTTTTCTCTGAAACTATCGAACATCTTCGCGCCGAGGGCGGACTCCTACATCATCATTGTCTGTTAACAAGCTGAATAGGTATGTCTTATGAAATGTAGTCCACTTCAGGGGTACCTTCAGAGAGTATGATTTCTCCAACAGTAAATGCTGTTTCACCTTGTTTTGTTAAACTATCTAGCGTGTCTGATTCATCTTCTGCATCAACACAGACGATCATGCCTATACCGCAGTTAAATGTAGTTAGCATATCTGCTTGAGATACATTACCTTGTTGTTGTAACCATTTGAAGGTTGCTGGAAACTCCCAGCTACTTAAATTAATTGAGGCATTGAGGCCGTCCGGTAAAACTCTGGGTAGGTTTTCTGTTAAGCCGCCACCGGTAATATGAGCTAAAGCATGAACGGGTAC
>ENA-ORXI01001988-ORXI01001988.1-sediment-metagenome-genome-assembly--contig:-NODE-1988-length-15334-cov-8.561644_pt1 | contig 15334 bp, 14 predicted proteins | sample MGYA00237861_ERZ511468 | MGnify/ENA primary metagenome ERZ511468 (study PRJEB26299, sample SAMN06266213) | sediment metagenome | isolation source: Hudson Canyon methane seep mesocosm | place... | reverse complement strand
TGGTACTCCCTACACGATTCGAACGTGTGACCTACGCCTTAGAAGGGCGTTGCTCTATCCAGCTGAGCTAAGGAAGCATTTTAATAAATTTACATATCTCTCGAATGGGGTAAGTAACCGGAATCGAACCGGCGACCTTCTGAACCACAACCAGACGCTCTAACCGACTGAGCTATACCTACCATAAGTAAATATAAATTTATCAAAAAGTTTTAAAAAAACATGGTCGGAGTGAAAGGACTCGAACCTTCGACCCCCTGGTCCCAAACCAGGTGCGCTACCAGGCTGCGCTACACTCCGTACCTAAACACTAAAGACATCGTCTTAATGTGGATGGAATTATAATAGATTTCTTTTTAATTGTCAAGCATATTCCAAAAGAATTTTGAAATTTACTTATAACAGCTATAAACAAAGGGTTTATAGCTATCTCGAATTTTAAGACTTTTATTAAAACTGTATTAATCCATCAATAGGTGAACTAGCAGTTGCATACGCTTTTTTAGGAATTCTTCCTGCTTTATATCCAAATCTACCTGCATTAACTGCATGCTTAAATGCTTCTGCCATCATCATTGGATTTTGAGCTTGAGCAATAGCAGAATTTGCTAATATACCATCAGCACCTAACTCCATTGCAATAGCTGCATCTGAAGCACATCCTAATCCTGCATCAACAATTACAGGTACATTTACTGCATCTCTAATAAATGCAATATTGTAAGGATTTTGAATACCTAGTCCTGAACCAATAGGAGCAGCTAAAGGCATAATCGCATCAGCTCCAGCATCTTCAAGTTTTTTAGCAATAATTGGATCATCACTTGTATATGCCATAATTGTAAAACCATCTTTTTTTAATACTTCACAAGCTTTAATAGTTTCAATAACATCTGGATATAAAGTTTTAGCAGCATCTCCAATTACTTCAAGTTTAATGATATCAATTCCAGTAGCTTCTCTCATAAGTCTGAATGTTGTAATAGCTTCTTCAGCAGTAAAACACCCTGCACTATTTGGAAGAAGTTTAATGTTTGTATCTTTGAAATAATCAAGTAAGTTTTCTTCATTTGGATTTGTGATATTTACTCTTCTAATTGCAACAGTAATTAACTCAGAACCAGATGCTATTGTTGCATCTCTTGTTGTTTGAAATGAATCATATTTTCCACTTCCTACTATTAATCTAGAATTAAATTCATAGTTTCCTACTTTTAAAATATTATCGTTCATATAGTATATTTCCTTTTATTATTTTGTATTATGTTATTTTGTAAATTGACGTATATTATCGTAATTATCTTTATAGTTTTTTAATCTCTTTAACTAAATCCTGTGGTGACATTGAATAATTATTTCCACCGTAATTTGAAGCGGCAATAGTGTGAGCTAAACTACCATGAATAGCTGACTCTAATGGAGTATATCCTTGAGCTAATAAAGAACCAATAACCCCGCATAAAACATCACCACTACCACCCTTACTCAGAACTGAACTACCCAATGAATTTACATACATCTTTTTATGTTTAGATATGATGACATTTGTACCTTTTAGAAGAAGAACTGTATTCTTAAACCTCGTACAAAATAACTCCACATATTTAAATCTATTATTCTGTAATTCTTTTACATTTATATCGACAAGCTTTGTGATTTTTAATAAGTTGCAAAATTCTTTAGGGTGAGGAGTTAAAACTATGTTTTTTTGTTCTAAAAGAGACAAAATATTATCATCACTAAATAGATCTGCATCCACTACTTTTGGTAAATCGTTTTCTAATAAAGATTTATCATAACTTTTACCAAGTCCCATGCCAATACATAAAGCAGTGGTATTTAATGGAATGGTTTTATTTTGCATAATATAATTTGGGATTTTTTTAATATTATCGCCTAAAACCGTAATAAGTCCACAACCAAATGAAAAACCAGCATCTGCACATAAAATTCCTGCACCAGATTTGTCACCAACAACTACACTTAAGTGTCCAAAGGTGCCTTTATTTGATATTTTATTATCTCGTATAGGAAGTTTTAAATCTTTTGATTCTAATAAAAAGCATGATATTTTTTTCTCATAAATTTTTCTTTGTACTCCTAAATCAGCAACTTTGATATCACCAACATATTCTTTTGCTAAATCTGTAAAAAGTGACTTTTTTAATGCACCCATAGTTATAGTAACATCAGCATAAAAAGCATTTTGATTTACTTGTCCTAAATTATTTATACCACTAGGAATATCACAGGCAATTTTAAATGATTTTAATTTATTTAATGATTTTATAATAGATATTGATTGATCATTTAAATCTCTACTTAGTCCTGAACCAAATAAACAATCAACAACAGCATCACAAGTTGTAATTTTAGAAGAGATTTTAATACCTAAACTCTCACATCTCTTAAGTTGTAGTTTCGCCATCTCAGACTTTACACCAAAAGGAATATATACTTTTATCTTATATTTTTTATATAATAATCGTGCAAGAGTAATCCCATCTGCACCATTATTTCCAGAACCACATACTATTAAAACTTTCTGATTTTTTTTAAAGTTTTCATCAATAAAATTCATTATTGATATACTTGCATGCTCCATTAAAATATCTTCACTTAAATAATATTTTTCATAACATCTTTTATCTAAACTATTTACTTCATTGTAGATATTTTGCATCTTTACTTCTTTATGATTTTTTTCTGAACTTCCAACCATTAGCTTCTAAAACTTCAATGATTTTTTCTTTTTTATCACCTTGTATTTCAAGCCACTCATTATTGACTGTACCACCACAGCCAAGTTTTGATTTCAATAATTTTAATATCTCTTTTTTTTCTTTATCATCTATTAAAAATCGTCCTACTAAAGTAACAGGTTTGCCTCTTCTTTTTTCAAATGTAAATACAAGTTGATGTTCATTTTTACTCATTTTTTCGCCAGTTTTTGAGCTAACTTTACTGATACTTTTTTTTGGTTCTTTTATCTTTTGTTTTTCCCAAGTTTCTCCGCTAAGATCTGCTCCCATTTCAAACATAATTATTCCTAAAGTTAATTTATAGATATAAAAAAAGGGACTTTAGAGTCAAACTCTAAAATCCCTTTTAAATCGTTATAGATTATTAAATATTATAATAAACTATTGATTTTGTCAGCAAAAACTTGTTTAGAAGAAGCGCCAACCATAGTATCAACAATCTCACCATCTTTCATGAATACAATTGTAGGGATTGATCTAACACCAAATTGTGTGCTTAATTCTTGTTGCTCATCTGTATTTACTTTACAGATATTTGCTTTCCCTTCAAATTCTTCAGCTAGTTCTTCAATAACTGGAGCAATCATTCTACAAGGCCCACACCATGGTGCCCAGAAGTCTACTAAAGAAACTCCTTCTTTTGTTGTTGCTTCAAAATTATCATTTGTTAATTCTATATATTTTCCCATTTTATTTCCTTTGTATTTCTTTTATTGCAAAAATTGTACTCTTTTTTTCTTTAATTAAGTTAAAAAATTAGAGTTATAACAAACTATAAATGATATTTTAGATAAAATCACGTAATAAATTAAATACGGATAAATATTATGAATATTAGAAATGAATACTTAGAATTTTTTGCTTCAAAACAACACAATATAATTAAAAGTGCACCACTAGTTCCAGATGATGCTACACTACTTTTCACAAATGCGGGAATGGTACAATTTAAAGATATTTTTACAGGTGCTATTCCAGTACCTCAAGTTCCTAGAGCTACATCTTGCCAATTATGTGTAAGAGCCGGTGGAAAACATAATGATTTAGAAAATGTTGGTTACACAGCTCGTCACCATACACTTTTTGAGATGTTAGGAAACTTTTCTTTTGGAGATTACTTTAAAAAAGAAGCTATTTCTCATGCTTGGGAATTTATTACAAAAAATCTTGAACTACCAATTGAGAAACTATGGGTAACTATTCATGATTCTGATGATGAAGCTTATGAACTTTGGAAAGAACATATTGATGAAGATAGAATTATGAGATTTGGAGATAAAGATAACTTCTGGTCAATGGGAGATACAGGTGCATGTGGACCTTGTAGTGAAATTTTCTATGACCAAGGTGAAGAAAATTTCAATGGTCCTGAAGATAAAATGGGTGGAGAAGGTGATAGATTTTTAGAAATTTGGAATCTTGTATTTATGCAATATGAAAAAGATGCCCAAGGAAATTTAAACCCTCTACCAAAACCATCTATTGATACAGGAATGGGACTTGAAAGAGTTGTAGCTATTAAAGAAGGTGTTTTAAATAACTTTGATAGTAGTACTTTCCAACCAATCATTAAAAAACTTGAAGAGATTTGTGAAACAAAAATTACAGATAAAAATATTGGTAGTTTTAGAGTTATCGCAGATCATGTAAGAACAGTTGCCTTTATGTTATCACAAGGTATTTTATTTGATAAAGTTGGTCGAGGATATGTTGCAAGAAGAATTCTTAGACGTGCTGTAAGACATGGTTATTTATTAGGATTTAGAAAAGCTTTCATGGCTGATATTATAGATACACTTTGTGATATGATGAGTGATTCATATCCAGAATTAAATGAGAAAAAAGCGTTCATCCAAGAGCAAGTTTTATTAGAAGAACAAAGATTTTTCAAAACTATCTCTAGTGGTATGGAACTTTTTAATGCAGAGCTTAAAAATACTCAAGAGATATTTAGTGGGGAGGTTGCATTTAACCTTTACGATACTCATGGTTTCCCATTAGATTTAACAGAAGATATGTTAAGAGAAAAAGATTTGAAAGTAGATAATGAAACTTTTGACAAATGTATGAATGCACAAAAAGCAAAAGCTAAATCTGCATGGAAAGGGAGTGGAGATGATGCATCATCTGGTGATTTTAAAATCATTTTAGATGAAGTTGGTGTAAATGAATTTGTGGGATATACAAACATCAGAACAAAATCTACTGTTGTTGCTCTTTTAGATGAGAATTTCAAAAAAGTTTCACAACTTAATGAAAAACAAATTGGTTGGATGATGTTAGATAAAACACCATTTTATGCTACTAGTGGTGGTCAAAATGGAGATGTTGGAGCATTAGAAGATGGTGAACATATTGCAATTATTACAGAAACTAAAAAATTCTTTGATATGAATATGTCTCAAATTGAAGTAGCTAGTTCAACTATCAAAGTTGGAGAAGTTGTTGAAGCTGTTGTTGTAAATAGAGGTGAGGTATCAAAACACCATAGTGCAACACACCTTTTACAAAGTGCTTTAAAAATGGTACTAGGAGAAACTGTATCTCAAGCAGGTAGTTTAAATGATGAAAAAAGACTAAGATTTGATTTTACTTATCCTAAAGCAATGACTACAGCACAAATCGAAGAAGTACAAGATTTAGTAAATTCAATGATTGCTAGAGGACTTAAAGGTAGTGTTGAAGAATTACCAATTGAGCAAGCTAAAACTAAAGGCGCTACGGCTATGTTTGGTGAAAAGTATGGTGATAGTGTAAGAGTTGTTGAATTCGGTGATGTAAGTATGGAATTTTGTGGGGGAACTCATGTACAAAATACTGGTGAAATTGGTAGTTTCTATATTACTAAGGAAAGTGGTGTAAGTGCTGGGGTACGTCGAATTGAAGCTGTAGTTGGATTAAGTGCTATTAACTATGTGCAAAATGCTATGAAAAAATTATCTCAAGTAGAATCAGAAGTGAAAAACAAAGATATTATTGAAGGTATCACAAAATTAAAAAAACAAATCAAAGATTTAAAATCTGAACTGAAAGATGCACATGAAAATGTAGCTACTCCCTTAGAAGAATTAGAAATCAATGGTACTAAAGTTGTTGTAGATATCGTAGAAAATGGTGATATTAAAAAACTTGTTGATGATATGAAAAATGGTCATGATAAAATAGCAATACTTTTACTTCAAGCTAAAGGTGACAAAGTAATGCTAGTATCTGGTGTGAAAAATGCTTCTGTTAAAGCTGGTGACTGGATCAAAAAAATTGCTCCAATCGTTGGTGGTGGGGGCGGAGGTCGTCCAGATTTTGCACAAGCGGGTGGTAAAGATGCTAGTAAAATAAATGACGCTAAAATAGCTGCTTTAGAATACATCAAACAAGAATTAAATTAATTTAATCAAACAGTAGATAAATATGAAATATCTTTTATTTATATTTATCTATATCTCACAACTTTATTCTCTTGATTTTAAAGTTGCTTCTTATAATGTGGAAAACTTTTTTGATTTATACTATGATAAAACAGAATACAAAGAATTTATACCACACACAAAATCATGGAATAAAACTTCATTTCATAATAAATTACACAATATTTCAAAAACTATTCAAGATTTAGATGCCGATATTTTGGCATTACAAGAGATAGAATCTCTAAAAGTAGTAAATGCTATTATCAAAAAAAATCCACAATATAAATATTTTACATTTTTAAAAAATAAAGATTCAGCTATAGGTATGGCACTTTTGAGTAAATATAAAGTTTTATCAAGTAGCTCAATTATTGTCGATAAAAACAATAAATTTTCAAGAGATATTCTTAAAGTAAATCTATCCATTGACAATAAACCGCTTATCATCTATGTTAACCACTGGCGTTCAAAAAGAGCAGCTGAATCAAAACGAATTAAATATGCTTTAGCACTAAAAGCAGAAATAGATAACCAAAAAAACAAGGACTATATCATCCTTGGTGATTTAAACTCTAATTATAATGAACATAAATCATTCAAATATGATAAAAAACTCAACGATACTTATGGGATAACTGGAATTAATCAAATTTTAAATACAACAATCAAAGAAAATTATGTTTTGAAATCAAATATATTAAATTTTGATAAAAATGTACATTTTAATACTTGGATTGAATTACAGACCAGTAAACGCTTTAGTGCTAAATTTAGAAACCATAAGAATACCCCAGACAATATACTTTTACCTGCATCTTTATTTGACAATAAAAATATCTCTTATATCAATAATAGTTTTAAAGTTTTTACACCAAAATACCTTTTTAAAAAAAATAAAATATTTCGATGGAATAAATCTAAAAAGAATGGATTTTCAGATCATTTACCTATTTATGCATACTTTTCAACAGATTTACAAAATTTTAATTTTGTAAATGCTATTCAAACTAATGTTAATAAAAAAAATATGATTAGTCATTTATACAACGTAGAACAAATTTCAAACTACAAACTTAAAAATGTATCAGTTATCTATAAAGCAAAAAATATTGCAATTGTTAAACAAGTACTAGATGATCAAGCAATCATGATTTATAAGCCTTCTCGTGAGCTTAAAATAGGATTTAACTACAACTTCATAGTAAACGAAATTGATGAATATAATGGATTAAAAGAGATTAAAAATATTTCAAAGTTAACTCTGAATCATAGAAATGACAACTACAAAGATCTATATTTAGATGGTAATTTAATTGATTTAAATGATGAAAGATTCCTCAATAATATTGTATATAATATTCAAGGTATTTATAAAAAAAGGTATCTATATTTTGGGAATAAAAGAATACGATTGTATTTTAAAAAAGGAATAAAAAAACCAGAAGATGGAGATAAAATCTCTATATCTTCTGGTCATTTAAGTATTTATAAGTCCTCTATGCAAATCGTTTTACATAAAGAGATAGACTTTAAAATTTTCTAAACTATTTAGTTCCTAAAATACTAGAAATTAATTTATATAAAGCTGGAATATCAGTTTTACCTACAAAACCATCAATACCGATAAGATTCATTTTATCTTTTACAGCATCTGTTGTCATACTTGAGTTTACAACTACTGGAATATGAGCATATTTTGATGTATCTTTGATATATTTAGCTACTTGATACCCATCTGTTCCTGGCATTTCAATATCTGTAATGATTAAACCAACATCTCTTGGATCACCAATCTCTTCTAATCTATCTAATAAGTCACCACCATTATCCGACATGATAAAGTTTGCTTTTGCTTTTCTTAAAAATTGATTCATTACTTCTCTTGCAACTGCACTATCTTCTGCAACAAGTATTATTTTATCGTTATTAACAGGTGCTGTTACATATCTTTCTAAATCACTTGCATTAATATCTGTCCAACCAATATCAGATAGAAGCTGTTCTGCATTAAATACAGTACAAAGATTATCTTTATTATCAATCTCTACATATGTAGTATATGTAACTTTTGAATTTTGGTTTTCTGAATTTATAAGTTCAGATGTTGTTTTTTCAACAATATTAACCATATCTTTTACTAAAAAACCAACTTGTTTATGATTAAACTCACAAAATATAATAAGTTTGTATTCATTAACTGGTAAAGATTTATACCCTAACCATCTGTCAAGATTGATTAAAGTAATTGGTTCCCCTCTAATAGTTGCGATACCTTGTATAATATCTGTGTCTGTAGGAGTATCTGTTATAGTTACTTCTTCTGTAATAATAAATGCTTTAATTTTTGCAATATTAATAGCATACATCTCACCATGACCAGTATAAAATACCGCTAGTTGTTGTACATTACGAAGGTGTGCTTGCGTTAATTGCTCTACACTATCACTAATTCCACTCATATTAATCCTTTTAGACTATGTTTAATCTATTTTATCTGTTTTTCACTTAATATTTTTTTAATTGCTATACTGCACATTGTAAGTCCAAAAGCACCTGTAACTCCTACAAAACTCCCTAGTTCTTTACAGTTTGGGTTTTCGCTAGAAAAGACAACTTTAAAACTTTTTCTAAATCTATCTTTTTTTAACATATCTCTGATTTTCCTTGCAAAAGGATCATTGTATGTCTTAAAAATATTTATATACTCAATTTTTGTTGGATCAAATCTTTTTGCACTTCCTGTTGTAGAGATCAATTTTTTATGATACTTTTTAATCAATTCAACTTTCATTGGAATATCATCAATTGCATCTAAAATAAAATCATATTCACTCATATCAAATGTATCAATCCATTCTTGGTCAACTTTTTGATTTATTGCCGTTACATTTGGGTATAAAGTTTTCAAATGATCAACTTTTACACTACCAATAGCACCAGGAGTTTCACTACCCATTTGTCTATTTTGATTTGATTCTTCATAAACATCAAAATCTACTATTGTAATATTTGTTACACCTGTTCTATATAATCCATCAAGAGCGAAACTTCCAACTCCACCAACACCTAACAATATTACTTTTGCATTTTGTAATATTTCAAAATCACTACCAAATAATTTTTTACTTCTACTATATTTCAATTTCAATTCTTCCTTCTGTTCTTGTATCTTTAGCTCTTATTATTGCATCTTCTAGTTTTTCCATTATTGTTTCTGAGGTATCAGTATCTTCAACCTGAGTTATTCCAAAAGATATAAGTGTTTGAGAGTCATGTGTTGTTTCTAAACTCATTATAGTTTCTATTTTTTCAGCTAAAATCATAGCACCACTAAGAGACGTACCTGCCGTTAAAATAATAAATCTTCCATCATTAAGCTTACCAAAATTATCATTTGTTCTAATTTTTTTAAGTACTAAATCACCTAAAAATTCATTTAATTCATCTAAATTGCCTGATGATGTAATATCTATTAATATACAAGAAAACTCTGATTTATAACGTTGTGCTCTTGATAATTCATTTTCTAAAATCTCTTTTATAAATGATTCTTTATATGCTCCTGTTAATACATCCTTTTCAATAATATCTACTATCTTTTTTATAGAAAGATCATCTGATTCTCGTTTATCCATATCGTGTTTATAGTCAGTGCTATTATTACGAATATGTACCATTAATAATGTTGTATAGATAAAAGTACTTAATAATACATTCCCGACAACAATGGCATTAAACATCTCTTTATAAATAAAGGTATCAGGTAAAGAATGTACCATAATAATAGCTAAAGCACCTTTAGTTCCAGAATACGTTAATGCTCTAGCCCACCTGAATGGAAGTTTTAATCTTAAAATCATACTTGTTGTTAAAGTAAATCTAATAACTGTTGTCAAAACAAAAATTACCACTATCTCTTTTGAATAATTTAATAATGATGGTATATCAATGATATTTGCTAAAATTGTAAAAACTATTGCATTGGCAAAAATCCCTATAAACTCAGACTCTTTTTTATACTCTCTAAAATCTTTTTTTGTAAGTGCTGGTACACTATTAATAAGTTTCACAAGAGAAGATTCTAAATCATTTTCTTCAAGTTGAACAATATGTTGGTTTTTACCTAGCTCTCTTTTTACTAAATATTTAAATGTTAATACAGAAGTTACTATCGATAAAATTCCAGCTATTTGAAAGTGTTCAGCAACCATAAATGAAATGATTACTATAAGATAAATAACTAATAATTGATCAAATGAGTTCTTTAAAATTTTTATTGTGTAGTAACCAATATAAGCCACCATAATTCCGATAAATGTAGATAAAAATAAAACTTTAATAAGTGTTGTATTAATATCTATCATTGTAAGTGTTCCACCACTTATCATTGGCATTGCAATAAAATAAAAAATAATTAACGCAGTAACATCATTAAATAAAGATTCCGATTCTGCATAAACTTTTAACTTTTCTGGTAATTTAAACTTAGACATGATACTAGAAACAGTAATCGCATCAGTAGCCATAAGCATAGAAAACAATGCAATCAACATACCTATTGTAAATTGGTATTCAGGCAAGATAAATGGCGTTGCAAAAACGGCAATTATTATAGAAATAATAACAGCAAAAAATGCAAGAAATATTATCTCTTTGTAGTGTTTTTTTAATTCATCGACAGATATATTTAAAATATCAGGTAATAAAATTACAGGTAACATTAAATATAAGATATCATCAAATTTATCATCGGAGAGATTAATTATGGTTGGGAAAAAGTGGGATAAAACAAATGATAATACTATTAAACTTAGAGTCGAAGGTATTTTTGTAGAATTTTCAATTATTCTTGATAATAAAATAAATACCAATAAAATTGTAAATAATAATAACATCAACTCTTCCTTTAGTAAATAAGGCCTTCTTTTAAAAGTGCTTGTTTAACATTATACATTTGTCTGTGTTTATCATTACACCAAGCAGGAGATAATAATGAACTGTCACTAATACCTGCAGTTACTCGAGACAGTGAAATCTCATCTGGAATCATTTTGATAGCTTTAACTAAAGTATCAAGATACAATTCTTCTGATATAGGTTCAAATTGACCTTTTTTATATATATTTGTTAATAAAGTATTTTTAACAACATATAAAGGGTGAATTTTTATAGAATCTACATTAAGTCTAATTGTCTCTTTTACACCATGAAGCATCATCTCTTGAGTTTCATCAGGTAATCCAAATACTAAATGACCACATACTAAAAGATTTCTATCTTTAGTTTTTGTAATCCACTCTTCAATATTTGCAAAATCATGTCCACGATTAATTTTTTCTAAAGTTTCATCATAAACTGACTGAATACCGTATTCCAACCAAACTTCAGTTGTTTTTGACAACTCTTCTAGATAATCCAAAGTTTCATCAGTAATACAATCTGTTCGTGTACCTATACTTAATCCTACAACATTATCAAAACCTAGAGCTTTAGTATATAATGCTTTTAAAGTATCAAGAGGGGCATAAGTGTTTGTAAATGACTGAAAATAAACAATAAATTTTTTAGCACCAAATTTATTTTGTAATCTTTCTTTTGTAGCATCAAATTGCATTTTTAATTGTAACAATTGTTTCTCTAAATGAGGATTTTCCACACTTCTTAAGTTTAATTTGAACTTTGACTTATCTACTTGATTTGGAGAAAATGATTCATTTTCACAAAATGTACAGCCACCTTTAGCAACTGTACCATCTATATTTGGGCAAGTAAATCCTGAAATGCTGATGGGAACTTTATAAACTTTTTCACCATGTTTCTTTTTCCAGTATCTACCAATAGTATTTATATTCTTCATTAAGTGTATTTCTATTCCTATTCTACGAAATAATCGCCATCAAAACTAACCATAGAATAGTTTCTATCTCTACCTAATGCACCTTTTAGGTCATCAATTGATAGATATTCTAAAGAATCTGCTTCAATATATTCTTGAACTTCATCTTGTGTTTTCATTGCATTAATTAATTCTTCTTTTGTAGGAGTATCAATTCCATAAAAACAAGGATATTCAATTTTTGGAGATGCAACTCTAAAGTGAACTTCAGCAGCACCTGCATCTTTTAACATTTTTACTATTCTTTTACTTGTTGTTCCTCTTACGATACTATCATCGATAACTACAAGTTTTTTACCTTCAATAAGAGATTTCATTGGGCTAAGTTTCATCTTAACTTTCATATTTCTCATAGCTTGTGTTGGTTCAATAAATGTTCTTCCAACATAATGGTTTCTGATAATTCCAAGTTCAAAAGGGATGCCAGAAGCTTTTGCATAACCAAGCGCTGCTGGTACTCCACTATCGGGAACTGGTATAACCATATCAGCATCAACAATGTCTTTATCGTTTAGAGCTAAAGCTTTACCCATCTCTTCTCTTGCAGCATATACATTTTTACCATCGATATCACTATCTGGTCGTGCAAAATAAATATACTCAAATGCACAAGGTCTAAACTCTTTTGTATCATCTAACATAATAGACTCAGCATCAGGGAATTCTTCACTAAAAATCAACATCTCACCTGGTTTTACGTCTCTAACAAACTCAGCATCAACAAGGTCAAAACAACATGTTTCACTAGCAACGATATATCCACCAGATCTTAATTTTCCGATACTTAAAGGTCTAATTCCATGAGGATCTCTAATAACAAAAAGTTTACTTCTACTTTGAATCATAAAGTTGTAAGCACCTTTTAATTTTGTTAAAGATTTTGTAATTCTATCTCTTAATTTATCTTGACTAGATTTTGCTATAAGGTGAATTAAGTTTTCAGTATCCATACCTGTTTGGAAAATAGAACCTTCATCAATAAGTCTATTTCTTACTTCATTTTTATTTACAAGGTTTCCATTATGAACAATTGAAATTTCGCCTAGTTTATATTTTGCCTGAATAGGTTGTGCATCAAAAACACTATCACTACCAGCTGTTGAGTATCTATTATGACCTATTGCCATATTTCCTTGAAGTAATTTAAAAGCTGCTTCATCAAAAACATCTCTTACAAAACCTCTATTTTTTATAGTAACTATTTTCTTAGAATCTGTACCACCTGCACTAATACCAGTTGCCTCATGACCTCTATGTTGCATTGCAAATAATGCAGCTGATGCTAATTTTGCAGCATCATCGTTTCCGTATATTCCTACTATTGCACACATATTATAATCCTAAACAATCGTTAATACTATATAAATCAGGTTCTTGATTTACTACCCATTTAGCGGCTTTAATTGCACCCTTACTAAATGTATTTCTAGCAGTTGCTGTATGATTTAACTCAATAAATTCACCATCATTATAAAATCCTGCTGTGTGACGACCAACTATATCACCACCTCTTAAACTCATAACAGCAATTTCATCTTTTGTTCTAGCTCCAATTATTCCATCACGTCCAGAAACTCTTACCTTATCTAGGTCTAAACCTCTAGCATCAGCAGCATGTTCTGCTAAAGTTAAAGCTGTTCCACTTGGGCTATCTACTTTATGTCTGTGATGTTGTTCTACAATTTCACAGTCGAAGTCTGATAATGTTTTTGATGCAAGTGCAACTAGTTTATTTAATACTGCTACTCCTAAACTCATATTAGTAGCATAAAGAATAGGTACAACTTTACTAGCTTCAATTAAAAGATTTTTTTGGTGTTCGTTAAATCCAGTAGTTGCAATAACTAATGGTTTCCCCGCTTTATTTTGTACTACAGTAGATAATAATTCTTCTGTAGCAACTGGTGCTGAAAAATCTATTACAACATCAGAAGCATCTAAAACAGTTTGCATATCATTTGTCACTACTGCATCTTCTGGTAAAGTTTTTTTTAGTTCATCAAATACATGAACACTTCCTACACAAGCTACTTCATCAATCGCTAAATCATCAATAAGTAAAGAACCAACTCTACCTGTACTTCCTAAAATTCCAACTTTTAACATCATTATATCCCAAGGTTTTATTTAATTATTCGCATTATACCCTTTTAGTTTTAAATTTACTCACTTTAAATTTTCGTTAAATACATAGTTTTATATTTGTTTAATTATAATGTATAAAATACAGAAAAAAGAGGTCTTATGGAAGAAAAATTTATCCAGTGTCCATATTGTTTAGAAAATGTTTCAGTATTGTTAGACACAGGCCTTGAAGGTCGAGCAGATATTGTTGATGATTGTGAAGTTTGCTGTAGACCTATTGAGATAAGTTACACAGTAGAAGATTATGAAATTAGTGAATTTTATTTTCAAGCAATGGAAGGTAATGAATTTTAGCTTCTGATTATACTGTTTAAAGTGAAATAGGTATAATGCCAAAATGAATCAAGAATTATATTTTTTACGCTCAACTGAGCAATACCTAGCAAAAGAGTTACTGTATTATGCAGCCCATTTAGAAAGAAGTGATAAGTCCCTTGTTGATTTTCCTGAGTTAAAGCAGTATGAGGAACATTTCGGCTCTTGTGATGGAGATATAGGTGTATATATCCTGTCAGATGCAAAAGTAGCGGGTGCAGCTTGGGTAAGATTATTACCTAAGGGAAAGGCATATATAAATGATGATACCCCTGAGCTGACTCTTTCAATTAAACCAGACTTTAAGAGAAAAGGTATTTCTCTCACTTTATTGCAACAACTTTTTATAGAAACATCTAAGTTATATTCACAAATGAGTGTATCGGTTAGAGATATTCCCTCTGTAATTAAATTTTATGAAAAATTAGGCTTTATAAAATGTAAAAATACGGAGCATAAAAATGCACTGGGGATAGCTTCTTTTATTATGTTAAAAAAGCTTGAGAACCCAAATGAGGAAAAAGAAATAAAACACCTTGAAGAAGAATGTTTTAGAAGGTCATATAGTTAAAGCCTGAAAATAGAGGGAATTAAATACTCCCTCATCTTTTTTATAATGGATTATTCTGTAAGTATTCGTGTGCCATATATGAACTTCTAGCATATGGAGTACTATGAACAAATTCAAATCCCATATCCATAGCTAATTTTTTATATCTTGCAAATTGATCAGGATGAACAAATTCTACAACTTTTTCATAATCTCCTGATGGAGCTAAATACTGACCAATACTTAAAAATTTACACCC
>ENA-ORXI01001985-ORXI01001985.1-sediment-metagenome-genome-assembly--contig:-NODE-1985-length-15351-cov-5.298612_pt1 | contig 15351 bp, 16 predicted proteins | sample MGYA00237861_ERZ511468 | MGnify/ENA primary metagenome ERZ511468 (study PRJEB26299, sample SAMN06266213) | sediment metagenome | isolation source: Hudson Canyon methane seep mesocosm | place... | reverse complement strand
ACATGGGGAAGTTGCTTATGGCCTCGATTAGAAAACGTGTCGGTAAAAAGGGGACTACCTATTCGGTTCAGGTCCGCGTAAAAGGCTATGACCCGGTTGCAGAACCCTTTAGTACCAAGAAATAAGAACAAGAATTTGACCGTAAAATTGAAGGAGACATGGATAAGTTCGGGCACAACCCCGGTTCCAAAATCAAACAATACACACTCGCCGATCCTATCGATCAGTTCAGCCTAATCTGGGGTAAAAAAGACCAAGCAACATTATCCCGAGCCTTTTACTGGAAGGAGGAATACGGACATATGCGGCTGGTCGATTTCAATGATGACTTTGTTAAATCAGCTTTGGGGAAACTGCGTGCAGAATAGGATCTGGCGGATCCGACTGTTAACCGTTAATTATCAGCACGTAGTAGTGTTTTCAATACTGTCATTAAGAATGGTTGGTGACAGTATTCAGCATAATCCTTGGGTGGGTGTCTCGCGAGGAGGCGAGCGTCATCGGTTTGGGCGCTCTCTGACTAAGGGCGTTTACTTGATGCTTGTGATAACTCAGGAAGCTCTTATTACCCGTATTGATACGTCTACCTCTGTTTCTATAGTTAACATTTCTCTAGAAATCTGTTCGATAAATGATCTGTAATCAAATTCGATATTTAGGAGAATGAGTATCACTAGTCCAAAGGATAGCCCCATCCATGCGAGTTGTATTCTAGAGAATATTCGATATGCGTTTTCTTCAACGCTATTCTCTTGCATTGATTTTTTTGGGTGTTTCGTTCGGTAAACGTCCCATTGCTCATCAATGATGCTGGCTGAATAAAATCCATCTCGTATCATTTCAATAACTTTGGATATCGCAATCCCTTTAATTTTTGAAAATCTTCAACAGGAATCATTTTTTCTAAATCTAGGCTCAATGTATGTCCTCCTGTTATTCCCTAACGCTAAGCTCACAGGTAAAGTGTGAGTTCAACGAGTAATTTATACTAGTGCAACTTATTGTGAACTCCTTTCGATTTCTGTTCTTAAATTGCACGTTTCTGTCTAACTTGAAATACCTACTTATGATAGCCCTATAAGCTTTTGCAAACAATCGCAAGCCAAGGTTGATGATCTTTCGGCACACCCTCGGGCCTGTAATAATGAGACAGTATACTGAAGTGAGCTGCTCGTAGGATGGTGCTCGCTTCATCGAATTCAATGAAATTTCCATACCGACCTCCCGACCAACCCTCGCTGTTACCGCGTGGGTTGGAAGAAAATAGAATGCCACCAGGTCTTAAGCATGTGTGTAGCTCGGTCAGGATTCGGGGAAGCTCTTGGCTGGGTACGTGGAACAAGGAGGCATTGGCAAAGACGGCATCAAACGCCGCGGTCGACAAATCGAGTGTCAGAAATTCTTGGCAGAGTATTTCGCACCCGCTGTACTGTCTCGCCATCTCACAAAATATTTGGCTACCATCGAGGCCTACTGGCCGATGGCCTAACGATTTAAAATATCCAACATCCCGACCAGGGCCGCAACCGAAATCCAATATATCCAAAGAAGCGCCTTGCTTGCACTGCGATAAGAACGCACTGTAATTTTGAGAAACATCGTGACCTTTTGTCCCGTGCCAAAAGGACTGTGCATTAACGTTGTAGTGGTTCAATGTTGTCTTTTCGACATTCTCAAGCTGTTCTAAAGATAATGAATTATTCGTCATCACTCAGTCCTTTTTATCAATGGTGATGTCTATTGATTTTGTCGTACCGGCAAACCATTTTTGGACATAAAGAGATTCCACGAGCGGTGCCGTCCCTTCCTCCGGAGTTTCTTTGTAGCGTACGCTGTGGTTGGTTTCTTTTTCGAATTTACAGTGTACGGTGACTGTTGACATAACTGCCCCTTATTTAATCTGTTCAAGGTTGAGAAGAACTAATTTATGCATATGCCAGCATCAATGAGAGTTAACCATTACTTATAAGGTCTACTTACCTTGTTATTAAATATTATTCTGTAAATCAGTAAAGCTATCATATCCTTGTTAAATGCTTTCCATTTCACTTTAAGTGTTAATACTTAATTATGTCAAATCATAAGAGAGAACCTGGCACATTCCTACCCTAAATAATAAGTTGATTTGCTGAGCCCTAGCCCGCGTTTTACTCCCGTGCATATTGTGGAAAGAACCTAACCCGTGATAGGTTGGCATAAATGAGATTGCTACTGTGACTCAACAACCATCATGGAATGAAATTACACGTAAATGGATGCGTAAAAACCAAGTCACATAACTAGATATGGCTATTCGACTTGGAGTATATGAAGGGGCGTTTGCTCATTGGCTGAATGGTAGGCGCAAAGTAAAAATTGAAGTAATCCAAAAGATTGCTAGGGCTGAAGCCCAACCTATATTAAAATCTATTTTATTTTTGAGTATGCATTAAATAATTAACAGTAACATTATGACCTAATGAGTACTTTTTACTTAAAATGTTATAACTCATTCCTGTCAGTTCTCTTAAATGTAAATCGGCAGTACGTGCCCAACTTTCTAGTTCTGATGGTTTGATAAACTTGCTGTAGTCATGTGTACCTTTAGGCAATATTTTCATAATGTATTCAGCACCGACAATAGCAAAGAGATATGACTTTGGATTACGGTTGATCGTTGTGAAAAAAACATGACCATCAGGTTTAACGAGTTTACTACAAGCGGCAATGACAGATGAAGGATCTGGAACGTGTTCCAGCATTTCCATACAAGTCACGACATCATATTTTCCAGGTTCTTTATCGGCTAGTTCTTCAGCTGTTATTTGCTGATAATCAAGTTCTGCACCTGATTCTAATTTATGCAACTGAGCCACACTTAACGGTGCTTTGCCCATATCAATGCCGAGTACGTTAGCGCCTTTAAGCGCCATACTTTCCGCGAGAATACCGCCACCACAACCAATGTCGACAACAGCTTTCCCCTTGAGTGAACTACGACGCTCAATATATTCCAGTCGTAGTGGGTTAATTTCGTGCAAAGGTTTAAATTCACTATCAGGATCCCACCAACGTGAGGCGAGTTCTTCGAATTTAGCTATTTCTTGTGGATCAAAATTTAATCTCTGTTCAGTCATGGTGTAATAATAACGTGAAAGGTAGAGATAGAGAATAACTAATTAACTTTCCGTTATTCCGGTGCCTTGATGTTGATTGTGGCGCATGAAAACGCGCACCAATCCAATATCGTTACGCGGACAAGCAGTGGAGATTTAAGGACGTTAGGCAATCCAAATCGGCACTTGCACTAAGTTCTAACGACGCACAACGAATGGAGAGCAGAAAATGGACGAACAAGAAACTAAAATCGCACATATACACAAATGCGATAAATCAGTTATGAAAGTCTTATGGGTATTTGCTATCGCACTATTTTACCCAATAACTCTCTACTCTCAAATGCGCTTGCTGATTTAAGCGCTTAGGACACTCTTGCCGTTCAATATTGTTATTGTCGCTAATAAATAAAATGCTTTTATGTGCTTTTAATTTGTTCCTGGAAGATGGAAATATTATATTTGTAAATAATACAGAGCAACTTTAAAATTACGGCGAGGTGCATCTTTACAGTAGTTGGGGTGCGCCTTTTTATTTAAGGCAATTATGATGCTTGTGTTTTTAAGGTACAGGCTGATACTCTTTTAAAAACGATAAATAGAAAAGGAGATTTATTTTGGCTAAGGAACAATGTTTATTTTGTGATATTCCACAGGAGAGGGTTATTGCTGAAAACTCAATTGCCTATGCAATTCGAGATGGGTTTCTCGTAACTGAAGGTCACACATTAATTATTCCAAAGAATCATGTCGATGAATATTTTGGGTTGTCGATTGAGGAACTGTTGGGATGTGATAATTTGTTAAAGTCTGTAAGGAGGGATTTACTATTAGTTGATGATTCCATCAAAGGATTTAATATTGGTATGAATTCTGGAGCTGTTGCAGGACAGACAGTCTTTCATTGCCATATTCATTTGAATCCAAGACGAGAAGGTGATGTTGAAAATCCACGTGAAGGTGTTAGGCATCTTATTCCGGATAAAGGGTATGCTAGAGTATGTCTGAAATCGTTAACACTGACCGACACAATTAGAGGAAGAAAAGTGTTTTCTTGAAGGCTTGTATCAATAAGGTAGTTAGATAGCGCAATGTTTTTATCTCGAGGTTAGTAAGAGAGATAAAAAGTGATGATTAATTAATGTTAAGGGTAACCTAAAATCTATGCTTGAGAGGTTATCAGTCTGAACGATAATTTCAGTAGAACCGAACCATTTGTATCATAAGATTGTTTAAATGAAGCCAGACTATGACGAGAAATGCGCTCAGAGGGTATGTTGATTCTAGAATTGATGGCTGAGTATGGATTAAGTAAGGCAACTGTTTATCGGCTTCTATCAGTTAATTAATAGTGTTCCGTGACTTTATGTCAACACCAATTTAAAACTGACCCCTTTAGTGATTAAAACACCGCTTTAAAATTGACCCCTTTGGACATAAAAAAAGATTAGGGTTTCGTAGGAGCAATTCCTATTTTCCGTTTATCTTTGAGTCGGTAACTTTCACCCGAGATCTGCACAATATGCGCATGGTGCAGTAATCTATCCAACATAGCCGCCGTTAATGTTTGGTCGTTTGCAAAGGCCGTAGCCCATTGGGTGAAGGGTAAGTTGCTGGTTAATATTAAACTGCCTCGCTCATAGCGTTTAGCAATCACGTTAAAAAACAAATTAGCCTCTTCCCGACCAAAAGGTAAATAACCAATCTCATCGATCACTAATAACTTAGGCGCTAAGACAGCGCGTTGTAAATATGATTTCAATTTGCCTTGTTTCTTAGCAACAGATAATTGCAGCATTAAATCGGCAGCACTGATAAATCGTGTTTTAATCCCAGACAGTATCGTTTTATAAGCCAGTGCAATCGCCAAGTGTGTTTTGCCTACGCCGCTGGGTCCCAGTAAAACGATATTTTCAGTCCGCTCTATAAACACAAGACTCGCTAAGTCGTGTAGTTGTTCTCGTGGGGCACCTGTTGCGAAAACAAAATCATACTGCTCTAGCGTTTTAACAGCAGGAAGACCTGCAAATTTAAGCAAGGTTGCTTTGGTTCGTTCTTGCCTAGCCAACAGTTCGGTCTGTAATAATTGCTCCATAAAGTCAGCATAGCTCCCTTCTTGTTTAAGTATTTGACTGGCGATATCTGACCAGTTGTTAGCCATAGCCCCTAAAGAAAGTTGATCACATTGTTCAGTAATACGTTGGAGTTGTAAGTTCATAGGTTTAACTCCAGTAATTGGTCATAAATGGCTAAGGGATGCTGGATGCTCTCGAAAGGTATCAAGCTAGAGGGTGATGATTTCAAGGGTGATTCCATCTGATGACTCTCAACCGGCAATGCTAACAATTGATGGCGCTCTTTATCGAGTCGCGTTTGCGGTTTTTCGCCGGTGGTGCCATGAATACGTTGGTGCGCAATATCATGTAACCAACGTCCGATATAACTATTCGTTGTCGGTACATCCAACTTTAATCCTGATTGTTTCAGGCTCGCTGCTAGAGGGGTCACAAAACTACCTTTCAAATAGCCATTAAAGCGCTCAACTTTGCCTTTTGTTTTAGCACGGTAGGGCCTGCATACTCGCGCAGAAAAACCATAGTCTTTAGCCAGCTCAAGTAACTGAGAGTGCCAGCGGTGCTGCCCTTCACCATAAGCGTCACGTTCAATCATAATGGCTTTGGCATTATCAAATAAGAGTTCTCGGGGGACGCCACCAAAAAAATAGAAGGCCTCTTTGATACCCTGCAACCAGGACTCGCTGCGTTCATTATCAAAAAAATGAACGTAACTGGCCCGGCTATAGCCCAATGTCGCAACAAAGGCTTTAAGCGGATACTTACCCTTACGGATGGTGGTGAAATCAACTTGCATTTGTTGACCTGGGGCTGTTTCAAAACGAACAATGGGGTCTATTTCAAGTTGCTTGTAGGGGAAAATAAAACTACGTAGCTGAGTTATGCCTCCATCATAGCCTTGTCCTTTAATTTCTCGAAGCAACACCACTGCAGGAATCCAGCGTGGCTTAGCCGCTTCAATACGCTTTAGAAGATAAGATTTATAGGGATCCAGTTTACAAGGCCTTGTTGGCCGTTGTGAATACGTTGGGTACTCCATGGGTGGGTGTAAATATTTTCTAACGGTGTTTTTTGAGATCCCGAGTTTTCTGGCTATGGCTTTAATCCCATGCCCTTGGCGATGTAAGACGTGAATTTCCACAAATATCTCCTTGGTCAACATAGTAAATACGATCTATTAGTAAAATCGTAATATTCACCCAATGGGGTCAGTTTTACATCGGCGGTGACACTCAGTGAATGGGTGTGGGGTTTTGGGATGCGAAAATGACATGTGCGCTGCTGAATCGAATTACTCATCATTGTGACATTATCGAAACTGGGAATGATTATTATAGATATTAAGCACCGAAAATCAGGGTTAAAAATAGCGTAAATATCCTAGACAAAGTGGGAGCTTATCAACACTGATTGACAGTCACTTAATTAAAAATAGTTTGATTAATCTTATCACTGCCTAAGAATCCTTGTTTCCGTTAATAATATTTATGATCAACACATATCGAAAAAAAAATTAAAAAATTTGAAATTACTATTTAGTTATCTATATTTGTTGATAACAATTTTTAAAAATTAATACTTATGCTATGGCTATTAAATGCTTATAAAGAAGAGCAAACACCTCTCAATCATTCTGTAAATTGATTAAGGTTTTCTAGAAAATTATTTTCATTATCCACCATAGGTAAGTTCAGTCAATGCAAGAAACTTGTTATATCAAAACAGTAGAGGGAGTGGAATTCAAAGGAGAAAGAACGAAAAGCATCTTGGATACGTCGTTACTTGCAGGCGTAAATTTTCAATATAGTTGTAGAAATGGTCAATGCGGAATTTGCAAAGCAACATTGTTAAAGGGGGAGGCTAGACCTATTCAGCCTCAAATAGCACTAACATCAACCGATATTAAGAAGAGAAAAATATTAACTTGCTGCTGTGCTCCGGTGAGTAATATTTTAATTGATGCAAAAGACTTAACAATGCTAAAGGATATTGAAATAAAAACATTACCTGTCCGTATAAATAAGATTATAAAACAAACTGATCAAATCATTGAAGTGGAATTGAGATTGCCGCCTACAGCAAATTTCAAATTTCTTGAGGGACAATATATTGATGTAATTAGCTCTAAAGGTGTAAGGCGAAGCTATTCAATTGCTAACTGTGCAAATGAGTCAAAATTAAGGTTGTTCATTAAAAAAATAGATACAGGTAAATTAAGCCAATATTGGGTTAGTGAAGCAAAAGAAAATGATTTACTACATATAGAAGGACCTAAAGGAACATTTTTTTTGAGAGAGGAGAAAAGCCCTATCATTTTTTTGGCTACTGGAACTGGCATAGCCCCTATTAAAGCAATTTTGGATAGACTGTCGACACAAGAGAAAGTTAGCAATCTAAATTTTATGCTCTATTGGGGGAATCGATTCCAACGTGATTTTTTTTGGAGACCGAACTACCCAAAATTAAATTTTACATATAAGCCTGTTTTGTCAAGATCTACTGATGGATGGCATGGAGAAGTGGGTTATATACAAAATTTAGTACTGAATGATAACTTAAGATTAGCTAATGCCTGTGTTTATGCATGCGGATCACTCTTAATGATTAAGTCCGCAAAAAAGATTCTTATAGACAACGGGTTAGATGAAAATAATTTTTACGCCGATGCATTTGTCAGTAGTTAAGAGAATATAGGAGCATAAATGAAAGCAGTTTTATTAGCCGGTGGCTTAGGAACGAGGTTAAGCGAAGAAACTAATTCAAGACCAAAGCCTATGGTAGAAATTGGTGGTAAACCTATACTTTGGCACATCATGAAAATGTATTCATTTCATGGCATAAATGACTTTATTATTTGCTGTGGATATAGGGGATATATGATTAAAGAGTATTTTGCTAACTACTTCTTACACCAATCGGATGTGACTTTTAGTCTAGAAGATAACAAGATGAATGTTCATGAAAGAAGAGTAGAGCCTTGGAATGTGACATTGGTTGATACGGGTCTCAACTCCATGACTGGCGGTCGGTTAGGTCGAGTTAAGGAATATATAAAAGATGAAGAATCATTCTGCTTTACTTACGGCGATGGTGTCGGTGATATTGATATTTCCTCATTAATCAATTTTCATAAACAACATGGTAAACAAGCGACAGTAACAACCTCTTATCCTCCAGGACGTTTTGGTGCGCTTGATATCACTGATGGGCAGGTTACTAACTTTAATGAAAAGCCAAAGGGTGATGGCGACATGATTAATGGTGGTTTTTTTGTTTTGTCCCCTAAAGTACTTGAACGAATAACTGGGGACGAATGCGTTTGGGAACAACAACCATTAATGAGTTTAGCCGAGAATAAGCAGCTAATGGCTTATGAGCATCAAGGATTTTGGCAGCCAATGGATACGCTTAGAGACAAGATTCATTTGGAAAATCTGTGGAATAATAACCAAGCTCCTTGGAAAATATGGGAATAAATACAATGGTGGATGAGAGATTCTGGAAGGATAAAAGAGTCTACTTAACTGGCTCTACAGGCTTTAAAGGTAGCTGGTTATCCCTATGGTTAAGCAATATGGGGGCTGAAGTAAAAGGCTATGCTTTGAAGCCTACAACAACACCTAGCTTATTTGAATTAGCAAACGTATCAAATAAAATAGAGTATGAAATAGGTGATATTAGAAATTCAAAACAGCTGCAAGCTAGCTTGAATGGTTTTAACCCAGACATTCTAATTCATATGGCTGCACAGCCATTAGTTAGACTTTCTTATACAAAACCAGTAGAAACTTTTGAAACCAATGTCATGGGAACTGTTAAGGTTTTAGATGCGGCTAGAAATTGTGAGAGTCTTAAATCTATTGTCAACGTAACCACCGATAAGTGCTATAAAAACAAAGAATGGCCGTGGGGTTATCGTGAAAATGAAGCAATGGGTGGTCTTGACCCGTACAGTAGCAGTAAAGGTTGCGTTGAATTAGTCTCATCAGCTTACTATCATTCATTTCTGCATGAAAAAGGGGTCAGCCTAGCAACAGCACGAGCTGGTAACGTGATTGGTGGTGGAGACTGGGCTGAAGGTCGTTTGATTCCTGATATCTTAAATGCATTTCAAAAAAAACAATCAGTTGTTATTAGAAATCCTAAATCAACAAGACCCTGGCAACATGTGTTAGAACCCTTGTCTGGCTACCTTGTTCTAGCACAAAAAACGTATGAATCACCCCAAGAGTACGCAGAAGGGTGGAATTTTGGACCGCATGATGAAGATGCGAAACCTGTCGACTGGATTATTAATCAAATGGCTTCAAAATGGGAAGGTAAAGCTAATTGGAAACTAGATAAAAATCCAAACCCTTATGAGGCAACCTCTTTAAAGCTTGATATCTCTAAAGCTAAGTTGCGACTTGGTTGGCAACCAACATGGCGTCTTGAAAATACCTTAGAAAGAATTATTAATTGGCACCAAGCATGGCTTAACCATAAAGATATGCAGGCAGTTTGTTTAAATGAAATAAAAAACTACATGGAAGATATGAGTAATGAAAACGACTAAGTCTCTAAGAAAAGAAATCGCCAATCTGGTTTATGAATATGCTGAATTACAGTATCAGGAAAAACCATTTGACCCAGGTCATTCGGTTGTACCTCCTTCAGGAAAAGTGATTGGTTCTGAAGAATTACAACATATGGTGGATGCGTCATTAGATGGCTGGTTAACTTCAGGTCGTTTTAATGATAAGTTTGAAAAAGAACTGGCTGAATTTATTGGTATCAAACATCTAATTACCGTTAATTCAGGTTCCTCGGCTAATCTAGTCGCCTTTAGTACGCTCACTTCAAAAAAATTGGGGAAACGCGCCATTAAAAAAGGAGATGAAGTAATTGGCGTAGCTGCAGGTTTCCCAACAACGGTAAACCCTATAGTTCAGTTTGGTGCGGTGCCAGTATTTGTGGATGTGGATCTGAAAACGCACAATGTTAATTCGGATTTAATTGTTGCAGCAATCACGCCAAAGACTAAAGCAATTATGCTAGCCCATACGTTAGGAAATCCATTTAATCTAACTAAAGTTAAAGCCATTTGTGAAAAATATAACTTATGGTTAATTGAAGATTGCTGTGATGCTTTAGGTGCAAAGCATGATGGAAAGATGGTTGGTACTTGGGGTGATATTGCCACTTTAAGTTTTTACCCTGCCCACCATATTACTATGGGTGAAGGCGGAGCAGTATTTACTAACAACAACCAACTGATGACAATAGCAAAATCCTTTCGTGATTGGGGGCGTGATTGTTACTGTAATCCAGGTTGTGATGATACTTGTGGTAAACGGTTTAACCAACAACTCGGATCATTACCTAAAGGCTACGATCACAAATACACCTACTCTCACTTAGGTTACAATCTTAAAATAAGTGATATGCAAGCAGCGTGTGGTGTGGCGCAGTTAAAACGTCTTTCAGGATTCATAAAAAAACGAAATGAAAATTTTGAATATCTTAAAACTAGACTATCTACACTCACTGAGTTTATTGCATTTACTAAAACAACTGAAAACTCAACACCCTCATGGTTTGGTTTTCCAATCACAATAAAAGAATCTTCAGGTGTTAGCTGCGTAGATCTTACCAAATACTTAAATCAAAATAAAATTGGTACCCGCCTGTTATTTGCAGGAAACCTAATTCATCAGCCCTATTTTAAGGAAATAAAGCATAGAGTTGTTGGTGATTTGACTAATACTGACCACACCATGAAACGTACTTTCTGGCTAGGTATTTATCCTAATTTAGGGGTAGATGAGCTAGAGTATATAGCAGAAAAAATGGAAGAGTTCTTTGGTGTTAATTTCTAAATGTATTCCTCCCATAAATAACCGAAGTAAAAAGTAAAGGTTAATGCTGAAAATCTTGTCCATTAGATTTTCACTGAAAAAACTGCACTTAGGCCAGATTCAGGTATCGGCCCAATTGAAAACAGTGCATAAGGTTGAGAGCAGTCCCGCTGGCGTCAGAAATGTGTGGGTAAGAGAAAATATGAGTATCAGCGCCTTAAGGTACAAAGAGCTAAATTATAAATTGCTGTCGCATAGCGATGATTACTTAATTGCTAGTTTAGCTATCAATTGTTAGGCTGTAGCGACCAAGTCCATTGGTAATTAATCCGTCAGATCCCCTCGGTTATCACACTAATACACTTGATCAATAAATGTTAATAAAAAACTATAAATAATAATCATTGTTTTAAATACCTATAAAAATGGTAAACGTTATATATCCATCTTAAATTTCTTGCCAAAAATATTTTCCATGATGACCAATCAATAACTCTTAAGTAAAGCCGAATCTCCTCTAAAAAATTATCCCGACAAATCGAATGAATTTTAATCAATTTTTTAAAGGGATACTCATATACTAATATTTTTAAAAGCGCAGATTTCTCTAAGTTGTCATCAGAAAAAATATCGTCAGAAAGTAACATATATCCACGATAATCAATCAGAATTCTCTTACATTCACCTTCCTGCAAAAAATAATCATTTCCTAATCTACAGAGAACAATATTTGAGTGAAAAATTTGCAGAGTAGCCTTATTATTTAGAATTGATAAAAGTGGATATACATGTGAGTATGCTGTTTGAAAATATCTTTTTGGAGGTAAAAACTCATCCCATTTTTCTTTTTTTACCACTATAGAACTCAAAAAAGAAAAAACCCCGGCCAAACTTCTACAACTAGAAAAATAATCCGCAAGATTGTCTTCAGAAAAATCCCAGTCTTTTTTTACGTTTTCAATCCAAAACGATCTGGAAATCCCATTTTGCATATTAATATCACATTCGATTCGATTATGAAGATAAATATCTTTATTGGTCTTCAAACAATTCAATGCTTTAAGCACACCATCACTTACTATCTTATCGTCACTCCCCATTAACCAGACATAAACACCAGATGAAATCTCAACTGCTTTAAAATAATTTTTATCAGGCCCTAAATTTTTACTCTCCTTATAGTAAGTAATATTGTTATATCGTTCTTGATATCCAGAAACAACTTCACTTGTATTATCTGTAGACGCATTATCACTTATTGAAATCTCTACTTTATCTCCACTTGGTTGCAATAAAATAGAATCAAGCAAATCGGGCAAATACTTTGCTCGATTATAAGTCGGAATGCAAATAGATAACTTGTAGTTAGAGTTCATCCTTTGAATTTACCTTTAAAAACTGATGAGAACTGTATGGAAGATACCAAAACACTGTACATAAAAATGAAATAATTAATCCCATTAGCAAGCCATAAACACCATATTTCATTGACAATAAAATCTGTAATGAAACACTAACAAGCGCCTGAATAGGAACGATAGTGAGCAATGGCTTTAAATTATTTCCTGCTTGCAAAATCATTGCGAATGTGTCTGCCCACACTCGAATTAAAAAATACAACCCAAAAGTAACCACTAGAACTGGGCTTATATTAACCTCTATATTTCGAATCAAATATCTATAAATATATTCACCAAATACGACAATAAATCCAGTAAAAATAATCATAAACAACATACCAACCGGTAAAGATTTTCTAACCATTCCCTCTATAATATGATAATTTTCTTTAGAGGATATTTTTTCACTTAATACTGGCCATATAGCCATTAAAAATGCACTATAAATAAACAAGGCTAACGAAAAAATTTTCAATAAGATATGGTACTGAATCACTTCTTCTGAAGATAAAACCTGTGCAGCTATAAAAAAGTCTACATTCAAAACCAATAATGCCATTAACCCAAAAAACAAAAACTCTTTAGATTTTTTTAAAATTGTTTCGATATCTATATTTTTAAAACTAATTTTAGTCCTAAGTTTAAATAAAAAATAAGCATAAAACATCATAGGCATAAATGCTAATGGGCCAAAGTAGGCCAATAAAATAATCTCCAATGATTGTTCTTCATTTTTTTGAAGCCATAAAAGAAATAAGTACGATATTAGTACACTAATAGCTGGAACAATACTTGACCAATACCCTTTTTCCAAAGCGTACCATATCTTATAAACCATACCAAAAACACCCACACATATCATTAATAAAACACTTATAAAAAATATTTGCGTATAATCTGAATCAATAGAAAAATTACTCAGATAATAAGATGCTAATGAATGAGAGACGATCCAAGTTAACACACCAAAGATAATAATTAAAATCGAACCTATAAAGAGAATTGTTGCAATAAACTCCTTATAGCTTTTTCCTTGTGACTTAAGGCTAGAAATTTTATTTTGCAAAGAAAACCCTAGGCCTAAATCAGCCAGTAAAAACCAACACAACAACGATGTAATCAATATATATACTGTATAATCATCAACACCTAGTAACTGGCTTACAATAGATAATATCATTACTTGCAATAGAGCTTGCATACCTCTTGAAAACCAAGCCACTAGAGTTACAAAATAATAATTTTGTATTTTAGACAATATTTTCACTATTGTTGTTCTACCCACTCAATCATATTTATAACTCCTGTTTTCTTATCAATAACAGGGTCCCAGCCGATCATAGCCTGAGCTTTAGTAATATCCGCAACAAAAACTCTTTGATCACTCTCTCTTGGTGGCAATTTAGTAAACTCTATATTAATATTTAACTCTTTTTCTAAAATATTAAAAAGTTCTAATAAAGAAGAAGAGTTATGAATACCACCACCAATATTAAAAGCTTGGCCCTTTATTTGATCTATATTTTCTGCAGCTTTAAGATATAAAGAAACACAATCACTAGCATATAATAAATCCCTCACTTGTTTACCATTTCCAGAAATCGTAAATGGCTCCTGTGCTATACCTCGCTTAATATCAATAGATTTTTGCGTAAACCATCCTAGCCAACCCTGATCATAGGTTGCAAATTGCCGCCCACCAAACATTGATGAATGCCTAAAAACAATCGTTTTTAAACCATAAATCCTGGAGAAATCCAACATATATTGATCTGCACTCCCCTTTGAGACGCCATACGGAGAGTGAAAATCTAAATTAACAGATTCATTAAAACCATTTGGCCTATCAACACATTCATAACGTGTTTTTGTTTCACGGTATTCGAATTGTTCTAAATCCCCATAAACCTTATTGGTAGATGAATATATAACTGCACTTGTAGGAGAATACAAACGAACAGCATTTAATAAATTAAAGCTACCCACAACATTGATTTCAAAATCCTTTCTGGGATCATAGATAGAAGTAGTCATAGCAACTTGTCCAGCTAAATGATAAATAAAATCAGGGTTATGATTCTTTATCATTCTCTCAACATCATTGGTATTCCTAATATCACCCTGAATTAACTTGAACTCACCTTGAGTTCGAAGCCATTCAAGATTTTGATAACTACCAAATCGAGACAAGTTATCAAAAACAACTAATTCGTGCCCAAGATTTAGAAGTTCACTTGAAATATTAGAACCTAAAAAACCACAACCACCAGTAATTAAATATTTCATCAATATGTCTCTAGGATATTATGTAAACCATCTTGAAGTATTGTTTTAGGAGACCAACCTAAGTCTAATAGAGGCTGATTATCTACGCAAACTGTCATTACTTCACCTTCTCTATAGGGCACTTGACCAAAATTAAGCCTTGTGATGCTCTTCTTCCCATTCTTTTTTTCATATAACACCTTCAGGTTTTCAATAAATTCCCTGACGGAAATAAGTTTCCCACTTCCAATATCAAATTCATTAAAACCAGCAAGTTTATCTTTATTTTTAAGTATAGTTAAATACGCTGAAACAACATCATCTATATAAGTAAAATCTCTCTTTTGCTCACCTAATGTCAGCTTGATTTCAGGAATATTTTCTCTAAATTGTGACAAAACCCAATATACAAACTTAGTTGAATCATCTTTAGGCCCATATATATGCTCAAGTTTTAAATTAACAACTTTAATTTTCTCACTTTCTTGCTGTAACCAGTCAACAAACTGTTTCTTTGATAGCGTATAAGAGTTTAGGTTCTTTTGTAATAAGGCACCTGTATTAAAGAAGGTATCTGTATTAATAAAGGTGCTGGTATTATATGCTATACAGGCATCTAGTATGCGTAAGCTATACATTAGATTCGTATTAACAATCTCGCTAATAGACTCTCCTTTGC
>ENA-ORXI01001982-ORXI01001982.1-sediment-metagenome-genome-assembly--contig:-NODE-1982-length-15362-cov-3.365325_pt1 | contig 15362 bp, 10 predicted proteins | sample MGYA00237861_ERZ511468 | MGnify/ENA primary metagenome ERZ511468 (study PRJEB26299, sample SAMN06266213) | sediment metagenome | isolation source: Hudson Canyon methane seep mesocosm | place... | reverse complement strand
GGCTTCGACGTCGACAGGGATGGCTACATAGACATCGGTGAGCGCTATACGAACTCCGAAGAGTACCTGTATGGTACTCCAGACGATTGGCTTACCGAGCGGGATGGCCTATGGTGTGCTGGCAAGATTCCGGGGCTGACTGAAGACTCCTGCCAGACTGAGGTTGCTAGAGCCACTGGTGACAACGGCTGGCTCGGCAGTGATCCAACTGAGCCCGACTCCGATTACTACACCTGGTCAGAGGTGATAGCGATAGGTCTGGCAGTCCCTGGGGACGGCATCCCCGATGGTTGGGAGGTTCACTACGGCTTGGACCCACGCAACTCCAGCGATGCCATCGAGGATACTGATTTCGACGGGTGGGACCTCGACAGGGACGGCTTCATCATACCTGATATCTCAACCTCTACGGCACACTGGGGTGAGGCATTCAGCAATTACGAGGAGTACATGGTACACCACGATGACGGGGCGTGGGTGACTCCCGGGCTCAGAGGAATCTCGTCCTCCGAAAGCGACTCAGATGTAGTTTCCTTTGACCAGAGTACTAGTCCCGGATTGGTTGATGGGGCCGTACACACTGTGCTGGCTGATTCAGCGAGAGATAGACTGCTGGTAGGCTCGAAATATGGCATTTCCGTAATCGACCCGTTCGAGGGCACCTCGACTCTCTACGAGCTTCCTTCGGGGATGCTGATGTACACGATGATCAGGTGGTCTCCGGGAGACTCGGACTTCCTCATCATAGGCTCCAACCTAGGGTTGCACTCGATTATCCTCGAAACCGGACTCCCTTTGATGGATTCGATGTCCGAGTCGAGAATAGGTCCGGTCGAGGGCATCTACTCTTTGGATACAGGGAGTGGTGACCTCGATCTCATTCTGTTTGGTAACGACTCCGCTTGGACAACCACTGTCAGCGAGCAGGTAGACGTCGCCGACGCTACGGTGAGCGAGCCGGTGTTCAACGAAGCGATGACAGAAATGCTGACTTCCTCCGAAACCGAAGTCCTCACCGCGCTACACGTCCCTATGTTCGGCAGGGGACCGCTCCTGCTGATTGGCACCGATGCCGGACTGATTGCGTGGAACACCACAGACGGTTCCACTTCGATCGGCGACCCATGGTGGGTCTTCGATCGCGAGAACGCAGAGGACTTCGTCCAGAGGGCCGACTTGCTTAACGTGTCCAAGTCCGCAGTGGTCAACGCACTGGTCACAGCCGGTCCACTCGATGCCCTAGGCAACGTCGAGGAGGTCACAGGAGTATGGGTAGGGACTGCTGGCGGACTGCATCTGCTCAATCTCCAACTTTTGGTGCAGATGCCCCACACGGCCTTCGACTCAGACAGGATGTACAATATTGAAAGGTGGGCCGAAGGGGCCAATGACATCCGTTCCATTCTTCCTTTGGACGGAAAGATTGTGATTGGGTCTCGCGATGGCACATGGTGCCTTGAGGGTGGCCACTCTGGCGTATTGGGCCTCTATCTCAATCATACGAGGATTCCTGGGATGGCCACGTCACTCATCACTCTAGAGCACGGTACCAGTCTGTGGATCTTCACCGGGACCTCTCCCGGACGATACATGAACATCATGCCAATCGACCCTACTTCCGAGGATTCCGACCTAGACGGTATGCCAGACGGCTGGGAGTTCATCTACGGCCTCGATCCCACCGACCCGCACGACAGGTATCGGGACGCTGACGCCGATGGAGTGCACTTCTCGACTTCCGACGGCTTTGAGTTCGACCGGGACTGGACCAACCTCGACGAGTACAGGTTCGTCTCAAACACCGAGGACGGGTTCAACGGCACCGATCCACGCGACATGGACACCGACGGAGACGGGCTGACCGATGGCGAGGAGTATTGGGGCTGGTTTGCCGAGTCGACCAACTTCGATTGCCACTATCTCAACGAAGAGTATCTCTGCGACGAGGAGACTGGCGAATTGGCAGAGCAGGTTCATTTCGAGGGCTGGCTCGGTTCGGGAGCCGGAGGTGGCACCGACGGACCTACCGACCCTACCAATGCGGATACCGATGGCGATGGTATGCCCGACGGCTGGGAGATGGAGCACAGGAGGTGGATTGGTGACACCTACAATGGCGGTAACCTGTGGACTCTTGACCCGCGCGACCCCGGAGACAAGGACCAGGACGCCGACGGCGACGGCTTGAGTAATCTCTGCGAGTACATGTGGGGAAATCTGCTGGAGACCGTTCTTCGCGAGGGTCTGGCGACCCATGGAGAGACCTCTGAGGCAGCAGCCAACTGGATCGCTACCGACCCCAATGACATCGACTCGGACGGCGATACACTGCCTGACGGTTGGGAGGCCCGCTATGCCTGCTCTTGGAAGAAGGACAATGCCGGAATCAACCCACTGAACGGCTCCGACCATTTGAACAACCCCGACGGAGACGGTTACGACATCAACCACGATGGGGTGCTGGACCTAGAGGAGAGCTTGGTCAACTGGCTAGAGTACCACCTCAAGTCGGAGATTCTGTATGGCGACCAGTCCGCTTCCGGTATGGAGTACCCTGAGAACTTCACCACTCTGCTGTGGAATGAGACTTGGTTGGATTTCGCTGACGATTCGTTTGGTGACTTCACCAGCCCCGCCTACAGCAGTCTCATCAACGCCACCACTCCTCGAGATGTCGGCTCGTCCAACCCTCTTTCATCCGATTCGGACAGGGATGGCATGCCGGACGGATGGGAATTCTACTACGCTAGATGGAGCCTGTTCGACGGGCAATGGACACTCAACCCTGTTGACGAGAGGGACCGGACGGGTGACCCCGATGGAGACGGGATGAATAATTGGGAGGAGTACAACGTCATTGACAGCAATTTCAGTGAGACCGACGATCTGATTACAGTGCCTCAGTTCTACCTTCTAAGCGTCGGCGGCGAACTACTCGCTTCACCTTGGTTGTCGGCAGAGTCAGCCGCTTCGTTTGGAACCTTCCTCACGGAAGATCAGATCAACAAGAGTGGCAGGACTGCTGACCCGAATGACCCTGATACAGACGATGACGGGTTGCTTGACGGCATTGAGTTGATATTCACTAGGTGGAATTCGACCGACGGGGTTTGGACCCTGAATCCGCTGGTTGCCGGCGACGGAAACTACGACTCCGACCGCGATGGCATTACCGATCTCGTCGAGCTAAACCTCACACTCAACAATCCTGCAAACGGAGGGCTCTCTCCTCCGGATGCACCGCGGATGTGGGAGGAGGCCGAGCAGCTGGATCCCGATGAGGCAGTCAACCGAGTCTACAGGATTCTATTCAACAAAGAGGGTAGGGCCGAACTGGCAATTGCCCAGTTCCAGTCATGGCAGGACGGCTTTGCCGCCCAACCGGTGGTTTCCGCACTACTGGGTGCTTCTGACCCGAACGCGGAGGACACCGACCGAGACGGCATGAGCGACGGTTACGAGTACTGGTTCACTGAGTGGAATCTTGAGCAGAACATCTGGGAGATGAACCTCCTGACTGACAGTGACATCCACGTCGATTCCGATGGCGACTCGTTCGACTGCAACGGCGATGGGCACATCTCGGACTCAGAGTCCTTCGACAACCTCGCTGAGTACGACGCTAGGGTTTACGGCAAGCGCTCGGCTATCGACACCATCCCTAATGGTACGGGACTAATCTCATACGGCGCCGACGCCGTGACCGCACAGATTGAGGAGAACGGCCTAGCCTACGATGCCGCATTCGCTCAGCTCTACGTCATGTTCTCGACCAAGAGTCTGGTGTCAGCTGAGCGTGCCGGGCTGATTAATGGCGTCGACCCAGACACTTTCAACTACAGTATCGCCGGAGTCAGCGACCCTACTGACGATGACTCGGACCTAGATGGGATGCCCGACGGCTGGGAGTTCTGCTACTCTATCTACGGCGAGTTCCTGCCGGTGAACTCATACAGGTGGTCAATGAATCCAATCAACCCGTTGGACATCGACTACGACCCGGACGCTGATGGCTGGTATGACCGGTCGTGGGGCGATATCCCAGCTCCTCAGGGCACATGGGAGGACCGGCAGTTCACGCCCGCACCTGTCGAACAGCAGATTGGACAGAGCTTCCTAGGCCTGTACTTCAGCAACTTGATGGAGTACGAGAACGGAACTCATCCTCTCGATGCCGACTCCGATGACGACTCAATGGTGATGAAGCCGATAATGCAGAACGGAGTCGTCATAGACTACGTTCAGGACACCAATCTTTCAGACGGGAGAGAGGTGTTCAAGTACGGAACCAATCCTCTTGACAACGATACCGACGGCGACATGATGCCTGATTTCTACGAGTACTATCGGGGCTGGAATGAGGCCAATGACAACTGGTCGTCGTATCTGAAGGTATCAGTAGTCTGGCAGCAAATCACGTCAACCAACTGGAAGCCAGTCAACATCACCGGAACGAGCATCGCGAGGCCCGAGCTCGCATGGACGTGGTTCACCCACGACGCCACTGATCCATCAGACGCGGGTCAGGACGCAGACAACGACGGCAGTTGGGACTGCTCCAGCGGTAGCTGCCTCTACATCCCGTACAACAACTTCCAGGAATACTACGGGTTAGTCAATGCCTCCCTGGCCTCGCCCTCTCTCGTTAGACAGGCCGGGCTGTACGACTGTTCCGGCAACATCGTGCAGGAGTGGTGGCAGCTGCGGGAGTCCCTTCTGGGGACCTGCTCTGGCAGCGCCGCTCTCAGTTCGAACTACTTCCGCATGTACCGGATTAACAACGCCGACCTACTGTATACACTCATTATCGATGACAACGACGTTGACTACGAGGATATCGACACTAGCGATGACGAGATCCTCGTAAACGGCGCATGGACCGACGTATACCAGAGGTTTGCAGGAGACCAGTATCACCTGCCCAACACTGGCTTAGGTGAGTACGTCTATGGTTGGTGGCTGATTGACATCGACGGCGACCAAATCGCCGACGGCACCAATCCAGCGAATTGGGACACTGATGGAGACTGGCTAAATGACTTCTTCGAGATCGAGGACGACTTGCTCGATGGGGTGCGAGGCAACAGCGGCTCCCCTATCAGATACGACGATCGCACTACTAGTTGATTTCTTGAACGGCCCCCTCCACGCTCTGTCATGGACGAAGATGCGGGGGTGCCTGCACCCGAAGCACCAGTTGAGGAGAGGCTGCTCTTTCTACAGGAGAACATGGTGAACTTCGTCAATCAGTTCAACATGCCAGTCATCGAGGTGGCGCTGGTCCTATCTAAGTACATCCGCATCCTCCTTGAGTCTCTGCAGAAAACCGCGCAGAGTAATGACGAGGTTTTGCCATCGAGGCTAATCGAGCCGTGGCACATCGAAGCACAGGACGAGGTACCTAGAATCGACTCATTCTCTCTAGAGACTCTGCTTGGTAGTCTCGACGAAGATAGAATGGATATTCTGGATACTCTGATTAGGACCATCTTGAACGAGAGCCAACTCCCCTTCACACCTGCTCTCACTCTGCTAAGGGAGTGGGAGTCATTGGTTAGGGTCCAGTTAGCCAATGCCAGTGGTCCCGGGCAACTGTTCAGTCCAATCGATCTGCCAGAGGGCTTCTGATTATTCGTTCTCGGCCTTGGCGACGATTCCGCTGGAGACCCACCATGCATCGGCGATTGACCAGATGAACAGCACTGGCCACAGCACGACTGAGAATATCAGAGGGAGCTGTATGACGAAGCACCCGAGTGCCTTGCGGTGCTGGCGGTTGAAGTGCTGTCCGAGGTAGAGGAATGGAATGAGGGAGATAGCGAGAGCCACGAGGGGACGCAGAGCCCCCCAAGGACCAATGCCACCGCTCAATTCGTACCATATCACCCCTATCACGCCCAGAGCGCTCGCCTCTTCCGGTTCCTTTTCGGAGGCCACGCTGACCACATACTCCTCCGCCATGCCGCTCCACCGGCACCCCCGATGCATGAATCTGACGCCAACCCGGGCGGCGAAAAGGCGAACAGTAGCGGCGCCGACCACTGCACGTGAGCGAACCTAGAGTCCTAGTCACGGCGTTCCCCCGATTCTCCGAATTCGACAGTAACGTTTCTCAGGGCGTGCTCAATAGGCTCGAAGCTGAAGGAGTGCAAGGCCTCGATGTCGTGACATGGCTTCTTAGCGTCGACGAGCAGGGCTCACGCGCGGTCGCCGACCAGATTAGCAAAGATATGCAGGTCGATGGCATACTGCACCTGGGTCTAGCAGCCAAAAGGAATTCAATCTCTCTAGAGAGGATGGCTCGGAACGAGTTCTCGATGAACGAGCCTGACAACTCCGGCCGATTACTCGATTCAGGGGAGATAGTCAGAGGTGCCCCCAAAACAATCCTGACCACTGCCCCGGTCCATGTCATGGACGAGGAATTTGAGCATGACGAGCATATCTGCTGGAGCGAAGACGCAGGAGGATATGTCTGCAACGAGACAATCTACCGAACATTGTACGCGATGCAAGATAGGGAGGAAAGCCCTCTTCCGGCGCTGTTCGTTCACCTGCCGCCCGAGGACGAGATCTCACTGGATGCCCAGGTCGAAGCAGTCAGGAGGATTGCGACCTGCCTCGTATGCAGGCCGACCTACGAGGTCGTTGGTGGTCTGCTGTTCGATGCCAAGGGCAGGATACTGGCCTGCAGACGACCGCAGGGCGACGCTTGGGCAGGTTGGTGGGAGTTCCCAGGGGGAAAAATCGAAGCAGGCGAGGAGCCAGAATCGGCGCTAATCAGGGAACTCATCGAGGAGATTGGAGTCTCCACACAGCCGAAATTCATGGTCGAGCAGATTAGCCACGAATACGATGACAGGTCGGTGAAACTACAGATCTGGGACTGCGGTGTAATAGACCCCAATTCGATAAGACTGGTCGAGCACGATGAGGCCAGATGGCTTTCGGTAGACGAATTGCTGGATGTCAAGTGGTTGCCAGCCGACCTTCCAATCATCGAGAGATGGAAGCGCGAGGGCATTCCTCGGACCTAGTCCTCACCAATCGTCCGCCTCCCCTTTCGGTCAAACCATTCTACAGGATCGCCGCCGCCATCCATGGATAATCCGTCGCCGACACTGCGCGGAATGGAATCGCGACCTGCGTGCCAAGTCTGCTGCTCCAGCCAGTCTGCAAGATCCTCTCCAGTCAGGCCAATCCTCATCTCTCCGCCCATGCCCCTGTCTCCGATTACGAATGATGCCTTGCCCGCGAGAGCAGCCTGACGGGACAGGGAGAAGCCCGTCGAGCCCCCGTCCAACTCCAGAGTCATTGCGTCTAGAGCAGTATCTAGGATTCTTTGGTTTCTGATTGCTTTGAGTAGAGTATCTAGAGAGTCGGACGAACCAGTCATCATACCCGCCAACCTCTCGTTGGGGAAGGCAGAGTTCGCGGCCATCCTGTCCGGGCTCCAATCGGGAAACATCTCTCTGACAGCATCAACCACTCGCTGCGGGTCCTCGTGCGGCTGCACGACCGTGGAGACACTAATCAGAGGGGGCACGAGCCTTCGTGCGCGCCGCTGGCCATGAGTTCTCTGCATCCAAATGCTCCCGGGAACACGAATGATTCAAACGATGTGGGATTGGGCCCGAGGCATGGCTCAGCGTTCACAGATGCTGGGGGGTGCCCTCCTCCTCGCCCCTACTCTATGTGTGGTGGCTCTACGTTACGGCTCTGACGCTCTTGAGGAAGTCATCTCACAGGATACCACTCTGAGGTATTCGATTCACGCTGCCGCCCTCTTGGTTGGAGTTGTGATGTTCATGAGGTTCCGCAAGGTAGAGGATCACGAGTTCCACAGGTCGAGAGCAATTCGCAAACTGTCCAAGACGTACTCGAGTGAAGACAGGGGGTTGTGGGATAAGGGCGAAGCTGCGATTCAGCGCATGGAGGCCAAAGCGAGTGTCCCGTCAACTGGCCGCAAGGCCCTGAAGGCCCAAGCGCTGAAGTCCGGGACTGTAGGTTCTCTGAACACCGAGCGCTCTGAGGAGGACATTGGTGAGGACATAGATTCCCCTCAGTCACCGACTACGGGTATCAGCACTATGGTAGATGAGGAGGCAATAGCCGAGTCGAAGGGCCCGGGTGCATTTTCTAGGATTTCAGGAGCAATCAACAGACGTCTCGATGCATCAGCCGAGCGGAGGATGGAGCGTAAAGCCTCGAAAGCCAGCAAGAAAGCCTCATCAGATGACCAGTGGGATACTCCAGCGGCATCTTCTCTGGCTCGTTCAGTCATCTCCTGTGGAGCCTGTGGTTCCCTGAACAACTCAGGAACTCCGTACTGCACTTCATGTGGCGAGTTCCTGACTTAAGGGTGGGGTTGAAAACAGTCGGTCAAGAGCCCCACACAGGCGGGGCCATGGCAGGTAAGAGGGACTACTACGAAGTCCTCGGCGTGGCTAGAGGCGCCACGGGTTCAGAAATCAAGCGGGCATTCAGGTCACTCGCCCGTCAGCACCATCCTGACAAGAACCCAGACGACCCCGAATCGGAGAAGAGGTTCAAGGAGGTCCAGGAGGCATATGCGGTGTTAACTAATCCCGAAGAGCGGAGGAAGTACGACACCTTCGGTCACGAACAGCCAGGCGGCTCCCCGTTCGGTCCAAGCGGGTTCCAAGGAGTCAATATCAGTATAGACGATCTGTTCGGAGGCGGTTTCGAGAGTATCTTCAGCCAGATTTTCAGCGGAGGGAGGGGCCCACGTAGGAGCAGAGGCAGGGACCTGCTTTTGAATCACGAAGTGCCATTTCAAGCCGTAATGGATGGCTACGAGGACGACATCGAAATAGACGTTCTGAAGTCCTGCGAGAAGTGCTACGGGACTGGTTCCGAGAGTGCAGACGGAGTGAGGGAGTGCCCGACCTGTGACGGTCGAGGCAGAATCCAGAGGATAGAGAAGGCCGGATTCTTCACCAAACAGGTTGTCACCGACTGCTCTTCATGCAGAGGGGAGGGAAAGATAGTGAGTGACCCCTGCTCCTCTTGTGATGGGCAGGGTCGATCCAGACAGGCCAAGCAGATCCAGTTCACCGTGCCTCCGGGTGTCGATACCGGGACGAGACTCAGAATGAGAGGTCACGGTGAGGCAGCTAGGGGTAACAGAGGGGAGAGCGGTGATTTGTACATCCAGATAGAGGTTGAGGAACACCCTTGGTTTGAGAGGGATGGCCCCGACCTCCTGATGGCACTGCCCGTAGGGTTCGTCGATTTGGTCCTAGGGACACAGATTGAGATTCCGCACATCGATGGAAGCGACCTTTCAATCAAGGTTCCAGCAGGCTCGAATCCGGGGGAGACCCTGAGCATCCCCGGTCGCGGACTTCCCGGAGGCAGGGGACGCCGCGGCAGGGGCTCTGTGACCGTACTACTCAAGTTGGACATGCCGAGTAAAGTACCGCGCTCGCTGAAGAAAACTCTGGAGGGGATGCGCGAGGAGATTGGCACCGATATAGATTCTATACAGGACTCGATAATGTTCGAGGCCAATAATAGGCGAAGGCCCTGATTACTCGGATTCGCCCCAGTCCAGAGCCCGATTGGGAGTAGCAGCGAGTGGCTCTCCCCCGACTAGTCCCGAAAGTTGGAATCCTAAGCTGGTTGGGCTGCCCTCCAGTGCGAGGCTGAGGAACACCCTGCTTCCGGCCGACAAGGTGTCGAGGAAGATCTCGTCGTCTTGGAAGAGCCGGCGGGGAGTTATCGAGGAAATTCCGACCTTGGCCCCTTCAGGGGCATGAATCCTCATCGCAGCCAGCTCCCACGGGACCTCAGCTACCCGTATTCCTAGCAGCAGGACGGCATCTCCCTCACTGATCTTCCACACACAAATCTCTACCTGCTCGGTCATGTGCCTCAACAACGGCTCGCCCCAGTCTTGGGTCACGGCCCTCCACGGGCTGTCTCCGAGTTGCTTCAAGGAGTACTCAATCTCCCCCTCGTCGATACTCTTTGCAGACAGGGCCTCGGAGAGTCTCTCGCGTAGGCGACGCAGTCTGCGTCGCTCGTGCTCCTCAATATCACTGGCCAGAGGAGCCCCGCTGAAGATGGCTGCTCTGTTCCACCACAGCACCACCATCAGAGGAGTCAACAGCATGAATCCGGCGAACATGTAGAACCCTCTGGCCCTGTCTGACAGGTCGACGAATTCGTCCTTGATTGGTTCGTAGGGTCCGTTGTAGGGCAGTGAGAACTCGTATTCCCCCGTACCCTCTCCTTGGCCCATGTCCTGACTCCAATCGATTCTCAGAGCATGTACCCCAGGTGGGACAATCATCATCGAGCCGTCGGTGGAGTTCCCCACTTCTCCCGTCTCCTGATCCAGTGTCATCAGCGTGAATGTGACGGGGGAGTCGCCTATCCTTTGGACGCGGACGTAAGACCCGTTCTCCTCGGTCACTGAGAAGGCGAACACATCGGTAGTGTCGAAAGCATCGAGACTGCCCCCGATTGTGGCTGCTCCAAGGCTCAGGACTTGCCATCTGGAATCCGGCCCTCCCAGTTCCCATACTGCATCCGGAGCATCCCCGATAAGGGAGCCGTCACCCGGTTCGAGTGATCTCAACATGATGGACCATGCTGCGGTTCTGCCCTGCGTGGTCAATCCAAACTCGACCGAGATAGTCTGTTCCGTGGTCTCAAACTCTTCCGCGCAGCCACTTCCGACGGCTAGACTCGAGCCGTCCATCTGGTGAAGTACAATCTCAACACTGACGATGTCTGTGAACGAACAGAACGGCTCCAGCACCATCTTGGCTCCCGAAGCAATGAGCAGGGAGTCTCCTTGCGAATCTGAAGCGGCGAGGTGCCCGTGGTAGAGCAGTGAGGAATCGCCGTAGAACGGTAGAGCCTCCCCGTGGCTCCAAGGATTAGTCAATTCACCTCCATCAGGTGCCTCAGAGTCATCGTCGTAACGAATAATCTCGAATTCGTAGGGCGAGTAACCTTCCTCGGCCGAGTGAACTAGGCGAATCCACAACTCACCTTGAGTTGGGTATTCGAAGTAGTGCTCCATCTCTGTTCTCTCGATGGTATCTACAAGCGACTTCGACTCCTCTCCCCTTTGCCAAATCTCGATGCGAATCTCACTTGGTCCTCTCAGGCTGTTGAGCAGTAACACGTCTCCAGGATCGCCGACCACCATGATGGCGTCTTTGTCGCTCTGGTTCTCCAGCGCCCCGACGTAGAGCACGCCCTCGGAAAGAAGATCGGCAGCTCCACAGAAGTGTAACTGGCAGGGCGAAGTCGTGTTGATCAGAGGGTATTCTCCTTGGCTCCCCGGAGGGGGGACTATGTTCGGTAGATCATCGTGCTCCGTCCATTCATCCATCCTACTGAGTATCACTTCTGTACTCAAATCATTGGCCTCGGTTCCCGAATCGACAAGGAGCTGCCAAGACACGTTACCCTCGACCCAGCCTGACCATTCCACGAGATGAGGGTCCTCGTGACTCTCCTCGACACCGTCAGACCAGATGACGAGCTCCATCCCCGGGCATCCGACCTTCATACACGAAACACTGATCCATACCGGCCCACTGGTGCTGAATATTTCGTCGCTGAGAACTATCCTAGAATCCTCATCGGCGCTTACTGAAGCGCTGAACGCAGCCAGCGTCAACAACATAGCCAACAGCCCCGCTCTCGCGCCTCGCACGTGGGGCCGAACCCGCTGCACCTTAGAATCCTTCAAGCGAACCGCGTCGTGCGAGGGGTATGGCAGAACGTCCGTTGGCTCGCGGTGTGACCGCAAGACAGCGCTTCGCGAGGCTGATGCCACTAGGCGACAGGAACCAACCTGTCGGATGGACTCCGGGCCTAGTTTTGGGCCCACAGGACCCAGAAATCGAACCGTCTCTGGCGCCGTTCTCGTGCTCGAGGAGCCAAGGCGCCGTACCGGCATCCATTTCGATGTCTACTAGGGGGGAGATGTGCTACCCGTTCGACTCTACAGACACGTGGCAGGCATCGGAGGGCCTGTCGCTACCTCCGAGCCTCGCCGAGGCGGATTCGGGAGAGGTCGGCCACGGCTCCCAGCTTCTCCCCGTTTCTTGGCAGTCCTTGCACCACGACCAGAGTCTCAACGATCTTGGTTTGGAGCCTTCAGTCATAGCCCTAGTTGACGCAGTGCAGCTAGCCGAGCGACCAGGGATGCTTGTTGAGGCGCTCGATGCGCTCAGGGTGCGTTTTCCAACTTCTCTCATTTGGACTCCTGGGATAGCAGGCCCTGACAACTGCGCCCTACTCTCATGGATGGGGGTTGATCTGTTTGATACTACACGTTCGAGAAGAGCCGCTTCTCTGGGGGTGATTCTCACTGAAGACGGACCGAGGTTGCCCGAGGGCACACTCGGTGAAAATGTCGATATGGAGACTCAATGCGCTGCATGGTCACGCGCTATCGCAGCCACTAGAACCGCAATCCGGAATGGCTCTTTGCGCGAACTAGCCGAGCGCCAAACCGCATCCAGCCCACGTTCGGTGGAGCGCCTCCGCCGGCATGACTCCTTGATGAGAGGATATGGGGGAGATCGCTCGGGCCTAGCTAGGGTGGTCGGGCATGAGCACAGGTTGAGGTGCCACACGTATTCGAGCCGAAATGATGCACTAATTCATGACTGGCGCAGCAGAGTCGCTGACCAACACCTGCCGCCAGAGCACCAGAGACAGGTACTGCTACTGTTACCATGTTCGGCGGTGAAACCATACCGCACTTCTCAGAGCCACAGGAGATTCCTGAGAGTAATAGGCTCCGATGCGATGCATCAGGTGATAGTCACTGCTCCTCTTGGACTCGTTCCGAGGGAATTGGAAGAGATATGGCCTGCGGCAAATTACGACATCCCTGTGACGGGCGAATGGGATGCTGACGAACTAGCAGTGATTCGTGATATGACAACCAGCTTCGTATCCAGAGTCGGATACTCTAGAGTGATCAACCACTCAGGTGTCGACATTGAGTTCGACGGAGTGGAGTTGGTGGACACCCGTCAAGGTGATTCAGCGGGTTCGACAGAAGCGCTATCGAGATTGCAGGAGGAAGTCGAGCGAGCGAGCTCAGAACTCAGTCTCGAGAGCCCGAGGAGGCCTGCCCACAGGATGGCTCAGATGCGCGCGCTCTCGCGATTCCAGCATGGTACCGATGCCTGGTTAAAAGGGTCGAAGGTAAAGGGCCGCCCACCAATTTTCACCTTCACGAAGGACGGCGAGCAGACTGCCCAGTGGAATCCTAGAAGTGGTAGGTTTGCCTTCTCCAAGGCATCCTTGCCATTGCTCGACGCTTGCGATGCTCTACCGAGGGCTAACCTGAAGCCAGGATTGGAGTGGAGGGGTGATCTGTTCTCGACCAATGTTGAATCCGCAGAGCCCGGGATAAGGGCGGGAGACGAAATCCTTGTGATGCAGGAAGGTCAACTCGTCGGCTCCGCACGCGCCGAAGCTGCAGGTTGGGAGTGGCCGGATGGCCCAGGCAGACTAGCTCGTTCCAAGCACAGGTTGTAATCCTCCTTCCGAGTACCTGCGCAGCGATTAAAGAGGGGGAGCAGGTCGCCCGGACGCCTGAGGCAACACACATGTCACGCATGCACAGCGGAGGTAAGGGTCGCAGCGGCTCCAGCAAACCTGGCGTCAGCGACGCACCCGCATGGTCAGATACCGATAAGAAGGACGTTGAGGACCTGATTGTGAGCCTGGCGGGGGAAGGTCACTCCACCGCGATGATTGGTACTATCCTACGTGACCAGCACGCTGTGCCCGATGCGCGACTCGTCACCGGGGAGAGAATCTCCCAGACTCTCTCTAAGAACGGTATAATGAACAAGTACCCGGAGGACATGATGAACCTCATGCGCAAGGCTCTGAACTTGATTGACCATCTCTCTGGCAACTCGAAGGACCTGCACAACCGCCGACAACTAGAACTCTGCGAGTCCAAGATTCGCCGTCTCGCTAGGTACTACAGAGACACTGGTAAGCTCGATAAGGACTGGGTCTACAAGCAGGACCAACTGCGACTAATGGTCGAGTGATTCTTGCGTAGGGGATTTGAACCCCGACTCCACAGCACAAGCATGCGCACGCTGCTAGAGGCCGAGCCACTGGCTCCTGTATCGGAGACCTTGTCACAGGCAGCCGACCAACTGCGCAGCTCAAACACGACCATACTGCTTCTCGCAGCTCCCTCTCTACAAGGGGCTCTGGCCATTGCTCCTCTGGAGGCGGCCTTGGTCGATGCCGGTCTGCCTTACCGCCGCCGATTCAGGCTAGAGGCCCCCTCAGAGGGCTCATGGGTGCACATCCTTGGGCCAGCAGATGAGAGCGGCCCTCGATTGTCCTCGAACCCCCTACAACTGTCTCTGTCAGGAACTGTGGTAGAAGGCCTCACAGGGCATCAGGGAGATTCTCGCAAGGGCCCCCTAACCGCTGTGGCGCAGTCCCATGCCCTAGCGCAGGCGATTTGCCCCGACGGAGCCCGCATACGCCGACTCAGGCCGTGGGCGATTTCAGGAAACTGGCTTCACTCGGCCCTGGACACGACTTACGACCCCGTTTTCACGGCCCTGCGCGATGCATTGGTGCAGGATGGCTCCATCAAGGTGGTCCCTCTACCTGAGGTTCCCGAGCCCAACATCTCGGCAAGCACCTGGATCGACCCAACGGCGCTCGACGCCGTGGCCTCCCGCTGGCCCAGTCTGGATAAGGAGGGACGCGCGCGCGCGCTCTCGCACCTCATGCGACCTGCTCTGTCTCGCTCCACTCCCTCAACAGCTAGGCTGGAGGAGATAGGATGGCACTGTGTTTTGGGTCCGGGATGGTCGACTGACCTTGCCGGACAAATCACTTCGGCAGCTGACCTGTGGAAGGAGAATCCTGCAGCAGTCGCCGCAGGGAGAGTCGTCGACTCGTTGCTGAGGCGAGGAGTCATTCCTCGACTCTGAGCATGCTTTTGCAACTGGGGCACTCTATCCTGAGCGGGCGGACATCGGATTCGATGGGAACTCTGGTTGAGCACGCCGGGCAGTCGATGTGAGGGCCAGTACTGCGTCTACCAATTCTCTGAATGGTCTCCGTTTTTGGAGATACTAGGGCCACCGGGAACACCAGCATAATCGAAGAGATAGAGACTCCGAAGACGATGGGCATCGGCATCCCTAGGACGTATATCACCAGTGCAAGGCAACCGAGAGCGACTACTGTCACCACTGCCGGGACGCTGGACCTGCGCTTGGTCAGCGCCATTGAGAATCCGATTCCTACTGAAAGGAACAGAACTGACATCATCGCACCGTAGAGAACGCTGTACAAGGCGAAGCCAGAGGGTT
>ENA-ORXI01001981-ORXI01001981.1-sediment-metagenome-genome-assembly--contig:-NODE-1981-length-15368-cov-9.179779_pt1 | contig 15368 bp, 14 predicted proteins | sample MGYA00237861_ERZ511468 | MGnify/ENA primary metagenome ERZ511468 (study PRJEB26299, sample SAMN06266213) | sediment metagenome | isolation source: Hudson Canyon methane seep mesocosm | place... | reverse complement strand
ATATGATTGATGAAAAAGCAATCGTTAATGCGATTGTTGGTTTAATGGCAACAGGTGGTTCAACAAATCACACTATGCATTTAATCGCTATTGCTCGTGCAGCCGGTATTATCATTAATTGGGACGATTTCGATAAGATTACTAAGATTATTCCATTACTGACACGTATATACCCTAATGGTGATGCTGATATTAATCATTTCCAAGCTGCTGGTGGCATGGGTGTCTTGATTGGCGAGTTATTAAAACATGGCTTAATACATGAAGATATTGTGACTGTTGCTTCGACCAAAGGTATGAACAGTTATACACAAGAACCTAAGCTAGTTGATGATGAATTAATCTGGGAAGAAGGTCCTGGTAAGTCATTAGATGAGCAAGTTATTGGAACAATCAAACAACCATTCTCAACAACAGGTGGTTTGCACTTAATTCACGGTAATTTAGGCCGTGGTATGTCGAAGATTTCTGCAGTAGCAGAAGAGCATCAAGTAGTTGAAGCACCTGCTATGGTATTTGATGACCAAGATGATGTAGTTGCGGCATTTAAACGTGGTGAGATGGAAAAAGATCTTATTGTAGTATTACGCTTCCAAGGCCCTAAAGCGAATGGTATGCCTGAGTTACACAAACTCACACCATTATTAGGTTCACTACAAGATAAAGGCTTTAAGGTAGCGATTGTGACCGATGGTCGTATGTCTGGTGCATCAGGTAAAGTACCGTCAGCGATTCATATGTGTCCAGAATGTGAAGAAGGTGGTCCACTAACACGTGTTCGTAGTGGTGATATGATTTACCTTAATACACAAACGGGTCGCTTAAATATCCAAGTAGATAATGATACGTTTGAACAACGTACATCATGCATTAAAGGATCGACAGACCATCATTATGGTATGGGTAGAGAGTTATTTGATAGTTTCCGTCGCGGTGTTTCATCTGCAGAAACAGGTGCTATCAATATGTTCAACAATGATCCAATCAACTAATAGAACATTGCTCGAGTCGTCTTTTCCGCCATGCCGGCGTTAAAAATACTTTATCGTGGCAAAGCCCTATAACTAATAATTAAATTTAGATTTTGGAATAAAAAATAATGAGCAAAACAATTAAAGAAATCATGAATTCATCACCTATCGTTCCAGTAATGGTGATTAATAATGTTGAGCATGCAGTTCCATTAGCAAAAGCATTGGTTAAAGGTGGTATCACTACGTTAGAAATCACTTTACGTACTGAAGCGGCTTTAGAATCAATTACACGCATTAAAGCTGAAGTACCTGAAGCCACTGTTGGTGCAGGTACAATCATCAACATTGAAACATTAAACAAAGCCATTGCAGCGGGTGCAGAGTTCATCGTTAGCCCTGGTACAACAGATGCAATGATTGATGCTGCTATTGCAACAGGTGTTCCATTATTACCTGGTGTTGCAAACCCAAGTGAAGCAATGCGTTTATTAGAAAAAGGCATCACTGAAATGAAATTCTTCCCTGCAGAAGCTGCAGGCGGTATTCCAATGCTGAAATCAATTGGTGCGCCGATTCCACAAATTACATTCTGCCCAACAGGTGGCGTGAATCAGAAAAATGTTAAAGACTACTACAAGCTATCTAATGTAGCGTGTGTTGGTGGTTCTTGGATGTGTGCAGCTAATTTAGTTGAAGCTGAAAACTGGGATGAAATTACCCGTTTATCTGCTGAAGCAATTGAAATTGCTACTGCATAAAACAAAGAAACATTAAGAAAATAAAAAGGCCGAAGATAGCAATATCTTCGGCCTTTTTTGTTTATACGTTTTTACCAAGAATAACTGTAGGTTGGGTTTTAACCCAACATTGTTGGACTAAAGTCCAACCTACACCCTTTACGCTAAATTAAGATTTCACGGTGTAACCAGTCAGTAATTAAACCTCTAGCATCCTCAATGACAACGTCAGGCTTGGAGTGTTGAAAACCAAGATAAATTTCCCCACAATAATTGTAGGTTGGGTTTTAACCCAACAATGTTGGACTAAAGTCCAACCTACACCCCTTACGCTAAATCAAGATTTCACGGTGTAACCAGTCAGTAATTAAACCTCTAGCCCCCTCAATAACAACTTCAGGATTTGGATGTTGTAATTCTTGGGCAATCTGCTCAGCGGCTTTTTGTCCTGTCAGTCCTTCATTAAGAAGATCGATTAAACGCGTGCTAACAGGGTTTAGTTCAAGAAACGTTACGCTGTCATCGGTATTTCTGTAAACAAGTAAATAGGTTGGTGCATCACTGGCTTGTTGAGGCTGAAAGTCTGGTCCAATCTGGTGAACAGGGAAATGATAAGCTAAAGGCCAAGCTAGTGGGGAGGTATTGAACTTTTCTAATAGAATATCTTGTTCAGGATCTATCGTTCTCGTTTCAACTTCAGCGTCAGAAACACTTAATGCTAATTCAACCCACTCATAATGTGCGAGCTCTTTAATGAAAATAGGATCATTAGCACTGTCACGTTCATTATCTAAATAGGCTAAAAACTCACGTGAAATCTCGTGAAAAAGTGGCGTTTTACAGCGATGTTTGATCATGAAATCACGAATCATACTGTGCCATGCTTCATCGGATGTGATTTCTCTTAATACAGGGAAACCATTAGCGATAAAACCTTCGATATTATTGTAAAAAAGCTCGCGATATATCGTCATTCGGCGTTGTTCAATATTATCTGGACCGACATTGTTTTCAGGATCACGAATAGCATTAGCAAACTGAAATTGAGTATCAATAAAACTCTGTGTTTTATGCTGTTGCGACATTGTTTTCTTCCTGAACTGATTGATAATGTTTAATTTGATCAACTTCACTAATTAACGATTCAAGTGATGGAATATTAAAGTCACGTTCTAACAATGTTGGTATCACACCATGATGTTGATAGGTCGTTTGTAATAAATCCCAAACAGGATCAATGATATCAGCCCCATGAGTATCGACTTTTAAATCATCTGCTTCATCATAGTGACCCGCGATATGTAAATAAGCAATGCGATCACTAGACACAGATTTAATATACGTTTCGGCATCATATTTATGATTGATGCTATTGACGTAGATATTGTTTACATCAAGTAATAAGTCACAATCTGCCTGTTCAAGAACACCATTTAAGAAGTCTATTTCAGTCATTTCTTGGCCAGGTGCAGCGTAATAAGACACATTCTCCATGACAATACGGCGTTCTAGAATTTCTTGTACACGTTGAATGCGCTTAGCAGTATGCGTGACAGCTTCCTCAGTGAATGGTATAGGCATTAAATCGTATAAATGACCATCATCACTACAGTAGCTTAAATGTTCGCTGTAACAAGCAATATTATGTTTATCGAGGAATTTTTTGAGACGAATTAAGAAATGTTCATCTAAAGGTGCAGGGCTACCTATTGATAATGAAAGACCATGACAGATCATTGGATAACGCTCGGCAAAGTGAGCAAACTTTTTGCCAAGGAGTCCGCCCATTTCCATCCAGTTCTCTGGTGCAACTTCAAGGAAATTAGCAGGGTTATGATCTAGAGCATCGAGCTCGTCCATAAAGCTACGGCGAAGCCCAAGTCCAGCGCCAGACACTGGGCAAGAAGGTGTATTCATTATCAATTTCCTGATTAATATGTTCTAGTCATTATGACAAGCAACCAGGTGAAATGTTACAAAAATATTTTTACTTAAAAACTACCACAGAGACACAGAGGAATTAATTATTCTCGCTACACGTTGTATCTCTGTGGTGAACGTTGATACTTATTATCGTTCAAGGTGTACTTTTTTATCACGTCATCCCAGCATGTTTCTAGCTGGGATCTTCTAAAAATAGAAGATCCTCGATAAAAACACTCGAGGATGACATGCCTGTAATAGCTAGATCTTCAAGTGGTTTTGGTCGATATAGAAATTAATTACTGATCAGTAATCTCAAACATTGTACGGTCAACCCCAACATTACCTGTTGTTTTATCAAATAGGTAAACAATGGCTTTGTAATGACCGCTTTGTTTAAGTGTTGTTTTTCCTGAGAACATGCCAACAGGGCCAGTGAAGTCTAATTTTATCTCACCAACTTTAGCTTCATTTTGCATTAAAATTGCTGTTGCTTCGTAGTTTTTAGGATCCCATGGACCATCAGGGTAAATAGGGCAGCCACATAATAGAGATGCTTTAGTGTAAATCTCAAGCTTGCCACCTTCTAATACACGAGTCCACGCATCAACAATAAAACCAGGCATATTAAGCGTAATACCATCACCTAAAATATCTTTACCTGGAATTACCCAGCTTGTAACCGTCGCTTCTTGCAGTGCTTGACGATAGCCATAAGGACCGACTAATTTGAAGCGAAGTAGGCGAGGGCTATTGATATCAACTTTAGCTAAAAACCCAGCTGTTTTATCATCAGTTAACACTTGGCCACGCGTAATCGGCTCTTTAATGATTGCCTTGGTGCTACCCGTGTCACCATTGATCCAACCTGAATCAAGAATTTCACCCGTTTCAGCATCTTCGACAACCACTTTAACGCCACCAACACTGGTTCCAATATATTTAGCATCAACTGCTTTTGCACGGATCATGACACTTGTTTCTGTAGCGAAGCTAGCAGTGCTAAATAATAGCCCAGCGGTTGCTGCTACAAATAATGTGGATAATTTCATCTAAACACTTCCTCTAATTAATTATGACTGTCTTATTATGCTTGTGTCTCAGGTGGAATGTCACTCCCTTCACTCCAAAGGTCAAAACCACCTAACATTGAGTGCACATTGCTAAAACCAAGTTGCTGCAAGGTAGCCGTTGCTAATGCAGAGCGGCCGCCACTCTTACAATAGACAACGATAGATATTGATTTATCCTGAAAGTCTGGGTGGTTGCCGATCATGAACTCCAGCATTCCGCGTGAAATATGTCGAGCATTAGGCATATGACCTGTTTCATATTCAAGTAACTCACGCACATCTATCGCGATACTACCATTTTCAAGCATGTCATTTGCTTGTTCGATATTAATTTCAGTAATGAGTGCTTTTGCTGCTTTAACCAAATCCATTGCTGTTTGTGCCATTGTTTTTCCCGTGTAGTGTTGAAAATAATGAGTAAAAGTATATTAGCATTAACTGATATTTAAAAACAGTTCTATCCCCAATTATCATTGAAGTTGCAAAAAATACATCGTCATTCCCATGAAAATGGGAATCTATGGACAGTGATACTAGTCACTATCGTTGGATCCCCGATTTCTCGGGGATGACGGGTTTCTTAAAACATAATCACCTTTATTTATCATGGGTATACACCGTGATAAATGAAATTGCACGTTTAACTAATCCGACTTTGTCATTTCATCATATACTATGCATAAATAACTAATTATGTGATTTATGTTTGCTTATATTATAAGACGAGTTCTTTATGCTTTTCCCATATTAATTGGGGTTAATGCACTGACGTTTGCTTTATTCTTTATGGTTAATACGCCTGATGATATGGCGCGTATGCATCTCGGCGTTAAGCATGTTACCCAAGAGTCTATGGATGCGTGGAAACAAGAGCGTGGCTACGATAAGGCTTTGCTGTGGAATAATGAAACCAGCGGCTTAGGCAAAGCAACAGAGACCATCTTTTTCGATAAATCATTAAGCTTATTTGCCTTTAAATTTGGTCAAGCTGACGATGGACGAGATATTGGTGAAGATATTAAAACTAGAATGTGGCCTAGCTTAGCGATTGCCATTCCCATTTTTGTAGTAGGACTATTAGTTAATATTACCTTTGCCTTACTCATGGTATTTTTCCGGGCGACATATGTTGATCTAGGTGGCGTTGTCATCTGCGTTGTCATCATGTCCATCTCCAGTTTGTTTTATATTATTGGTGGCCAGTTTTTGGTCGGCAAGCTGATGCAATTAGTTCCAATATCTGGCTATGGTGAAGGTTTTAGCGCTATTAAATTTCTTATCTTGCCAGTGTTGATTGGGATTGTTTCAGGCATTGGAGCAGGTTCACGATGGTATAGAACCCTGTTTTTGGAAGAAGTATCGAAAGACTACGTTAGAACAGCACGCGCCAAGGGTTTGTCAGAGGTACAAGTCTTATTTCGACATGTATTAAAAAATGCCATGATTCCTATCCTGACAGGCGCTGTTGTCGTCTTACCAACATTATTTATGGGTAGCTTAATTCTAGAATCTTTCTTTGGTATCCCTGGCTTAGGTAGTTACACCATTGATGCGATTCAAGCACAAGACTTTGCAATTGTGAGAGCCATGGTTTTCTTAGGCTCTGTACTTTATATTTTCGGTCTAGTCTTAACCGATTTGTCTTATACCTTAGTTGACCCACGAGTACGTTTAGATGGCTGATGATTTACGAGTATGTGCCCTACAGTGTTTATTAATCACTGACCCTCTAGAAAAAGTAGAGCAGACGCAGGCGTTATATCAACGTTGGCTTGCTGGCGACTTAATCATTACGGATGATGAATTAACCGTTCCTGATGAACCGGGTAGGCCTGACAAACCAGAACTTGTTGCACCACGAGACTTACCAAGACGGCGTAATAGTAAAGATAGTGGTAATGCGAGTTTATTACATGCGATTACTCATATTGAGTTTAATGCTATTAACTTAGGTTGGGATGCTGTCGCCCGTTTTCCCGGCTTACCACGCCAATTTTATGATGATTGGGCAAGAGTGGCATTTGAAGAATCTCAACATTTCACTTTGCTACGAGATCATTTATTGTCATTAGGTTTTGATTATGGTGATTTTCCGGCACATAGCGGCATGTGGGATATGGCTAAAAAAACACATCACGATCCTCTAATTCGAATGGCCCTTGTTCCTCGTGTTTTAGAAGCGAGAGGCTTAGATGTAACACCTAAGATGATGAATAAATTACGTGGCAATGGTGAACATAGAGCCGTGGAAATTTTAGATATTATCTTAGCTGAAGAGATCGGCCACGTGAAAATTGGCACACATTGGTTTAATTACCTGTGTGATCTACGTGATGTCGATCCATTAGAGACGTTTAAAGACATACTGGATAACTATTTTTCTGGTGAATTACGTGGGCCATTTAATACCGAAGCACGAAAATTAGCAGACTTTACAGATGCTGAAATGGCTTTGCTTGAGGGCCGATAATAATTAAGCTGAACTCTGGCTAAGAAAAAGTATTTGGCTTCAACAAAAACTGTCATTCCGGTATGTTTCTGGCCGGAATCTATATTTATAGATGCTAGATTCCCGCTAAAAGCATGCGGGAATGACACAAAAGAAACTAAACTTTCTTATTAAGGCTTTACAACAATTATTGTATTTTTTTACGTGATAGCCAAGTGAGTAGTTTGACAAGAAAGACATAATATATAACTAAAAAAAATAAACCTATCCCCCATGTGAATTGACTCTGGATGGAAAAAAGAGCTGCATTAGGCAGTAGCATTACGAATTCACCATGGCCAGGCACAAAAGCAGGCAATACAAACGCACCTAAAAAGCTAGCACCTCTGATTGCAGTTTTCTTTGAAGCGCCAAACCTAGTTAGCCACAATGAAACAAAGACAAATAGCAGCGAACACAATAACAACAGCTCAGTATTTAGTTCTAGACGCATGACTAGTCCTTACTTTGTTTATCAGTAATCGCTTTTTTACGTTCCATCTCTGCTTTTTGGCGACGAGATTCTTTTGGATCAGCAATTAGTTTTCGGTAAATTTCAATACGGTCTTTATTACGTAAGCCTGCATTCAATTTACACATCTTGCCAAAAATACCGACTTTATCTGTGCCTAGGTCGATTTGAGGATAAGTATCTAAAATACCTGAGCGACTAATCGCTTCTTCAACAATACAGTCTCCAGGCACCTCTAATGACAAGATAACTTGTTCATCAGGGAGCGCATAGGAAACTTCAATAGTAATGGGGTTAGTCAGTTCCATAAATATCCTGAGCACGTTTACAAAAGGCATCTACTAAAGAGCCAGATATTTGAGTGAAAATAGGACCGAGAGCCATACTAATAAGTCGATTAGAAAACTCAAAATCCATATCTAGTTGAATACGGCAGCCTTGATTGTCACCAATCATGCCAAACTGCCAATGACCTTCTAAATGTTGAAATGGCCCATCGATAAGTTCAATAGCAATAGATTCACCTTGAACAAGCTTATTTTGGGTTGAAAATACATGGTGTATTCCTCCCTTAGCAAGATCAAGCTCTGCGGAAATAATATCATCTGTTTTGCTAATTATTTTGCTGTTTCTACACCAAGGTAAAAAGCTTGGGTAAGCTTCGACATCATTAACTAAATCAAACATTTGATCTGGCGTAAATAATACGAGTGAACTGCGAGTGATAGTGGTCATATATGTAAAATTTTAACTTAGATTATGCTAATAGCATTAAGAAATACGATTATAACTGCTGCAGGCGTTACATAGCGGATAAGAATGCGCCAAACATGATAGTTAAAGGATGACTTAATGGATAATTCATCCTGAGTACTCTTTTTAGCCATGATCCAACCGGCAAAGATGGCAATAAATAAACCGCCAAGAGGCAACATGATATTTGAAGTTAAATAATCTAGTAATTCAAACATTGTCAACCCGAATAAAATCCAGTTTTCGCCAATATTGAATGAAAATACAGTGAGTAAACCTAGTAACCATACTGCAAATCCGGCCGTCACACTTGCTCTACGACGACTCACTTGTTTATTCTCAACTAACCAAGCAATAGCAGGTTCAATAAGCGATATTGCTGAGCTCCATGCTGCAAATACTAATAATAAGAAAAACATACCACCAAATAATGCGCCACCGGCCATATGACCAAATGCAATAGGAAGCGTTTCAAAAATTAAACCAGGCCCCGCACCCGTCTCTAAACCATTGGCGAAGACTAATGGAAAAATTGCCATGCCTGCTAAGAGAGCAATCATAGTGTCAGCAATAGAGATCGTGATAGATACCTTCATAATAGACGTGTTTTTAGGTAAATATGAGCCATAAACCATAATGGCACCCATACCCAAACTTAAGGTAAAGAAGGCATGACCCATTGCGGTTAATACGCCTTGCCCCGTTATTTTTGAGAAATCAGGTGTAAATAAGAAATCAATTCCCTGACTAAAGTAGTCACCAGTATTGGCCGCAAAACCAACTAGTATTAATAAGATGGCAAGCAGAGCAGGCATTAAGAACTTAACTAATTTCTCTAAACCTCCTTTCACACCCCTAGCGACAACAGTCATCGTGATAACAATGAACACGGTATGCCAAGCAAGCAGACGCTCTGGATCATTAGTGAGTGTGGCATAAATGTTTTGAGCACCAGAGGCTGTTACACCTTCAAATACGCCTGCAAATGAACGAAACATATAAGCAATAGCTTGGCCAGCAATAACACTGTAGTAGGAGAAAATAATAAAGCCAGCAATAAGGCCGATCCAACCAATGTAGCGCCAGCCGAGGTGTTGGTTTTCTTCTTTAGCAAGAGACTTGATCGTATTAACAGGGTTTTGCCTACCGCGACGACCAATCATGATTTCAGCCATCATTAAAGGGAGGCCAATACAGGCAATACACAGCAAATAAACGAGCACAAATGCGCCACCGCCATTTTCACCAGCAATATATGGGAATTTCCAGATATTTCCTAGGCCAACAGCTGATCCTGTGGCAGCAAGGATAAAGGTCCAGCGTGAAGACCACTGACCATGAATTGATTCACTCGGTCTGCTCATAATGTTCTCGGGTTATTCGACATAAAGAAGGATTTTGTTGGAATTTATCCAAATGCTCAAGCGAAAATTAAGAATAGCATTATATAATACGCATATGGCAACGAAAAAAAATAATAAAAAAACAGGCGTCAACAGCACGATTGCTCAAAATCGACGTGCTCGACATGATTACTTTCTTGAAGATAAATTTGAGGCCGGTATCGTCCTTGAAGGTTGGGAAGTCAAAAGTATGCGCGATGGGCGCTTACAATTGAATGAAAGTTATATCTCAATAGATAGAGGAGAAGCATGGTTACATGGTGCGCATATCTCCCCCATGCTTTCAGCATCGACACATATCCATCCTGAGAATGTTCGCCGCAGAAAACTTTTATTAAATCGTGTCGAATTAAATAGACTAATTGCCGCAGTTGATAGAAAAGGTTACACAATTGTACCTGTTGCAATGTACTGGAAGAAGGGTCGAGCAAAACTTGAAATCGCCCTAGCTAAAGGTAAACAACAGCATGACAAACGTGCAGCTGCTAAAGACCAAGACTGGGCTCGTGAAAAAGCCCGCGTATTTAGAAACCAATAAAGACAAAGCTCGCGTGTTTAGAAACCAATAAAGACAAACCCCGCGTGTTTAGATAAAGATAAACCCCGCGTGTTCAGATAAAGACAAACCTCGTTATTCCCGTAAAGACAAACCCCGTCATTCCCGAGATCGTTTATCGGGAATCTATCACCCTTCAAGCTCCCCCAATCTAAACCGACAGACATGACGAGCCAATAGTGCGAACAAATAATCGAGCATAGGAACTAGCACTCGCTTATAATGTCTCACTTGCTACAAAACTGTTAAAAAATCGTGTTTAACAGAATACTTTAGGGGGCGACCTGGCTTCGACGTGGGTTACAAAACTTAAGGTGCATGTCGAGTATGTTGGTTCTTCTCGTAAAACAGATCAACAAAATGTTAGTTGCAAACGATAACAACTACTCTCTAGCAGCCTAGGCTTGCTAGCCTCTGACCAAAGCCGTGCTTATGCGTTTGGTATCAGGGGTCGACTCTCATAAGACAAGCTTGACGCATGCTTGGTGCCGATAGACTGAAATTTCACAAGATCGCTATTTGTTTTCCCTGTTCATCGGGTAGCTCTTAGTTAAACTAATAGATGAAATAAGCATGTAGATCCGAGAGCGGAGGATTTGCGGACGGGGGTTCGATTCCCCCCGCCTCCACCAAACACCAAGACCACCTTCGGGTGGTTTTTTTGTTTGTGGCTATGGTGTTGAAGCAAACCCGCTGGGTTCACAAAATTGTCAGGAACAATTTTGGACATTCGATAGGATGGGCCGAAGGCCAGAAGCTCAGGGATGAGCTGAGCAATTCCCGCCGTCTCGTTTAAATTCAGCTACTTTCGAGATATATGGCTAGCCTCTCTGACGGAACAGCAACGACTGTATTTTAGCTTAGGGACAACATCAGAAGCTAACCAGAAAATCTATCTATCCACTTTTTCTGCAGGCTGATACTAATTAAGTATTGTGTCCCCCAGAACTTATTGTGTCCCCAGAACTTCCCCTTGGGGCATTTTAGACCCGACTGATTCGTTTCATAATAAATTGATGTTGATAGCCGCTATATATTTAAGTTCTTATTGAATCTTTCGCAGTGGCAGAATTACGTATGGGGGCATGAATAAAATAAAAAGGCTAGTCGCTTAATCAATATTGATACACTGAATTTGGATGTTTTCATAAAGCAGCAAAATATTTTCATAGAATTTTCACTAATAGTAATACTATTGGTCTAACTTAATGATAGTATTAATAAACTATTTTCATGAAATTTTACCTATAAGTATCATTATGACTTTACACTTTGAACTGTATAACTACAGCCCATTTACATTTCAAGTCGGCCTCGATGACAGCATAAATATGCTAGTTCAGCAGGTTGAGTATGGTGATAGGCTATTAAATAATATGCCCGCATATTCACAAATTGCAGCCACGTTAGAAAAGCAAGTAATGGTATCAGGTATTGCAAGTACAGACACAATTGAAGGTGGTGATGTTGCCGATGCTGAAGCGGGGCAAGTTTTAGAAAGTATTGAAGATGCGGCCAATAACCGAGAGCGTAGAATTAAAAATCTAGCCGAAGCGTACAGTTACATAGATGAGTATATTCAAATTCATAGCGATGTAAGCGTGCTGCCAATTACAGAAAAGTTTTTACGCTCAATACATAATGCAGTAGTAAATGAACTAACCGATAGCGAATATCAATCTGGTCTGTATAGGGATAATGGAAAAGGCCAAAATACCTATGTAGGTGATAATAATCATGGCGGGAGGTATAAACCACCGACAACACATATTGATATTATAAAATTAATGAAAGGACTGGAACAATGGAGCACCTCGGAAGAAATGGTAAATATTTCTCCATTAATTAGAGCACCATTGATTCATTATTATTTTGAAAGAATACATCCTTTTAATGATGGCAATGGCAGGGTTGGTAGAATGGCTGAAAAAGCAATATTACTACATGCTGGTTATCACGGATGGGTAAAAGGTCTAGATCGTTATTACCTTGATCATATAGATGATTATTATACCGCCTTTAATGTTTGCAGAAACAAAGAGAAGAAAGATCCAAGTACATGCAACCAAGAATTTATTGCTCTTTCTCTACAGGGCATGGCTGACACTGTTGAACGAGTTCATCTTAACGCTAGTAATATAGCATCTAAAATGATGGGCTTAGCCATGTTAGGTGAACAGCTAAGAACTGGGAAAATAAACTCAAGGCAATATGAGTTTTTTGAATGCCTAATGGATTATGCTGATGGCCAGATGACAAAACAAGAGCTAAACAAGCAAAGGTGGTATAGGGCTCTCTATGCAGATGTTTCTGCAACTACACGTAGTCGCGACATGAGTGGATTAGTTAAGTTAGGATTAATAGAAAAAGATGGGAACCTATTCAAAGCTCGTCCATCTAGTCTCCGCTTTTAATTTAAGCGATACCATGCTGGGGGCAACTTTTGGGGTAACCTGAAAATAAGGCTTTGTTAAGGTAAGTACCAATGCGAATTACAGGAGATAGTTAGATTCCCGCCATCCCATATATACGTTTCACAACGTACCGTGTAATGTCTCACGCTACCAGACAGGATTGTTTTTTCGTATATTGTTAATGAAATTACTGTTTGAGCAGGGCTTATATTAAAGAGAATATAAACAAAACGGTCTGCGCTTATCATTTTTATGGTTAAAGTACATTTTTAACCCGGCCAGTTAAGCGGCCACAATAGCGTCTAGGTTGCTGATTTAATATTTAAAATTCACTTATTATCAATAACTTGCTATAGTTTTTTAAACGGCCATTAACCCGGCCATTAACCCGGCCAAAAAGTCGGCATTAAACTGTGAGCATCGAATGAGTACATCAATATTATCGTTAGCGCCTTATACGCCAAGTGATCAGGCTTTAGCTCAATCTGGCTTGCCTGATAAGGCGATGATGGTGATGACGCAATCCGCCAAGTTAACGGGGCAGTTATCACCGCTGACGTTTGCCACGTTGTCACGCTATATGCGTGTCATTAATTCATATTATTCAAATTTGATTGAAGGGAACTCGACCAAACCTTATGAGATTCGGGCTGCCCATTTGGGGCACTTTGATCAAGATCCCGCCAAGCGTGATTTGCAGCAAGAATCTTTAGGGCATGTTCGAGTTCAAGAGTGGATAGACCAACAAGCACCCGATTTAGACCGTATTTTTAGCCCAGACTTTATTCAAGACATTCATCGGCAGTTTTACCAAGCTATTCCTGAAAGTTTATGGATCATTAAAAATGAACAAGGCAATGAGGTCGGTAAGGTTGTGCCGGGTGAATGGCGAGAAGGTGATGTGAGTGTTGGTCAACATATTGCGCCTCAAGCGGCTGATGTGGCGACGTTAATGGCCCAATTTTGTGAGACTTATCATCCGAAAAAAGTGCAGGGGGATCGTAAGTTAATTGCCATTATGGCGGCGCATCATCGTTTTGCATTTATTCATCCCTTTGCTGATGGTAATGGCCGAGTAGGAAGGCTGTTGACCGATGCGGCATTAAAAGCTGTCGGTTTAGACAGTTATGGGGCATGGTGTGTGAGTCGTGGTCTAGCGAGAACATCGACACAATATAAAAGCGCTTTAGCGGGTGCTGATGCGGTGCGTCAAGGCGATCATGATGGCCGCGGTGCATTGAGTGAAAAGGGTCTACTAAGTTTGTGTGACTATATGCTTGATACGGCGGTAGATCAGGTGACGTATATGAGTGAGTTACTCAATCTGGCTAATTTACGCAAACGCATTGATGCTTATGTGCAAGCGCGTAATGATTATCGCGTGACAGGTTTGAGCGATGAACTTAAAAGTGCTGCTGGTTTGGTGTTGTATAGTGCCTTTATTCAGGGTGAATTAGAACGCAGCCAAGCCTTAGAGTTGTGTGCGATGCCAGAGCGGAGTGCTCGCCGATTATTAAGTCAGCTAAAAAAAGAAGGTTTGTTGAGTGAAACAAGCAGTAAATCACCGTTACGATGGGAGATACCTGAACATGCTGAACCGTGGTATTTTCCCGATTTAGCACCGGTGAGATAAAACATACAGTCAGGATACTAAGGATAGGTTTTAACGGATATGATTCAACAGTTAGTTAATGGCTAATTGTCTATTAGTATAACGCTGCTAATGCTGAAAACGGGATAATCCAGTAATGGATTATCCCGTTTTCAATGTTAATCATTTAGCTGATTGCTAGCTCATTTTACGATATTTAATCCGTTCAGGCTGATGATCTTTACCGAAACGTTGTTTGTAGTCTTCAGCATATTCGGTGTAGTTACCTTCAAAGAACACTACGTTGGAGTCGCCTTCATAGGCGATCATATGGGTACAGACACGATCTAAGAACCAGCGATCATGAGAAATAACAACGGCTGAACCCGGGAAAGCTAAAATTGCTTCTTCGAGCGCACGTAAGGTTTCAATGTCTAGATCATTGGTGGGCTCATCGAGTAGCAAAACATTGCCACCTTCTTTTAACAGTTTTGCCATATGTAAGCGATTACGTTCACCACCAGAGAGATCTTTGACAAATTTTTGTTGGTCAGATCCTTTAAAGTTAAAACGACCACAATAGGCACGAGCAGGCGTCTGATACGTGCCCACCGTAATCATGTCATTCCCTTCTGAAATCTCTTCAAATACGGTGTTATTGCCATTGAGGTCCCGTGATTGATCGACATAGGCTAATTGCACGCTACTGCCTAATTCTATCGAACCTGAATCAGCTTGCTCTTCGCCAGCGATCATGCGGAAGAGGGTAGATTTACCCGCTCCATTTGGACCGATAATACCAACAATGGCACCGGCAGGAATAGATAAGCTCAGATTTTCAACCAATAATTTATCACCATACGATTTAGTGACATTGTTTAATTCGATGACTTTGTCACCTAAGCGTGGGCCAGGTGGAATGTAGATTTCTTGGGTTTCATTTCGCTTTTGGAATTCACGAGAATTCATTTCTTCAAATGACTT
>ENA-ORXI01001976-ORXI01001976.1-sediment-metagenome-genome-assembly--contig:-NODE-1976-length-15390-cov-5.764971_pt1 | contig 15390 bp, 10 predicted proteins | sample MGYA00237861_ERZ511468 | MGnify/ENA primary metagenome ERZ511468 (study PRJEB26299, sample SAMN06266213) | sediment metagenome | isolation source: Hudson Canyon methane seep mesocosm | place... | reverse complement strand
CTACAAATCCCTTATTACCTTTTTTCCTTATCCGTTTTACTACTAGGTTTATCGTGGCTTACCTCCTCTGTCGTCGTATTTTTTAAGGATATGGGGCAGTTTGTCGCGATGATAATCCAATTTGGTTTTTGGCTTACTCCCATCTTTTGGTCGATGAGAATGGTGCCCGAAAAATACCACTGGATAGTACAGCTAAACCCAATGGTATATATTATTGATGGTTATAGAAACAGCATGATTTACCATCAATGGTTTTGGAGTGACATTAATATGACTCTGTATTTTTGGCTAGTAACCACTGGGATCTTTATCTTAGGCGGCCTTACTTTTAGAAAGCTAAGACCACATTTTGCGGACGTGCTGTAATGACAGACAATATAGCGATAAAGGTAAAAAATGTAACAAAAGTTTATCACCTATACGACAAACCCCAAGACCGTTTTAAAGAAGCATTGCATCCCTTTAGAAAATCATACCACCATGATTTTTTTGCCACAAACGACATTAGTTTTGAAATTAAAAAAGGCGAAACCGTTGGTATTATCGGTAAAAATGGCGCAGGTAAATCAACACTATTAAAAATGATAACAGGTGTCTTAACGCCAACATCAGGTGATATTCAAGTAAACGGAAAAATAGCCTCACTACTCGAATTGGGAGCAGGCTTTAACCCTGAAATGACAGGGTTAGAGAATATTTACCTAAATGGGACCTTAATGGGTTTTAGCCATCAAGAAATGGAACCTAAAATAGAGGCCATTTTAGAGTTTGCAGATATAGGTGAGTTCATTTATCAGCCAGTTAAAGTTTATAGCTCAGGCATGTTTGCACGATTGGCATTTTCTGTGGCGATTAATGTTGAGCCTGATATTTTAATTGTTGATGAAGCTTTGAGTGTTGGGGATGCAAGGTTTCAATCAAAATGCATTCGAAAAATGGAAGAATTGGCAGAAAAAGGGATAACCATTTTATTTGTTACACATGACATGCAGACTGTTAATAAATTTTGTAAAGAAGTGGTATGGCTGCAGGATGGCATGATAAGCCAGATGGGTGAGCCGGCAAAAATTATAGAAAACTACGGCTCTTTTATGGCTTATGGTTTGGAAACAGTAAGAGAAATACGCCAAGAAAATAAACCAGAAACCAAACAAAAAACAAAAGAACTAAAGTTGATAGATACGAGTGATTTAGACTCTTTTGGTGAAAAAAAGGCAGTTATAACGGGTGCTATTTTTGTAGATAAAAATGGCAACCCTACCAGCTTATTAAAGCAAGGTGATTATGTCAGCTTTATATGTGAGTTTTCAACCACTATAGGGTTGCATGATGTTGGAATTGGTGTGCTATTTAAAGACACATTAAATAATGATGTTCTTACTTTTAACTCCTATATGTATGATGTGCCGATACCAACGATAAAAGAAGGTATTACAACAAGAACAACAATTAAATTTAAAGTTCCTAAGCTTTTTCCAAAAGAGTATGTAGTTGCAGTAGCCTTATCGGAAGGTACGCAGAGCAGCCATATTCAACAACACTGGATACATGAGTTGACGACCGTAAATATTATATCTAAAGATCATATTGATGGGTCTTTGCTTTCTTTATACCCTGATGAAATTGAGTATTCCTATGAGTAACTATGATTTTGAGCTAGAGATGGACACTAGGAACCCCCTGTCCTTAATTATCAGTCGAGTCGCTAAAAACAGCACGATATTAGAATTTGGTCCGGCCAATGGCCGAATGACAAAGTACCTTAAAGAAGTGTTAGGTTGCACTGTCTATGCAGTAGAGCTGGATGAAGAATCAGCAAAAGATGCTACTGAGTTTTGTAAAGAGATTTTAGTTGGAGATATTGAAAAATTTCAATGGCTCAAAAAATATCAAGATATTGAATTTGATTACATTATTTTTGCAGATGTTCTTGAGCATTTATATAATCCCGAAATGGTATTAACAAAAGCAAAGGCACTGTTAAAAGATGAGGGAAGTATTTTAATGTCGCTTCCCAATATTGCCCATAATGCAATTATTATGGATTTGATCAATGATAAGTTCACGTATAGGAAAAGAGGGCTACTTGATCTGACCCATGTTAGGTTTTTTACAAAAAACACATTAGAAGAGCTTATTCTAAACTGTGGACTTGAAATAGCATTTGAGACCGCAACGTATGCTGAACCGCAAGATACTGAATTTAAAACCAATTACGCCGATTTTAATGCTTCTATTGTGTCACTACTCAATGGTCGGGAGTTTGGCGAAGCATACCAATTTATTTTTGAAGCAAAGCATAGTGCTAGCGGTTTAGAAACAGAATTTTTGCAAGTTGAAGTACAAGAAAATTCTGTAGATTCTCTATATCAAACCATCACTGAACGTGATGAGCAGATAGACGACCTAACAAATGAAACGGTGCGACGTGGCGAGTGGGCATTAGGTCTTGTTGCCGAACTCGAAGAAGAGCGAGCGAAGTTTCTTGCATTGACACGGAGTAGCTCTTGGCGTTTAACGAGACCCTTACGTGAAGCACGGCGCTGTATTGCATCTCCCGATCAGCAAATAAGACGGTACACCAAAGGAATACTACAGATAGGAAAGAAGGGGTATCAATCACTACCGCTTAGCTATCAAACCAAGGCAAAACATAGACAGTTTTTTGCCAAAATATCCCCTCGTTTATTGCTGGCATCAGGGAGTCACTCTGGGACAGTTCCAGCATTAAATATTCCCACCCTAAGTGTCAGTGAAAGTCCTGTTTACGAAGCAGCCGATTTAGTAATACCTACCTCTGATAGCCCGTTGGTTACAATAATTATTCCTATTTATGGCCAGATTAGCTATACGTTACGATGCCTTACTTCCATCATGAATAATTTACCACAAGCTGCATTTGAACTAATCGTGGTGGATGACTGTTCGCCAGACGATTCATTTGATGTATTGTCAAAAGTTAAAGGCATCCGCTTACTAGGTAACGAAGAAAATCAGGGGTTCATACGCTCGTGCAATGCTGGAGCAAGTGAAGCCAAAGGTGATTACCTTTACTTTCTGAATAACGACACCGAAGTCACCAGTGGCTGGCTGGATGAGTTGCTACGCACTTTTAGTGAGTTTCCTGGCACGGGACTGGCAGGCTCCAAATTAGTCTACCCCGATGGTCGATTGCAAGAAGCTGGCGGCATAATATGGCAAGATGGCAATGCTTGGAATTACGGACGACTCCAGAACCCTCTCCTGCCGATATACAACTATGCCAGAGAAGTAGATTTTTGTTCAGGTGCATCAATCATGGTTTCAAAAACTATTTTCAATGAGTTGGAGGGCTTTGACGAGCATTACTTGCCTGCTTATTGTGAAGATGCTGATCTTGCACTCAAGATACGTGATCAAGGTTACCGTGTCATTTACCAACCCATGTCCACAGTCTTTCATTATGAAGGAATAACATCAGGCACAGATACATCGCAAGGAGTTAAAGCATATCAAATTGTAAACCTACAGAAACTTTATGAGCGATGGGAAAGTCGCCTGAAGACTCATCAGCTATCTGGTGTGGATGTGGAACAGGCCAAAGATCGCTGTGCATCACGCCGTGTTCTGGTTCTTGATCATTGTACGCCTACTCCTGATCATGATGCTGGCTCGATTCTTATATTTAATTTGATGCTTTTGTTAAGAGAAATGGATTTTCAGGTGACTTTTATTCCTGAGGACAATTTCCTTTATATGGAAGGTTACACGAATGCACTGCAGCGTGTGGGTGTCGAGGTATTGTATGCGCCCTATGTTACAAGTGTTGAGCAGCACCTGAAAGAATATGGCGAGCGTTACGCTCTTGCTTTGTTGATTAGGCCGGTTGTTGTTGAACGAAATATCGAAGCCATTCGCCGGTATTGCCCTCAAGCGAAGGTGCTTTTTCATACAGTAGATTTACACTTTTTACGTATGTCGCGTGAAGCCATTCATAAATCTGATAAGGTTATGCAAAAAAAATCAACTGAAATGAAGCAACGCGAATTAGCAGCAATTAGTGCCGCTGATGCAGCGATTGTTGTCAGTACGGCTGAATTTGAAATTATACGCTCTGAATTGCCAAGTGTGAAACTGCATGTGTTTCCTCTTATTTTGGATGTGGTAGGATCTAATCAATCATTTTTCGAGCGTAAAGATATTGTTTTTGTCGGCGGTTATGACCATGCTCCGAATGTGGATGCGGTACTGTATTTTGTGGCGGAAATAATGCCATTGCTACGCCAGCGGTTACCAGGAGTACATTTTAATGTAGTTGGCAGTAAGCCAACCCCTGAGATACTGGCTTTGGAGGCTCATGATGTTCACATTGTTGGCTTTGTTGAAGATCTCACGCCTTTACTGGATAAAATGCGCGTTTCAGTTGCACCATTACGCTACGGTGCAGGCATAAAAGGTAAGATAGCTTCAGCTATGGCGGTTGGTTTGCCCGTTGTAGCTACATCACTGGCGACAGAAGGAATGTCCTTGACTGATAGTGATAATATTTTGGTTGCAGATGGTGCTGAGTTAATTAGCGTTGCAGTTGTGAAGCTCTATAATGATGAGGTTTTGTGGAATAAAATTAGCCATAATGGATTAGAATTTTCTGAAAATTTCTGGGGGTCTGAAGCGGCTTGGAATCATTTGAATGACATTCTAGTTGATATTTCGATCCATACAGAACGAGGCGCGTATCCGCTTTCACTTCTTTCCAGTTCGGCTGGAATAGAGAAAAAAATAAATAATGAAGTGAGTGAGTTAATTTAATGACCCGACTATCAAAGACTAATAGTGCTTATCGACCGGAAATCGATGGGTTACGTTCGCTTGCTGTGTTGTCCGTGGTGCTTTTCCACTCTGGATTTTCGATGTTTAGCGGAGGATTTGTCGGTGTAGATGTGTTTTTCGTTATTAGTGGTTACCTAATTACTCGTTTGTTAGTCGCTGAAATTGACAGAAACGGCCGAATAAATTTTGCTAATTTTTACTTGCGCCGGGCAAGACGGTTGTTGCCTGCTATGTTTTTTACGCTGATCTGTACGACAACGCTAGCATTTTGGTTTCTGTCTCCGCAGCAGCTTGAAAGTTATGGGGCATCACTGCTTCATGCTGTGTTATCTTTCTCGAATATCTATTTTTACTCGGAGAGCGGTTATTTCGACACAGCCTCTACGCTTAAGCCGTTACTGCATACATGGACATTAGGAGTTGAAGAACAATTTTATTATGTGTGGCCGTTGTTATTAGGACTATTGGTTCCGAAAAAATTATGGATGCCAATATTTGTGATAATTGCGGGCTTTCTCAGTCTTTATATTTGTCAGAGTATTCTTGCTACTCAAGCTGATGCCACATTCTTTTTAATGCCTTTTCGAGTTTATGAGTTTGCTCTTGGAGCGATATTAGTATGGGTTAAGTTACCGAATTCAGAAGACAATACATCTATGAATTTACTGCTTACCATTGGCTTGGGGATGGTAGCTTATTCGGTATTTAATTTCAGTGAAGCAACAGTATTTCCCGGTGTAAATGCATTAATCCCATGTGTTGGTGCAGCACTTTGTATTTATGCCGGAAATGCTAAACATGTTGGTCGACTACTCAGAAACCGACTTGCTGTCGGCATTGGTTTGATCAGCTATTCACTATACTTGGCACACTGGCCTATCATTGTCTTCTACAATAATCATATAAATAGTGGTGAACTTAGAACAATCGAATCTCTCTTACTCGTTGCTGTATCATTCGCAGCAGCGGTTTTTATGTACTTTGTGATTGAAAAGCCATTTCGTAGAGTACAAGCGTCAAATGGTCGATTTTTATTAACTTGCGTGCTACTGGCATTTTCCTTGACCTACCTTGGTGCTTCTATGTGGGCTGGCGATGGCTGGGAATGGAGAACTTGGGCATCATCTGGCAGTTTATCTAGTGAGTCAGTGACGCGAGGCAAGGATTATCGATTCCATGTTCGGCAGAAAATCTGCCAGCAAAAAGGCTGGAAGGCATGCGATGATGTTATTGATGGTAAAGTAAACGCATTAATCATTGGTGATAGTCATGCTGTTGATGCATTAAATGCTTTTGATAAAATATTTCCTGAGCATAACTTTTCGATGTCGCAGCTGGGTGGTTGCCCACCGCACAATGACATAGAATCAATTACCCAGCCCAATCATCCAGATCGCATGCAGTGCAAGCAGCTCAACTTGCAACGTTTTGATCCTGAATATTTAAAGAAATTCGATTATATCGTTATCAATGTATTATTTGGGTGGTATACGCCAACTCACCTGCTGGACTATTTGGCTTTTTTAGTGAGTAACGACATTAAAAAAGTAGTTGTAGTTGGTGATTATTTAACGTTAAAGCAGGATATGTACGAGATACTGAATAAACATGACTATAATGCAGCGGCAATATTGCTGCAAGTTGTTGATGCGAATGACATTGATAGGGAGCTAAAAGCTAGCACTGAATCATATGGTTATTACTTCTTAAGCAAGCGGGATGTTTTCTGCTCATCTGGTAGGTGTGAACTATTTGATGCAAAGCGCATTCCATTCACCTATGATCAACATCATCTTTCCTATGAATTCGCTTCTAGGCTGGCGGTCGATGCTAAACAAGCGTTAAGTGATTTTATTGAAGTAATGCCTGAAAGCAGACTTGAGCATCTTGCTAAGGATAAAGCCACCATACTTGATCGATTTGTTGTTGCAGAATGGGGGCCGAAATCTACGCATTCAGGTGTGGTGCCAAACAAACAGCCTAATGGGTCTATGGGGATTTGGATTAGAGCATCTAACGTGATGGATGGAGGCAAGCTGGAGGTTCTATTTGATGGTCAACCTGCTTTGATGACAAATTTACAAAATGGTCTTATTACCGCAGCAATTTCTTCCGAGTTGATTATGAGCATAGGGGGGCATGAAGTTACTGTGCGGCATGTTAGTAGTGGTAAATCAGTAGCGGTAGGTAAATTTAGTGTTTACTCAAGTGAATAGAAAGTACTTGAGTGGAATAGCTATTTTTGCAGTTGTGATGGTTAGTCGTATAAAATGAACAATTGAGGAAATAAAATGATGATCCATTCTAATGCTACTCGCATGGTGCTTTATCTCGCCTTGATTGGTGGGTTTTCTCTTACAGTCTTGGGCTTATGGCAACAATGGGGGGGGGCAACTTCTTTGGCATTCAAGGGGGGATTGTTACCTGACTACAGCATTGCTTTTATAGTTATAGTGGTAATGATTGAGCTCTTATCGAGAATAGTTGGATTAAATCGACTGATTTTGGGTGGTGTTGTTGCTTGCATAATTGCCATCCTTACCAACACTACTTGGCCTCTATTGGTCGCCGTGTGGTTTGCATTTTCCTCTTATCTATTAGGTGGAATCGTACTTACTTTATTAAAAATCAACAAAGATAAGCTGTCAAATATTACAATCGGCCTTGTTGGTGCGGGCATTTATGGCACTGTTGTCGGTTTATTGGCGCATTTTCCAATCAACTACCCTGCTTTATATGGCATGGCATTAGCTATGCCTATCGTTTTTAGGTGGCGGACTTTAGCTGATATGGTTTACTATTTTAGTAAGCATCTTACACAGCCATCTGAATTTAGATGGCTTGACCTGGTGATTGCACTGGTTGCGTTGGTTCATTTTTCTGTTGCATTAATGCCAGAAGTAGGCCACGATGCACTCGCAATGCACCTTTTTATTCCTGGGCATCTATTCTCTCGTCATGAATGGGGCTTTGACGTAACAACCTATGTTTGGGCTGTTATGCCCATGATGGGTGACTGGATATACTCAATTGGCTATATGCTGGCAGGTGAGACCGCAGCACGAATGATGAATGTTGGTTTTATCTTTGTTCTGGGTTGGCTGATTCGTGATCTGGTGATATGGGCGGGTGGTAATGCAGTCGGGATAAGATGGGCTATCCTATTTTTTTTGACAACACCACTGACTTTTACAGAAAGTAGCACTTTATACATAGAGTCAGTTTGGACTGCGTTTGTTATTGCAGGCTCGCTATCTGTTTTTAAATTACTCCATTCTAACAATGACCAGTTAGAATATCTGCCAGTGGCAGGTTTTTTATTGGGTGGAGCATTGGCGGCCAAGGCGGTCACCCTTACTATTTTGCCAGTTTTTCTACTTATGCTAGTGTGGAAATACCGCACTTGGGCGCAACGAAAATTAAGCATATACCTACTGTTGGGCTTAGTCTTGTTTTTTGCGGTAGGAATAATTCCTTACGCAACTGCTTGGTATTTTACTGGAAATCCAGTCTTTCCATTTTTTAACAAGTTATTCCAATCACCGTTTTACTCGGCTGTAAATTTTGATGCATCTGCACTTTATGGAAAAGGGCTAGCTTGGGATGCTCCTTACCAAGTGACCTTTCATTCAGAAAAATTTGCTGAAGGCAGGATGGGAACGCCTGGTTTTCAGTGGTTGCTTTTGTTTTTTCCTGCACTGTTAGTACTATTGTTTTCCAAACAGCATAGAGGAGTCATTTTATTTGTTGTGGCTGTTTTGTCTATTGCTTTTACTTTCCACTCTACGGCATACCTGCGATATATATTTCCTTCATTTGTTTGGGTTGCGGCTGGTATAGGTGTTGCGCTGTCAACAGCAGTATATTCAGACGCTATTTTATGTAGGAAAACGCTATCGATTGTTGGATGTATAGTAGTTTTACTGAATTTAGTATTCTTCAAATCGGGTACTTTTTATGGCACTCTGTCTTTACAGTCGTTAATGAGTTCATCAGGTCGTGATTCTTATCTCAATGAACGGCTCCCGGTTAGGAATGCAATTAAACTGGTGAACCAGCTCAACGTAATGCGTTCTCCCGTTGCTGTATTTTCACTGCCTTTAACGGCTGGACTTAACACAGACGCGCTTTATCCAAGTTGGTACAATTTCCAATTTCAGGAAAAAGTTTTCGCGGCAACTTCACCTGATGCTATAGCTCAGGTGTTATTAGCAAAAGGTGTTGATTATGTTATTCTCGATAGCACATGGGGTAATGCTGACAATAGAAAAGTTATAGAAGATGCAACGCATAATTTAGCCGAGTTAGGAACAAGCAGTACAATAAGTGTTCGTAAGTTAAACAACAACTATCAGTTCCAAGTAGAGTTATTAAAAAATCCTAACTTTTCTTCCCAAGAAGGATGGGTATTGCCACCTGATATGCCTGGCCATCCCTTGGGTAATATTACCGTTTCAGTCTCGTCACCAGCATATCAGGTAGTGCCCATTAAAGCGGGATATCGCTATCAAAATAGTGTGACTGCACAATGCCCTGATAGACCAACTCAAGGAAGAATTCAGGTCAATTGGTTAGATAAGAGCTCAAGTATCATTACCACCAATATTCGCGTATTTGAATGTACAGCAACATCAGTTACTCAGGCGATGGAAGTTAAAGCTCCGGCTGATGCATTAAATGCGATAGTCTTCGTTTCTGGTCACACTGGCATTCCAATTATTTTTAACAAGGTTTCTTTTAAACAATGAGTGCTGGTTTTATAGAAAACAGACTATTAAATACGCAAGTCGCTGTGGTCATTCCTTCCTATAAAGTAAGCAGTCACATTATTGATGTTGTTTCATCTGCACCAAATCTGATGATTTGGCGTATTTATGTTATTGATGATGCTTGCTCTGAAGGGGCCGGTGAATTTATTGAAGTCAGCATTGGTGGTAAGCGCGGCAGAGTGCTATGTCATGATCAAAACTAAGGTGTTTTGGTTGTGCAGTAATAACTGGTTATCAAGCAGCTACTCTTCTTGAATTCTTGAATCTTGAATTAGGGAATATTGGCATTGCTGTAGATTATTTGGTTGTGAATGGTGAGATACCTTTAGATTAAATGTACAAATTAGGTACCTCTAATGATTAGTGTAAAATATATGAAATACAAAAAAATAAAAGAGTCAAATCATGAATTCATCAAGTTTAGTCACAGAGCCCGCTATAGCTGTCGTTATTCCATGCTATAAAGTTAAGCAGCATATTTTGGATGTTATTGCAGGTATTGGTCCAGAAGTGTGTCGCATCTATATTATAGATGATAAATGTCCCGACAATTCAGGCAATCATGTAGAAGAGCACTGCAACGATCAACGAGTTATTGTATTGCCTCACGAAATTAACCAAGGAGTCGGTGGTGCGGTAATGACTGGGTACAAAGCAGCTATTGAAGAAGGCATGGATATTATCGTCAAAATTGATGGTGATGGTCAGATGGATCCAATATTGATATCATACTTTATCGAACCAATTTTGTCTGGTGAGGCTGATTATACAAAGGGGAACCGTTTTTATGATTTTGAAGAAATACGTGCAATGCCACCAATGAGATTATTTGGCAATGCAGTGCTGTCATTAATGACCAAGTTTTCCTCTGGTTACTGGAACTTGTTTGATCCTACTAATGGCTATACCGCAGTTCATGCTGATGTAGCTAGGCATCTTCCGTTTAAGAAGATAAGTACCCGCTATTTTTTTGAAACAGATATGTTATTTCGACTCAATACATTGCGCGCGGTTGTTGTTGATGTGCCTATGGATGCCAAATATGGCGAAGAAGTTAGCAACCTTAAGATTTCAAAAATTATCGGAGAATTTTTGTATAAACATACACGCAACCTAGTTAAGAGAGTGTTTTATAACTATTATCTGAGGGATCTTTCTATTGCATCAATTGAGTTTCCTATTGGATTAATGATGTTAATTTTTGGTATTGTATTTGGTGGCTATCACTGGATGCAAGCAGCTCAACTAGGTGTGCCTACCCCTACTGGGACCATTATGCTGGCAGCCATGTCTCTGTTGATGGGGCTTCAGTTAGTGCTGGCATTTATCAGTTATGATATTGCATCTGTACCCACACGGCCACTTCATCGAAAAATTCGTCTTAGAGCACGCTTAGTTTCTAAAAAGAGTAACCAATGAGGATGTTACTCGGCCTATTACAAGATCCATTAATGAAAGGTGTCAATGTTGACGGTGAGGATAGATTGGTTGTTCATCGAGAAATAATGGAGCGTAAACGCATGTTGCGTGAAGTGTTTACTGAATTTCATCATATATTCCGAAAACTAGATGATAAATACCTTACTGCATCAGGCTCAAGAATTGAATTGGGCGCGGGAATCGCGCCTATTCGAGATTCTTATTCAGATGTTCTGGCAACTGATGTAGTTTATGATAACCATCTTGATTGTGTGCTTGATGCCGAAAATATGGATTTACCTGATAGTTCTGTCCGGGTTATTTATGGACAGAACTGCTTCCATCATTTTCCACATCCAGATCGATTTTTCTCTGAATTGGACAGAACCCTCGCACCAGGCGGCGGTGCTATCTTACTTGAACCTTATTATGGATTTCTTGCCACATTCTTATTCAAACGGCTTTTTAAAACGGAGGGTTTTGATAAAGAATTTCCGTCATGGGAAACGCCGATTGCGGGACCGATGAATGGCGCTAATCAAGCTCTTAGTTACATCGTTTTTGTAAGAGATAGGGAGGAATTTGAACGTAAGTACCCAATGCTAGAGATTGTGCATCAGGAGTTATGCCAAAACCACTTCAAATATCTGTTCTCAGGCGGATTGAATTTTAGACAGCTACTTCCAAACTGGATGGTGCCAGCGATAAATTTATTCCAGATGGCTTTGTCTCCATTTGATCGTTGGCTATCTTTGCATCATATTGTGCTTATAAGGAAGCGTGCAGAATGATATTTGTTCGTTATATAGCTATTCAGGTTTTAGCATATAGTATTGATATGGGAGTGTTTTTAGCTTCAATTTATCTGGGTTCTTTGGGTCCAATAATATCTAATACGTTTGGCAAGATTGCTGCTGGTATTTTTGCTTTTCTGGCACATAGAAAATTTACTTTTCGCCTTGATAGAAAAAAATATAAGAGTAAGCAGATCTATCGATATTTTGTATTGTTAGGACTTAATGTACCGGTATCTGCAGGAGTGTTAAGTGCTGTATTACTTGTAATAAACGACTCTACTCTAGCAAAATTTCTATCTGATGCTCTTAATTTTGTATTGTTAGGACTTAATATGCCGGTATCTTCAGGAGTGTTAAGTGCTGTATTACCAGCAATAAACAATCTTATTCTAGCAAAATTTCTATCTGATGTTCTTATAGTGTTATTTACTTTCTGGTTGAGTAAAGCATGGGTTTTTGCTGAAGATGGGGGTTCTTCATCTAACGGAGGAGTAGTGCCATGAAGATACTGATTACAGGCTCTTCTGGATATATTGGAAGCCAGTTGGTCAAAAATGCTATTAAAAATCATCATCAAATTGTTTTAGCATCACGTCATCCATATGATGACGAACAACAATGGGTATATTTTGATCTTAATAATGCTTCGTCATGTACTGTGCCCGAGAGCATAGAGGCTATCATACATCTGGCAGCGGACACGTCGGGCAATGACAAGACTAGACGGTATGAGATAGATACGGCAAAAGCCCTTATCTCTGCGGCTAATGAAATTGGTGCGAATTTTTTATTTGTTTCTAGTCAAACTGCTCGCGAAGATGCACCGACAAGTTATGGTCGTACAAAGTGGCGTATCGAACAAGAGGTGGTTGCTGCCAACGGTCTGGTGGTTCGGCTTGGTCAGGTTTACGGCGGACCTGAACGAGGATTGTTCGGTACATTAACCAACTTTGTGCGACATCTCCCTGTGCTTCCTGCTTTTATACCTTCGCCAGAGGTGCAACCGATACATGTGGATGACTGCGCTGAGGGTTTTCTTAAGCTGGTTGATCATAAAAATATGGAATCAGGCGTGTATTGTCTCGCTTCACCTGAACCTATTTCATTTACGCAATTCCTCCGATCTATTGCTATTAGTCGCGTTCGAAGGCGAAAATTTTTTGTGCCAGTTCCTACGTTTTTAGTTAAACTTACTGCTAGTCTCATTGGAAAAAAATTATCTGCCAGTCTCGGGTTAAATCGTTTAAATTCACTTTTGGACCTCCCTCTGATGAACACGGCTGCCGACCTGGAGGCCATCGGGCTTAAATTGCGGCCATTATCTGCAGGTATGCACAAATCTGGCAATGATCGTCGTTGTAGACTTATTCAGGAAGGTACTGCTTTACTTGCATACATACTTAAGGAAAAACCGAATTCTGCACTTGTACGTCGTTATGTTCGCATGGTTGAGAAATTACGCACAGGAGCAGCATTAGATATTCCCGTATGGATGATTCGCTGGCCAATTGCATTATCTTTACTGGATGATCGCGCCAGCAGTTCTTTGTGGCAACGAGAAGAGTTTGCATGGCGCATTGATGCTGCCACAATAATTGCAGAAGCTAGTAGGCAAGGTGCGGCGCGATTTTTGGGTTCTACCAAGACTATGTGGCCGCTTGCTGCATTATCCCGAATGATAGTGGCCGTTATTTCAGAAATTACATGGCGCCTCCTGCGCCTGGTTATTCCTTCCTCGACTCTTCACTTCTCAAAGAAGAAGGAATTATGATGACCAATTATTTTGATGTAATTATTGTTGGTAGTGGTCCTGCAGGAGTGTCAGCTGCTTTTCCACTAGTCGAGGCTGGCTTGCAAGTCCTTATGGTGGATGGTGGGCGCGAGGCTAGTTTGACGTTATCATCTCAGTCCTATTTGTCAAAGAGATTTGAAGATGAAGAGCAATGGAAATGGGTGGTGGGTGAAAGTTTTCATGCGTTACAAAAAATGGATGCAGTCTCGCCAAAACTCCGGGTACCTGCACACGATTATGTATTTGATGATTTTATAGCTCAAAACAAAATCAAGGCTAAAAATTTTGTTCCTGTAGGTTCATTAGCCAAAGGTGGGCTTTCGAATGCCTGGGGGTGTGGTGTAGCACGTCTTTCAACGGATGAACTTGTGGACTATCCTTTTCCTGAGTCTGAGATTGCAAAATCTTATGAAACCGTCACTCGAAGAATAGGTATAAGCGGAGCTAATGATGACGACTTGTCTGATTATTTTGGGCTAGATGCTTGGTCCCAGCCGCCCATATCAATGGATCTGCTGCATCAGCGAATGTTTGATCAATATGCGTCACATAAACAAGAGTTGGCTTCGTTGGGGTTTCAGATGGGGAGGTCGCGTGTTGCCGCATTAAGTCGTAATATTGACGAGCGAAAGGCATGTGATACTTCTGGAAATTGTCTGTGGGGTTGTCATAATAAGGCATTGTATTCCGCAATAGACGATCTCCCGTCTTTAATGAAACACAAGAACTTTTTCCATAAAAGTGGGTTCATCGTAGATCGGGTTGTTAAGAATAACGAAGATCTCGCAATCGAAGGACATGATGCTCATGAGTATATGACGTTTCGGGCAAGCAAAATACTGCTTGCAGCCGGGACACTAGCCACGACAGGGCTTGCCCTGCGGGCCCTTAAATATGAATCATCTGTTAAACTACAATCATGTCCAACAGCGGCCTTTTTATTGTGGCAGCCAAAAATGCTGGGCGCGGCAAGAGCGGATAGTTTTGGACTGGGGCAGTTATCATTCTCGCTAAAATTACCCGGTGACATAACTGCATTTGGTTCGACATTTTCAACACTTGGTATACCCATGTCAGAGTTTATTCGGCATATGCCATTGAGCAAAAGATATAGTGCTGATTTACTTCGTCAGCTGCTTAGTTCATGCCTTGTAGGGAATCTGTTTTTACCCGGAAATCTGTCCACAACAGAAGTAACCGTGAATGCTGATGGTGAAATGAATATTTTGGGAGGGTATAGCAGCAACGTTTCAGGTTTAATGTCTGATGCAGCTCATCGTCTGCGTAAGTCATACTGGAAAGTCGGTGCACTGTTAATGCCTATGAGTTTTACCCAAGGACTACCTGGTGGGGATATTCATTATTCCAGCACATTGCCAATGCAACATAACCCTACGCTTGGTCAAACCGATGCGAATGGTGAGCTGGCTGGATTGGCTGGAGTGCATGTTGTGGATGGCGCGTGTTTGTCGGCATTGACCGAAAAATCACACACACTGACAATTATGGCCAATGCTGACAGGATAGGTAGAATATTAGCAAAACAGATAAGAGGAATTAATTGAATAGATAAAAAGAAGGTACTTTATGTTATTGTTATTGGAGCATTCTCTGAAACAATCAAAATAGTGCCAGGTATTTATCAAGTTACTAATATGGTGGAGAAGCCTAAACCTGAAGGTGCATCGACGAATATGGCCGTTATAGGTCGTTATATTATAAAAATAATAACCACGTCCTCAGGACGTGGGTAGGTTCGTAGGCTTTAGCCTGACGAATTTTTAGGTCTGCTCATGTAACCTAA
>ENA-ORXI01001974-ORXI01001974.1-sediment-metagenome-genome-assembly--contig:-NODE-1974-length-15395-cov-3.687231_pt1 | contig 15395 bp, 13 predicted proteins | sample MGYA00237861_ERZ511468 | MGnify/ENA primary metagenome ERZ511468 (study PRJEB26299, sample SAMN06266213) | sediment metagenome | isolation source: Hudson Canyon methane seep mesocosm | place... | reverse complement strand
ACCTGTTAATATGGTTTTAAAACCATTTCTAACCAAAATTGAATCATCTATAATAAATACTTTTATCATTTTCTCCCCTTCATACTCATTAGAAAAAGTTTAATTCACTGTCATCGTGACTGGTATCTTTTGTTTTTAATCTATCTTGCATAAACTTGATAGAATTTTTTAAAGAATCTTCAAATACATACACATCAACAAAAATACGAGATACAAAATATTCAAATAAGTAGTTTTGTATATCATCAATTATTCTTGCTAAAAAAACAAAACCTTCAATGTTTTCAATTTCAATTTTTTGAATATCTAGTAACTCCAAATAAGACGCAAACTGTGTAAATATAGGAGAAACTTTTTTAGTGTAGTTGTGTCTTGAAAATACAATTGCAACCTCTTTCATCTTTTGTGCAATATCAATTAAAAGCTCGCGTGAAAGCTCCCCATTGTCAAGTAGTTGAACACACTCTTTTAATTCTTCATTTAAAAAAAGAATTTCCCCTTCAAATGTATCTAAAAATACTTCTACATCTTCACTCTTTTCATCTTTTGCTTTAATCGTCGTTTTGATGGAACAGTTTTCATTTAAACTGGAAAAGATTTTTTTTGTTAAATCATTATGTGTAAAAGGATCTGTTAAAACATAATCAACCTTATTTATTGTATCTATATGTTTTTCAAAGTTCCTTGAAGGAAGTACTAAAATAACAGCGATGTTGTCATTAAAGCGGTAAATTTCTTCAATAATGTTTAATGTGAGCATTTTATCAGCATAACAGTTAATAATTACTATATCGGGTTTTTCTTGCATAAGAATAGTTTCTGTATGATCAAAGGTAATATTAGTGATTTCATTTATTACAAAGGTATTAAAAGAATTAAATATATCATCATGTTCTGCAAAATCCTCGTTACTTAAAAGGAGTAAGTTTTTATCCTGCATTATAAACTCCAAATATTTTTCATCATGTGCTTTCATAATGTTATCCTTTCTTTTGGTAAATTGAAGAGCTTACTTGAACCAAAGACTTAATTTTCAAGTTCTGAAGTGACTCTGTTAAACTAATGACTAAATATCCATTAGGTTTTAAATTTTTTAAAATATTATTTACAACATGTGTTTTGGTTTCGTCATTAAAATATATTAAAACATTCCTTAGAAAAATAATATCAAATACTCCAAGTGCTTTGTTCGATACCATTAAATTGTTAATGGAAAAAGTTATATTTTTTGATAAAACTCTATTAATTAAAAATTGATTCTCAAATTTCCCTTTTCCTCTTAGGCAGTACTTTTTTTGATACTCAAGAGGTATCTTATTTAACCATCCAAGTGGGTATAATCCTGTTCTTGCTTTTTTTATTACTTCAGAGTTTATATCACTTCCTATTACTTCCCAATTTTCTCTTGGTAAAAAATTATCCAGTATCATGGATATTGTGTAAGCTTCTGCACCTACAGAGGATGCAGCACTCCAAATCCTAAACTTGTTTTTTTCATGTTCAAGATGTTTGCATAAAAAGTTAAAATGTGATTCTTCTCTAAAAAAATAGGTTTCGTTGGTTGTAATGAGATTTAACATCTCCATTTTTTCTTTGTTGTCTACTTGTACTACTCGTAAATAATCGGTATAAGATGTTAAATTGTAATGTATTATTCTTTTATAAAGTCTGCTTTGAACCAATGATTTTTTTTTATGATCTAAACTAATTCCAGTCTCACTGAAAATAATTTTTTGATAAATTTTAAAAACATCATCTGAAAGTTCAATTTTTTCATTTAACATACTTATAACCTTATTTTCATTGTTTTTTATAAAATTAATTGACATGTTTATCCTTTACAGTAACCCTTAAATTTAATAAAATATATTTAAGAGTATTATCTAATAAGTTCATTAATGCTACTGGATAATTCATTCATATCAATTTTTCCAATTATCTTTGATGTGCCAAGGTTTAACAATTCATTACTGGTAATATTATTCGACATATTTGTATGTACTATGATATTTACATCTTTATACTCATCAATTTTTCTTATGTGATCTATTACTTCTCTGCCTCCCATTTTTGGCATTTCTAGGTCTGTTATAATCAATCCTACATCATTAGAGTCTAATTTTTCTAAATCCTTCACCATATCTAATCCATCATGATACAGTTTATGTCTTAATTGCATTTTATCAAGTAACGTGCCTACTAATTGTCGAACAAATTTGCTGTCATCTGCGAATAAAACCATTTTATCACTGGAAGTAGCATTAATCTTTGCTGAAGCCAAATCAAGTTGTGTTTGAGTATCATCATAGATATCCAAAAGCATTTTATCCCCATCAAAAATAGTACATAACCTCTCAATACCTGCAATAGCAATTTTAGTGATAAATGTAGCCTTATTATTGTCACTGCTATTATCAGTCATTTCTGAGGGTTCTATGGTTGTTATTTGTTCAACACTTCTAACAACAATTGCAAATCTGCGATTTCCATAGTTTGCAATTATTAGAAGTTCATATTTTTCTTCATCTAAAAGATCATTTCCCATCCAGGCATCAAAATTGACAATGGTTGTCATTTGACCTCTTATATCAGCTGTTCCAATAATTATTGAACTTTTATCACTGTTTTTTGTTATGGTTAAATCTCTATATACAACCAATTCTTCAATCTTTGAAACATTTTTAGCATACAGTTCATTATTAGAACCCACAAAAACAAGATACTGATTTGAATCATTTGCATTTGTAGCAACTAATTTAATCAAATCTAATTCGTCATCATCGTCTTCAATTGATGTATTGTTGTCCTTAGAAGTATTAGTTTCCATATCTTGCCCTTTTTATTTTGCTAAATCTGCAATGTTCAATATCTTTTCGGTATTTAATATTGGAATATCTTTGTTGTTATATCTTCCAATATGTTTAATAAATGATTTATTAATCTTCGTACCAAAATCCGGAGACACTTGCAAGTTAGCATCAGATATATAATCAACTTCATATACCTCATCAATTATAATTGCAATATCCACACTTTTATCAAAATGAGTTTTTTTAACAATAGCCAGTGATGTTCTTGGGCTTAACGTAGTTTCACCTAAACTAAATCTATCCAGTAAATCAACCACTGTTATTATATTTCCTCTTACATTTGTCACTCCCTTGATGCAAGACTGCATCATGGGAACCTTTGTGATATTTTGATATTCAACTATTTCTGAAACTAACAGTGCATCCATAGCATAAATATCTCCACCACTAATGAAAAGAAAATACTGTTTACCATCATTTCTACTTAAGTCATTATCTTCTAAAATTTCATTTTCTTCATTCATGACAAATCCTTACATTTGTTCAAAATTTCCCAAGTCGATTTCTTCTTCTTGTGTTTCTACATTTAGATCCCCAGTAACTGGATTATTTTGTGCTTTTGAAACGGGTGCTTTTTTTGATGCCACTGGCATTTGGTTTGGGTTAGCAACTTTGACATATGCATGTTGATTTTCATCTTCATTAACTTCAACTTTGTAGAATTTCATCAATTCTGCAAGTGTATTAGATTGTCCGTCAAGTTCTTCAGATGCTGAAGCTAATTCTTGAGCACTAGCAGCATTTCCTTGCGTTACTTGATTTAAGTCATTCATAGATGTTGTAATTTGAACAATACCTACATCTTGTTCTTTAGCAGCAGTTGAAATATCTTTTATTAGTGTTGCCGTTTCCTGAATCTGTGGAACAACACTAGAGATTAATTTTCCTGCTTTTTGAGATACTTCTAAACTATCAGATGTAATACTACTAATTTCTCCTGCAGCTATTTGAGATCTTTTTGCAAGTTTTCGCACTTCTGCTGCAACTACTGCAAATCCTTTACCATGTTCACCAGCACGAGCTGCTTCAATCGCTGCATTAAGTGCAAGAAGGTTTGTTTGATACACAATGTCTTCAATGATTTTAATTTTATCTGCAATTGTAATCATGGCTTCAACTGTTTTATTTACAGCTTCTCCACCTTCAATTGCCATAGTCGCAGCTTCTTCTGCCATATCATTTGTTTTTTGTGCATTTTTTGCAGTTTCATTAATACTTCCACTCATTTCTTCAATAGCACTAGTGGTTGTCTCTAAAGCACTAGCTTGTTGTTCAGCTCCACTTGAAATTGACATAGAGTAGTTGTTTACTTCTCCAGAAGCCAGTTTCATTTGATTTGCTCCATCTATAATTTGAGTAACAGTACTTGTTAAACTGTTAATAAAATCGTTGGTATTAACTTTTATGTTATTAAAATCTCCTGGTAAGGTCATGTCAATTTGTTTGGTTAAATCTCCATTTCCCACTCCTTGAAGCGTGTCACCAATTTCAGTAATTATTTCACCTAAATTAGTAGCCAGTTCATTTGAAGTTTTTTGGATTTCTGAAAAGTCACCTTTCCAATCTCCTTCAATGACATAAGAAAAATTCCCATTTTGAATACCTGAAAGTGATTTAATAGTTTCACTTACGGCTTCACCATAAAGGTTAAGTGCAGAGTTAACTACGTTAATCATGGTAATATAATCACCTTCAAAACCAACATCATTGATTCTCTCAGATGTTTCACCCTCTGTGATTTTATCATTGGCTATATTGAAGTTTTCTAACATATTTGTCATTACTTTACATAAAGAATTAACTGCTGTTTTACTGTTAATAAATTCACCTTGGTATTCTTCATCAATTTTTGAATCAAAATTTCCTTGGCTTAGACCTGTTAGTTTATTGTTGATATTTTGTAGTACATTTTGAACGGTACTTGCAAAGTCATTTACATTTTCTTTTGCAATATTAAACGCTCCATGATAATCTGCATCGATTCTGGCATCAAAATCACCATTTTTCATTACAGCCAGTGTTGAGTTTACATCTGAGAGTGCTTTTTCAATAATATCAAGCGTATCATTTGTTGCTTGATGAATATTGACAAAATCACCTTCATATTTAGATAAGTCAATTCTTACACTTAATTCACCATTTTCAATCGCATCTTTTAATAAATTAGAATCAAAAGTGATTTCGTTTATTTTTGTGATTAATCCATTGATATTATCTTTTAACTCATTCATACTTCCTCTATAGTTATTGGTAATTTTTGTATTTAACTTACCACTACAGATATTTTCAATAATATAACTCATATCAACTACACCTGCAAGAATAATATCAAGGTTGTAGTTTAAGTTGTTTGCAATTACAGAGTACCCATTTTTATATTTTAGGGTCTGTACTCTTAAATCAAATTTTCCAATTTCAAAACCTTTTGTTACTTTTGTAGTATCTTTTTCCAAAGTAGATATTTGATTTTTAATATCATTTATATATCCAATGGTCTCTTTGAATTCTGGATTATCAAGTGAAACATCTTTAATATCAAACTTTCCTTTAGCAAGTTTTTTTAATATTTTATTGATTACAGCTAAATCTTCACTGCAACCTGACTGTTTTGATTCTTGAACATTCGAAGTAGAGGCTGTTTGTACTTCTACTTTTACCTCTTCTTGAGTTTCTTCTTTTTGGGCTTTTGTAGGCATGATTTTCTCCTCTTATTCACAATGATCAATTGTATCTTGCAAACTTGCAAAAATTTGTTTGGTATTTTCATCCAATTCCTGTAAAACAACTTCTAGGTCCGCATTTTTTGCGTCTTGGTTATTTTTAGCAACATAATCTTGTAACAACTCATGATATCTGTTATGTGTTTTCAACATCTTCGTCCAAGAAGAGTGTTTTGTATACGACTCATGTTTAACGCTATCAATCCACTTTCCAAAGTTACACTGGCAACTCTCCTCCACTTTAAACTCTTTTTCCCCCATGGCAATTTTATGCTCAATATGAGACTTGTAAATGATGTGTTCATTGTAGAACTTATTATAATCTACTTGCATTGCTTCTAGATTTGTAAGTTCTTTTTGCTCTGTTAATCTATCAATAAAATCATTGTACGTTAAATTTCTTTCTGTTAAATAATTTACAAAGTACTCTAGGGATGCATCTACACTGTGTGTTTTTTCATACTCAAGAAGTTCTGCATACAGTTTTGTTAACACTGCTTTTGCGTAATTATTTAGAGGTTGTCTGTATGAAATAAACTTTTCAACAATTCCATTTTTCATAATTGGAACAACATAGGCTTTAACCCAATAATACTGACCTGTTTTAGTTTGGTTTTTAACAAAAGCATAGAGTGATTTACCTCCTAAAATTTGACTCCAAAGGTACTTGAATATTGCCTTTGGCATTTCTGGATTTCTTAAGATACTATGAGGTTTTCCCATAAGTTCTTTTCTTGTATATCCACTAATTTCAACAAAACAATCATTTGCATAGGTTAGCATTCCTCTTGGATCTGTTGCACTTACAATTACATCTGTAGGTTTAACTTCTATTTCGTTTGAGGTTGTATCTTGGCTCATCATATATCCTTTATTAATTTTAATTTTATTTTAAATTTTTTAGTCAAACTTATCAATTGAATCTTGTAGATTTTCAAATATCTTATGAGTGGAGTATTCCACCTCATCTAATAAAACGGCTAATTCTTTATAAGATACGTCGCCATCTCTTATTTTGATATAACTGTTTAACTTTTTATGATAATTTTCATGTTCTTTTATCATCTTTGTCCAAGATAAATGTTTTGTAAAAGCTTCCCCTTTTGCATTTTTAATCCATTTACCAAAAGTGCAATTTGTTGCTTCTTTAAGCGTCACAGTTTTTGAATGTTCTGCATGTGCCTTTTCTATTAAATGATTATTATAAAACTTCTGATAGTTTATATTCATTGCTTTTTCATCAGTGACATTTTTTTGTAAACTTAATCTGTCTATAAAATCATTGTACGTGAGCTCTCTTTTATTTAAATAATCAACAAAAAAGTTAAGAGATTCATCTACTGTGTGTGATTGTTCATACTCCAAAAGTGTGGAGTATAAAGTATTTGCAACCCCTCTTGCATATTTATTTAAATATTGTCTGTATGAAGTTAACTTAACTACTTTTCCATCAGTTATAATAGGCATAGCATATACCTTAACCCAATAAAAATCTCCATTTTTTGCTCTATTTTTAACAAATGCATATAAACTTCTTCCTTCAAGTAGTTCACTCCAAAGGTACTTAAAAATTGCCTTTGGCATGTCTGGATGTCTAAGAATACTATGGGGTTGGCCAATTAATTCTTTTCTTTTGTATCCAGATATTTTTACAAAAACATCATTTGCATAAGTGATGTTTCCTTTTAAGTCTGTGGAGCTTACAATTACATCAGAAGTTGCAAGTTCAATTTCATGATTGTTTATATTTGTACTCATGATTTAGCCTTTTGTTAATTACTTTTGTTTTCTACTGTTGTTGAATTCTGTATTCTATTAATTTAGGAATATCAAAGATTAATGATACCTCTCCAGTTCCTAAAATAGAGCCACCAGAAATTCCTGATACATTTTCAAACACATCACCTAAAGGTTTTATAACTGTTTGATACTCTCCATAAAGTTCATCCACTTGAATTCCAATCATGGTATTTGCATATCTAACAACTATGACGTTTTCTCTTTCTAACTCTTTTTCTTCTTGTCCAATATTTAAATATTTTTTCACATCTAAAATAGGAAGAATTTCACCTCTTAAATTAATAAACTGATTGCCTTCCATGTTCTTTTTGTATTCATCGGTTAATTCAATACATTCTTGAATATTCTCAAGAGGTATAACATATTTAGTATCACCAGCTTGTACTAAAAAGCCGTCAATAATGGCAAGAGTAAGAGGAAGTCTTATTGTAAAAGTGGTTCCTTCTCCAAGAGTACTATCTATGTCAATCATTCCTCTTAGATCTTGAATATTTCTTCGTACTACATCCATTCCAACTCCACGTCCTGAGATGTCTGATACCTTTTCTGCTGTTGAAAAACCTGCTTCAAAAATCAAATTGTATATTTCTTTGTTGGTTAAATTATCACTTTCGTTGATAATTCCTTTTGAGACTGCTTTATCAAAAAGTTTTTGCGCATCAAGTCCTGCTCCATCATCGCTTACTTGGATAACAATCGAACCTGCATCTGGATAAGCTTTTAGTTCAACTTTTCCTTTTGGGTTTTTCCCATTTTGAACTCTAATATCTGGCGTTTCAACACCATGATCTACAGAGTTTCTTAACATATGTACAAGAGGATCTGAAATTTTTTCAACTACGGTTTTATCAAGTTCGGTTTCCCCGCCTGAAATTATAAAATCAATATCTTTTCCGATTTTTTTAGCAGTATCATTAACAATTCGTTTAAATTTAACAAAGCTGTCTTCAACTTGAACCATTCTTATATTCATGATTCCATTTCTAACATCTTCTAACATATCTGTTAACACATTAGCTGCTTCTTCTAAATCACTGTCTTCTTTATCAGTAGCTATTTGTGTGATTTTTGCATTGGCAATTACCATTTCACTGATTTGATTTACTAGTTGATCCACTTTTGCAGAATCAACTCTCAAAGAAAAACTTTTTTGTACTTCTTTTGTCTTTTTTTTGTCTTTTATTGGTTTAGCTACTTTTGTAACATTGTCTTTTTTAACTTCTGCAACTTCATTTTGAGTTGTTTTGTCTTTTTCTTTGGCTTCTACTGTTTTGATTGTTCCTTGGTCTTCTGATTGTGTTATCTCATCTAAACTTAATTCTGTTGTTTTTGAATCATTGTTAATGCAAAGCTGTTCTTCATCATAAATACACTCATCTAAAAATATATTTTTTAACGTATCGTCACTTTGTGTATCTAGAAGTACTTGAAGTTTTTCAGTATCCTTGTGTCTGAATATATGTAAGGTTACATCATCAATTATAAACTCAAAAATTTCTTCAATTTCTTCATATCCAACATCTGTTTGAAACTCTAACTCAAAGCCAATAAAGACTTTTAGAGGGTCTAGCTCTTCTAAGTCTGGAAGATTTGTTAGAATAGGAATATTGATAATTATTTCACCCATTTTATTAAAGAAACTAAAAATGGATAAAACATCCATTCCTGAAGTAAAAAAGTCTTCATTAAACCTAATTGAAACGTGCCAAATATCATTTACCCCAGTTGCAATTTCTTGAAGGTGTTCACCTTGCGTATTTTGCGTGATTTCTTGCTTGATTGCTGTTTGGTTGTTTGGCATGTATGTTAAAAGTTCATCAACTAGTAATGTGCTGTTATTTAAAGTTTGCTCATCTACTTCTTCATCATTTATGGCATGATTAATTAGTACTTCTGAATGATCTTTACATTTTAAAAAAAGATCCAGCATCTGTTCATTTGTTTCAACAGTATGTTGTCTTACCTCATCGAGTAAATTTTCTGCAATATGAGTAAAGTCAACTACACCACTAAATCCAAACATACCAGCAGTACCTTTAATAGTATGCATAGCTCTAAAAATTTCACCTATTTTCTCATCATCGATACCGTGTTCACCAGCAGACAACAGAGCATTTTCCATATATTGGAGTTGTTCACTCGCATCTTCTTGAAATAGCTGTAGTTCTTCATTCATATCAAACTCCTAGTGCAGTATCACAACCACTTAATTGAAAGGCTTTATATATATTTTCATCTATATTTTTAAGTTCAAAACCTTTATTCATATCTTTGCAACTTTTCTTTAGTGCAAGTAAAAGTTGAATTGCAGGCATATCAATTTTTTGTATATTACTTAAATCAATTACGACATCTTTATAAACGTGTAGCTCTTCAATTAAAGTTTTTTTAAGTTCTTCTACATCATAAATAGTAAAACTTTCATTTTCAAGTTTCATGACATTATCCTAGTAGTTTTGTTAATGCTAATAAAAACTTATCTTTATTAAAAGGTTTTAATAACCAAGCTTTTACACCTAAGGCTTTACCTTGTTCTTTTAATGTTGGGTTTGACTCGGTTGTTAACATTACTATAGGTATGAATTTATGAGCAGGGTTAGATTTTATTATTTCAACCATTTCTAAACCACCCATAACAGGCATGTTTATATCACTAAATATCAAATCAACAGATTCTCTCTCCAGTGCGGCTAATCCCTCTTCACCATTTTCTGCAAGTACAGTTTCATGTCCTGCACCTTTTGCAGCTTTATCAGCAACCAGTCTTATTAAACTTGCATCATCAACAATTAAAATTTTCGCCATAATAATCTCCTTGAGAAATCTCTTTTTATGCATAACTCTATATTCATAATTCTAACGGAGTAATTGGTCTCAAAAGTGTCAAAAGGGGGTATTGTTTTAAGAAATTTAGTTATTTTTGATGATTTCTTGTAATTGTGTGTGTATATTTTTGATTTGGTCTAACTCGTGTATATACAATGAGGTTTTTTTATCTTTTGAATGTATTTCTATTTTTTCAAAAATATCATACATTTCCATAATGTTTAGGTTTCCGCTTGCACCTTTTAAACTATGAGCTTGACTTCTAATTTCATCAAATTCATTGTTTCTAATAAGTAGTTTAAGTGTATTAAACTTATCATTAAAGTTCGTGATAAATTTTTTAAAAATTGTGATGAATTTCTCGGTACTTATTCCAATAAGTTTTGCAGAATCTTCAAATGAGTAGTGTATTTTACTTACCTTTTTTATATCATTTGTTTTTCTTAAGTGCTTACATAAAATATTTTGTAATTCAAGTGATTTAATGGGTTTTGACAAATAATTATCCATTCCAAGTTTTAAATATTTTTCCTTATCTCCTATGAGTGCATTTGCTGTTAATGCAATAATTGGAATGTGTTTTAGTTTATATTGAGTTTCATATTCCTTTATTTTTTTTGCTGCTTTTATACCATCAAGTAATGGCATATTGATATCCATAAGAATGAAATCTATGCTTTGTTCTTTGTTAAACTTAGTAACAAACTCTATTGCTTCTTTTCCATCATTAACGATATCTACAGTTATACCTTTACTTTCAAGTAAAATTTGTATAAGTTGTTGATTTGTTTCGTCATCTTCAGCGATAAGTACATTTCCATTAAACATAACACCTTCTTCATTTGTTTTTTCTTGAGAAATATTTTCTATATTATTGGGGATTTGTAAAACATCCAAAATGCTATTATATGTTTTGGTTGGGGTTATTGGAGTTTTTAATATTTTAGTTAATACTTTTAAATCAAAAAGATTTATGTTCTCACTGTTTATAATAATAGTAGGTATTACAAAGGATTCTTTTTTTAAAGAAGTATAATCAGTATATGTCACTATTAAAACATCATAATTTGAAATATTCTCCACCTTATTTACCAAAGAGGTTTTTGCGTATTCTTTAATATAATGTTGCGTGATTTTGATATGTTTACTAATATTACGTGTGTCATTTGTATAAAGTCCAATACTTAAATTTGAGAGCTCTTTTGCATAGCATATTTCTTCATCTTCATATTTTGTTTCTAATACAAAACTAAATGTACTTCCTTTGTTAATTTCGCTTATTAGTTCAATTTTACTGTTCATTAATTCTAAAACATTATGGGAGATTGATAAACCTAATCCCGTGCCACCAAATTTTCTTGTTATTGTATTATTGGCTTGTTCAAAAGGTTTAAATATATTTTTTTGTTTATTGAGCTCTATTCCAATGCCTGAGTCTTTGACACAAACACTAAACTTACAAGTATCTTTTTTCTCTAATACTTTTATCTCAACATATATTTCACCTTTAATTGGGGTGAATTTAATGGCATTGCTTATTAAGTTAATTAAAATTTGTTTAATTCTTAAAGAATCTCCATATATTTTTTTAGGAAGATTTGGATCTAAATATAAAATGTAACTAATGTTTTTTTCATTGGCTAATGTACTAAATAACTCAGCGACTGTTGTAAACTCATGGGAGGGTTCAAAAAAACTGTTTTCTAATTCTAATTTTCCACTTTCAATTTTAGAAATATCCAATATCTCATTAATAATCACCAGTAAAGAAGAAGCACTTCTATTTATAATTTCAACATAATCAATTTGTTCGTTTTTTCCTAGGCCATTCTTTTTAAGTAATTGACTAAATCCTAAGATACTGTTTAAGGGTGTTCTTATTTCATGACTCATATTGGCTAAAAAAAATGACTTTGCTTTTCTCGCTTCTTGAGATTTTTGAAGAGAATTTTTTAGGTTTGTTATGTCAAAACTAATACTAATATATTCAAGAATATCTCCACAATTATTAATAACTGGAATAATGGTAGATTTTACATAAAAAAAGTCTCCTCCTTTTTTTACATATTTTAGTTCTGATTTGTAAATATTTTTGCCACTTATTGTATTGAAAATATTTGTTATTACTTCATCGTTGTCATTTTGATTAAGGCTTCTTAAAAATCTAATATGTTTTCCAATTGTTTCTTCTTTATTATATCCTGATGTTTTGCAAAAGTTATTATTAACATATGTGATAACTCCTTCTATATTCATCTTTAAAACAATCCAACTTTCATCAAGAGCCACCTTATAGTGGCTAAGAAGTGAATATACTTCTTTATAATCTCTTCTTTTAATTGTTTTTTTTATATTTTTCTTAATCAATTTCTTTAAAATATCAATTCCTTGAGTTCTTGAAATATAATCATTTAATATATTAATATCACTTAAGCCTTTTGCAAATTGTTTTGTACAGTTTTCTAAAAAAATAATTGCATGAATATCTGGATCAATTTTTCTTATTTTTTTGAGTATTTTAAAACCATCAATATTTTGCACGTCTAACGCTGTTATAATTAAATCAAATTTGTGTTTTTTAAATTGTTTCATGGCTTTTTTTGAGGAACTAACCATAGTGATTTTTATAACAGATTTTTTTAACATCTTTAAAAGAATGTTTTTTATTAATTCATCATTGTCAATATAAAGTATAGAAATATCTTTTCTATTAAGGGAAGTTGTTGTTCTTAAGCTCATGTGAAACCTAAATTTAACTTTTCATTCTTTTGTAAAGTTGGGTGTATTCTAATATTTCTTGATCAGAGGCTTTTTTCCTGCATGACAAATAACCAGCAGAACCATCTGAGCTTAGAAATGGATAAATATTAGTAAAGGTCCAAAAGAAGTCTCCATTTTTAGTTTTGTTTTTAATATATCCAACCCAGGTTTTTCCACCTTGTGTTGTAGTTGAAAGCTCTTCAATAATTTGTTGAGGCATATCTTCGTGGTAAATTATACTTAATGATTTTCCAAAAAGTTCATCTAAAGAATACCCTGAGAGTTTACAAAAATCATCACTTGCAAATCTGATTATTCCATCTTCTGAAATTTCACTAACTAAAAATGCATATTCACCAACTTTTATTTCTGTATTCATAATAAATCCTTTTTAATTAACTCACGTGTTAATGGAATTTTTTTCTTTTAGCATCTGCAACTAAATCCATAGACATGGCTTCTACTTCTTGTGCTATATCCAAAACTTCACCTGTTATGGTTGCATTGTTTTGCGTTGTTTGATCTAACAATGTGATTGTCCCATTAATCTGTTCAATTCCACTCATTTGTTGAGTAGAAGAAGAAGATACCTTTTTTATAAGACTTAAGGTATCTGAGATATGTTTATCCAAATCTTTGTATCCATCAATCATGTGATCTGAAATTTTGGAACCTTCATCTGATTTAGTATTTGCATCTTCAACTAAGTTTTGAATTTCCCTAGCTGCTTCTGCACTTCTACTTGCAAGATTTCTTACTTCTTGAGCAACAACTGCAAAACCTTTTCCAGCTTCACCAGCAGTTGCTGCTTCAACAGCTGCGTTAAGAGATAAAATATTCGTTTGAAAAGCAATTTGGTCAATAATAGTTATAGATTCACTAATGGCACTTACTTTCTCATTTATTTCTTGCATGGCATTTGCTGTTTTTGTAGCTAGTGTACTTCCATCATTTACTGCTTTTTGAACAGTAATTCCAAGTTTTGCCATTTGTTCAGAGAATTCACTGTTTTGTCTAGTAATTGAGGTGATCTCTTCAATAGCAGCTGCTGTTTCTTCTAGTGAGGCTGCTTGTTGTGTTGCTTTATCGGATAAATCATTCATAGAAGCTGACATGGTTTCTGAGTTACTTAACAGTGTTTGTCCATTTACAAGATTATTTTTTGCGTTTAAACTAAGGGATACTCCAAGAGTATTGATACTACTCATAACCTCATTCATTTCACCTTTTATATTTTTGTTTATGTCAATATTATCTGTGTAATCATCTTTAGCATATGCTTCTGCATTGTGTTTAACATGGTTAATATTTGACTCAAGGGCATCTAACATTGAATTGAGAGTAGTTTTTACGGCTCTAATCATAAAGTTTTCAGACTCAGATACAATTCGGGCGTTAAATATTCCTTTTTCAACCTTATCAAGCGTTAGTACAATTTCGCCTAAAACTTTCATATCATCTTTTCTAAACTTATCAAACTGATCTAAATGTCCATTCAGTTGTGTTAAAATTATCCCAATTTCATCTTTTTTGATATATTTTGCTTTATTAACCTGGTTTGTTTTCATGAAAGCAAACTGCATTAAATCTGCTAAATACCCATTTACTCTTTGTGTACCACCTGTAATTTGTGAGTACAAAGAATAATTTGTAAAACCCAATATAATAAGAAGAATAAAATTTATTAATAAAAATAAAACGTTACTATCTGCCTCAATTTGTTGGAATGATACAATTGCAAATGCAACAATAATTAACGTCATATTAAATTTAAATTTTGTTTTAGTCGAAAAATTTTTAAACATAATTTATCCTTACTTTAAAAAATATAAAAACAACGCATTTTAGAAGTCTAACAATACAGGGGGTCAGAATAGTGTCAAGTTTTTAAAGTAATGTTTTAAAAATATCTAGTAAATATTAAAAAAAATAAATTAATTTTAAAATAACCACAAAATAACCACAATTTTAGCTTATGATTGATTTATAGGTTTACAGGAGGAAAATATAATGTCAAATAATTTTTCTAATATATTTAAAAATAATGTAATAAATCAAGATAGAAATAAAAACTCTATTATGAAGAGTTTTAAAATGTTATATAATATATCAAATAAATATGATGTTCTTTATGTTGAAGATGATCCATGTTCAAGAAATGATATAGGACAACTATTTGAAGATTTGTTTAATAAAGTTGATTACGCAAAAGATGGGAATGAGGGTTTAAGTAAATACCTTGATTACAATGATGACAACCATAAGTGTTATGATATTGTTATAACCGACATAGAAATGCCTGATATGGATGGAATTGAGTTAAGTAAAAATATACATGAACTCAATAAAAATCAAAAAATTATTGTTTTATCTGCACACGATGAATCAAAATACTTAATAGATTTAATAAATATTGGAA
>ENA-ORXI01001972-ORXI01001972.1-sediment-metagenome-genome-assembly--contig:-NODE-1972-length-15404-cov-11.954525_pt1 | contig 15404 bp, 12 predicted proteins | sample MGYA00237861_ERZ511468 | MGnify/ENA primary metagenome ERZ511468 (study PRJEB26299, sample SAMN06266213) | sediment metagenome | isolation source: Hudson Canyon methane seep mesocosm | place... | reverse complement strand
ATGAATTTAATGTCTCGCCCGGGTGGTGGTTGGTTAAGTGATAAATTTGGCCGCAAAAAAACCTTATTAATATTAACAGCAGGTTTAGCCTTAGGCTATCTTGCCATGTCAGCGATTGACAATACTTGGCCTTTAGCACTTGCCGTGATAACAGCAATGGCATGTTCGTTTTTTGTTCAAGCGGGGGAAGGCGCGGTATTTGCCGCCGTACCATTAATTAAACGCCGTTTAACCGGACAAATAGCTGGTATGACAGGTGCTTATGGTAACGTTGGCGCTGTGGTATATCTCACGGTATTATCAATGGTAGATTATCAAACCTTCTTCTTAGTTATTGCTGGCACGGCATTGGTTGGCTTTGCAACCTTGCTGTTAATGGAAGAGCCTAAAGGCTCTATCGCTGAGGTTCGTGAAGATGGTACTGTTGAATTAATTAGTGTCAGTTAATACTCGTTGATGTTACTTCATATTCGCAGGTAAAATTATTTAATGAAAAATCACCAAAACAGTTTTTTAAAAAAACAAACTTCTGCTCATTTGCGGTTATGTTTTGGTGGTTCTTCAACAGCAGGAAAAAAATCAGTTAATCAAGATGCCTTTGCAGCACTCATCCCTAATAATAATGAATTGATTGCTAAGGGAGCAATTGCTGCGATTGCTGATGGCGTTTCAAGTGCCAGTAAAGCGGCAGAAGCGTCACAACTGGCCGTTACACAATTTATTAGTGAGTATTACGCAACACCTGAAACATGGTCTACCGAAAAATCAGCGAGTAAGGTATTAAATAGTTTAAATCAATGGCTTTTTTCTCAAAGCGGATTTTCACAAGAAAGCTTTACACAAGAGTCAAATACACAAGAATTCTCATCTGAGAACAGTCAGCAACATGATAACTTTGGTAGCCATTGGTTAACTACTTTTTCAGCATTAATTTTAAAATCAACCACAGGATATATTTTTCATGTCGGTGATTCTCGTATCAGTAGGTTACGTCAAAACCAATTAGAAACCATCACTCGAGACCATAATCGCAAACAAGGTAATAAGCATATAATACTCACCCGTGCGCTCGGAGCAGATACACGGCTTAAAGTTGATGTTCATAAAGTCGACTTGCAAATAAAAGACGTATATATCCTCACTTGTGACGGTGTGCATGACTTTTTATCTAAAAAAGAAATCAGTGATCACCTTGCATTACTTTCAACATCAACAAATAAAGCCCAATTAGAACAAACAAGCCAAGCAATTATTGATCATGCTATTGCCAAGGGCAGTAATGATAATGTCAGTTGTTTATTGGTAGCAATTAATGAAGTACCCAACCGAAAACTTGAAGAGATCGAGCGAGATTTATTTACCAGAACTATTCCGCCAGCATTAAAACTAGGCGATATAATTGATGGCTATACTGTTCGTAAAGTTATTCACGCCAGCATTAGGTCACATCTATACTTAGTAGAAAAGTGTCGAGTAGAAAAAAGACTAGCCGATAAGACCAGCTCGGAAATTCTCGTACTTAAAACTCCTTCAGAAAATTTCTCCGATGACAGCATCTATCTACAAGGGTTCATGCGTGAAGCCTGGGTAGGAGAACGCATTAATCATAACAATGTCATGAAAGTAAAAAGTGGAGAAAGTCACAGTAAATTTCTCTATCACCTTTGTGAATACGTGGAAGGACAAACCTTAAGTGAATGGATGCATGACAATCCAAAGCCAAGTATTGCACAAGTAAGAGATATTATTAAACAGATTGTCAGTGCCTTGCGAGCCTTCCAGCGACTAGAGTTAGTCCACCGTGATTTAAAACCCGACAACATTATGATTGATGCCCATGGTCAGATTAAGCTTATTGATTATGGCACAGTTTCTGTGGCTTCATTAAATGAGAACCAAGACACCATTATTGAGTCTGTTCCTCAAGGCTCACTCAATTATATCGCACCCGAAACCCTGCTTAATATGGAAGTGGATAACAAAAGTGATTTATTTTCATTAGGGGTTATTGCTTATCAATTGCTTTGTGGTGAACTGCCTTATAAACCAATGATACGTGCTGAAGTAACTTTTAAGCACTACTCCCAATGGCAGTACAGGAGCATAAAACAATTTCGCCCAGAACTACCACTATGGCTAGACTTAAGTTTACAACAAGCAACTATGGCAGATCCTAAAGATCGCTACCAAGCTTTTTCAGAATTTGATCGTGACATCAACAAACCTAATATTACCGCGGTAGAAGAATATAAAACCCAACCTATTTTACAGCGAAATCCTGTGTTATTTTGGCAAGGTGTCTCATTTATATTGGCCGTGTTTTTAGTATTATCACTTACACTGAGCTAAACGTTCACTTAGTCATATACAAGCAATTATCTAAGGGAATTGCTTCAGGATATGTCGCTAATGAAAAACCTGATTTTTGATAAGCTGCAATGGCTGCTTCATTATCTGCTAAAACAAATAGAGAACAAGATTTCACTCCCAATTTCTGCTTGCCTGATTTTTCTAAAGTTTGAATTAGCTGAGTAATAATACCCTTACCACGCAAAGTAGGCTTCACAACTAATCGCCCCAAGTGACAACAATTAAGGCGTAAATAATACTGACCAAAAGCAACAAACTGATTATCGTCATTCAGCAATACAAATGACGATAAAGACTCCATACGTAAGTCTCTTTTAAAAGACTCAACTGTAAACGGATAATCAAAGTTAGGACCTGACCACTGCTTTAATTGCTGCTCATTAGTAAACCAAGACATTAGTTCGGTAATATGGTCATCATTTATATTATTTAACTGCACTGTTGCTCCTTTAATTAAGTTAACTAAACAAAAATTAATATAAAAGAATTTTGAGAGATTGCAATCAGTTAATCTTATTCAGTTGATAGCATTTATCTGTCATGTTTTGTTTGTGCGCCAATCGAAAATATCAGGGTCACAGTACACAGGTCCGCTTTAAGCTGAGAGTTCAACTGGCGTAGGAGCCAGCCATGGTGATAAACAATCAGGATTGATACTTCTATACCTCCAACAATCTCAGCATTATAAAGTATCCTTAATATATGTTAGAATTTAACAATATTATTATTAAAATCATTAGGCGTATTTCATGTCTGAACTCTCAATTATCGACATTTGTGTTGAACCGATAGAACTTTGTAAATTACTAAAAATAGCCAATATGGTTGGCGGTGGTGGCGAAGCTAAAACCATGATCAGTGAAGGTAATGTTTTAGTAAATAATGAAGTTGTAGTTCAAAAGCGTAAAAAAATTCGAAACGGCGATATTATCGAATATAACGGTAAGATTATTGAGATCGCTTATAATCCCACCAAAAAATCAGCAGAATTTATTAATACGGTAGTTTTAGCGAATAAAAAAGAACAAAGGAAAAAAAGAGCGAGAAGTAAAGCGCGGGCTCTTTCATCAGAAGCTGTTACTAAACCATCGTCGAACACTAATAAGCCAAATTTGTAGCGCCTATTCCCCTCTAGTTAGTTCCGAAAAGTGGTAGAAATTGTTACAAGACAAATGTGAATATTGTACTAACTATCTTTTGCACACTAAAAAATCATGCTTCTGCGATTATCTGAACGACCGCTGTAGTGGCACAGCGGTGTATCAACTGTGATGAATACATGTCCAAATTTAGTATGATACGTCCCGTGATAGCTCAATAATAATTAATATAGAGAACAGCTTCAGCCGCTATGATTTCACATAACCACTTGGTTTAGCAAAGTTAAGTACGGGATCAGTTTTAAAGCGCCCCTGACAATCACTAGGTCTTTTTTTAACGATAATCTTTTAAAAATGACTCGTCTAACAATAACCATTTTTCGATTAATTTAGGGGGAGCTCTTGCCTCAATAAAAGCTTCATTAAGTAGTTGCTTACGAAGATCAAATAGCTATTCACTGACAAAAATATGCATGTGAGCAGCAGGTGGAGCTTAACCTACATATAAGTTTTCTCCACCAAGCACTTTCTGCATAAAATCAACTTGTTGATCTTCAATGTGCTATTGAGGAACCTGCTCAAAATAAAGTTTTACCCAAGGATCTTTATAAACTTTATCGTAAATAACTTTGTTAATTTTGACTAAAGTATATCTACCACCCATTTATTCAAATATTTCACCTTTGGTCATTAACACTTATTTTACCTAGAGTTATTATTAGTCTTTTGAGTGTAGGCGATAAATGCAAGCACCTCCCAATTAACAAAGCTATGACTAATCGCACCAAAATAGCGCAACAGCACTTTAAAGTATCAAACCAAGTAACACTAAAAAAAGAAACCCTTTGATTTTACTTACTATTTTTTAAGGTATAGATCCTGCAAATATAAAAAGTGAGTATTATTAATATCAGGATTCGTCAATGCTGTTTGGCCGTAAAAATAGAAAACCTATCACCATTCCAGAAAAAAAAGTAAAAGAGTGGAAGTATACTACTTGTAACTACTGCTCTACGGGTTGTTCTATTGAAATTGGTTTGGGTGAAGATAAAAAAATAGTAACGTCACGTGGCCATGCAGGAGCAGATGTTAACCGTGGAAAACTGTGCATTAAAGGCATTCTAGAACATGAGTTATTTACTAGTCCGGGTCGTGGTACAGATCCCCTTATCCGTGACAAGCATTTCGAAGAGTTTGAGAAAACCACATGGGATAATGCCTTAGATGTAACGGCAACTAAAATCAAAGAAATCCAACAAAAACATGGTCGTGACGCCTTTGCAGTAGTGTCTACAGGACAATTGTTGACTGAAGAGTTTTACACTTTAGGCAAGCTAACTCGTGGCTGCATTGGCACCAATAATTACGATGGCAATACCACATTATGCATGGCTTCTGCGGTAAGTGGCTATAAACGCTCTTTTGGCGCAGATGGTCCTCCTGGTTGTTATGACGATTTTGAACATACCCATTGTTTTATGGCTTTTGGATCGAACTTACCTGAGCAGCATCCTATTATTTACTGGCGTTTAAAAGAAGCGTTAGAAAAACGTAAGTTCCCACTGATTGTTGTTGACCCGCGTGTGACCATGTTGGCGCAATTTGCCGATATTCATTTGCCAATAACGCCCGGCACTGATTGCGTATTAATTAACGCAATGATGCACGTTATTATTAATGAAGGTTTACAAGATAGTGCTTATATTGATGCCCATACCCAAGGCTTTGATAAGGTAAAAGCACTGGTACAAGATTACGATCCCAAAGTTGCGCAACATGAATGTGGTATTGACGAAGACACCATTCGCAATGTCGCTCGACTATACGCAAACGCACCTGCCGCCATGAGTATTTGGACCATGGGCATTAACCAGTCAACACATGGCAGTGATGGCGTTGCTAATATTAATAACCTCAATTTAATTACTGGCAATATTGGTAAACCCGGTGCTACTAGCTTATCTATTACCGGCCAATGTAATGCGATGGGCACGAGAGAGTGGTCGTCATGTTCAGGATTGCCAGGTTACCGCTACCTTGAGAATACCGATGATCGTCAAGAAATTGCTGATTATTGGGGTATAGATCCTGAGTTTTTCCCAAAAAAACGCGGTATGGCACAAACCGATATTTTTCCTGCCATCGAAACGGGTGAGATTAAAGGTATGTGGCTCGTTGCGACCAATCCAATGACCTCAATGCCTAATACGTCTCGTATTAGAAAAATGTTAGAGAGTCTTGATTTTTTAGTGGTACAAGACGTTTACCGTGATGTGGAAACTAATCAATATTCTCATGTTTATTTTCCTGCATCGGTATGGTCTGAGAAAGAAGGCTGTCATACCAACACCGAACGCAGAGTAAACTTAATCAGTAATATTGTTCCTCCGTATGCTAACTCAAAACCTGATTTATGGATTTTCAATCAAATGGCCAAACGATTTGAGAATGGCAAAAAAATTAAGTTCCCTGATGCCGCTGAAGATGTTTTTAATGAGATGAAAGAATTATCTAAAGGGCAAACTTACTCACGGCCGCGTAATTTAGATATTTCAGGTATGAGTTACGAAAAAATCATCAAAGCAAGAGGCATTCAATGGCCATACCGCGACACTGATGAAGGATTAAAGGGTACACCTAGACTATATACCGACGGGATTTTCCCAACAAAAAGCGGTAAAGCTAACCTTATTCCGGTGAAGTTTTTCAATAACAATGAGCAACCTTGTTCTGATTATCCTTTTTGGTTAAACAGCGGACGTGTTGTTGAACATTTTCATACACGAACACGGACAGGGAAAATTGGTAACTGTAATAAATTCAGCCCAACACCTTATATGGAAATGAACCCAGATGCAGCCCTAGCCTTAGGAATAGAACATATGAGTTATGTGCGCTTAACTAGCCGAAGAGGTGATGCAGTAGTCATGGTGCAACTTACTCAGAGGGTGGCGAAAAATATGGTGTTCATCCCCTTTCATTTTCATGACTGTGTTAACCGTTTAACACTAGGTTTGCTTGACCCTTATTCGCGCCAGCCTGCATTTAAGCAATGTTCAGTAAAAATCCAATCAATTGATCAAGCAGAGGCGGCTCGCCTTAACGTTGAAAGACGTAACTATTAGTGCGCCATTTTAATGAGACTTTTACCTAGAAAAATTTGAATTGAGTAAAAATATGACCGAAGAAGTTACCAATAACGAAGTAAGCGCAATATCTGCAGTGCAAAGTTTTGACCCTAAGACCTCTGAAATATCACCAGAACAAGAAGGCCGTTCAAGTCACTGGGAGGTTCGTACGCAAGAGCAAAACTATGCATATTTACCCGATCAGCCAATCAAAGATAAAAACCGTTATGGTAAACGTATTGATTTACTAGACATTACTGATCTTACGATCAATGAACAGGCAAAAGATCGTTCAATGTTCATTAACGAAAATCCAGAGGTAGGCAGTAACCCCAACAGAAATAAGCAACATGGATTTTTCTTTACTGCTGATAACTGTATTGGCTGTCATGCTTGTGAGTCTGCTTGTGCTGAAAAAAATGAAACACCTGCTCATTTAGCTTTTAGATCAGTGGGCTACGTTGAAGGTGGCTCGTATCCAGACTATAAACGTATGAACATTTCCATGGCCTGTAATCATTGTGACGACCCTGTCTGCTTAAAAGGCTGCCCTACTCGTGCCTATACTAAACATGCAGAATACGGCGCAGTACTACAAGACCCTGAAACATGTTTTGGCTGTGGTTATTGTACCTGGGTATGCCCGTACAACGCACCACAACTTGATCCGGTTAAAGGCCAGGTTTCAAAATGTAATATGTGTGTTGATCGTTTAGAAGTTGGACTAAAACCAGCATGCGTTTCTGCTTGCGTAGGTAACGCTCTAGATTTCGGTGTGATTGAAAATACACCAGATAACCGCGAACAATGTAAAACTTCTATTCCTGGTTTTCCTGATCCGAGCATTACAAACCCTAACATTCGTTTTCAACAAACAAAATCAATGCCAATTGAAATGACTCGCCCTGACTCTATGCCAGTAAAATATCATAAGAATGAGAAAGGCGACTATAAACCAGTGATTGACCAAAAAGCCGGAAAAGCTAAACACTGGAATTTTTCTAAACTTAACAGTCGCGAAAATCCTTTAGTGATATTTACTTTATTTGCTCAAGCAGCTATTGGTGTATTTATCATTCCTTTTCTAGGTGCCTTATTTGGGATAAATCCTTTAATAAATTTTATTGATTCTGATATGTTCCTGCCACTAACAATAACAGCATTAATTATGACAACATTTGCTTTATTAATGAGTGTAAGTCACTTGGGCAAACCACACCGTTTTTACCGCGGTTTTAATAACTTACGTCACTCACCCATGGCACGAGAAGGTTTTGGTTTAGCAATGTTTTCTGCTGGTTGTGGTTTAACGGCGTTATTCTCTTTGCCTTTAAATTCTTGGTTAGTTGAATTCAGTTTACAAACATTCAACCTTGACCTAAAAGAGATAACACAATCGTTAGCACTTACCAACTTCAGAAATGGTGCAGGGATATTCACCAGTATTGCTGGACTTGCCGGCATATATTATATGAACAAGTGTTACCAAATTAAAGCGCGCCCTTTCTGGAATCACCTACAAACGGCGACTTCGTTTACTGGTAATCTATTCTCACTAGGCGCTTTAGCCAGTGGTATCATTGTACTTTCAACCATGATTGCTACCGAGCAAAACATTGCTCTAGCATTAACACTTTTTAGTGGTGTATTTATCTTCGGAATGGTTATCGAGGCAGTTGGTTTAGTGATACATAGTTATCAATTAAACCGAAATGAAAACGAAGGTGGTGCCGCTCATTACATTCAATGTACTACTTTTGGCAAAACCTATTTGTTACGAAATAGCCTACTAGCCTTAAATATTATTACTGCTATTACCTTATTTAGTTTACAAACGATTGAGTATATCGATAGTTCACTGCTGCTTTTATGGCTAATACTTGCCTTAATCAATGTCTTTACTGCCACTATAGGTAGGGCTTTGTTTTATATTTTAGTGATTCCAACAACAATGCCGGGTGCTTTTTTCTGGAAAAACAAAGGCTTTGAACAGCACGCTCGAGATATCGGCTTAGCAGATAACCCTGCGACAGGCGTTGCTGCATTACATTAATCTTTATAAAGAGTCTGGGAATATTAAATGCTAAAAACTATTGGAGATACTTTAGATAAAACCTGTTTATTAGGTTTGAGTTATTTCAATTCTAAGGGTGAACTATTGAAACAAACCATGCTAGCAGGAAAAGTTATCACTGTTGATAAAGAACTTGGCATCACTGTGCAACTAATAATGCATAATGATGCCAATACCCAAAGTCAAAGTGCTAACTTCATCTTGCCGACAAACTTATCCTGTTGGTTCAATGCACCTAAAGGAGAGTTTCATACCTCACAAGCTAACAATAAAATTGTCAATCCTGATTATTTAGTCACTTGGGATATTCATCAAACGAAAAACTCACAAAACCCACAAAACTCAGAGCAACAATGGTGGCAATGGCAACCTAGAACTGAATCTCCCCAGATAGGTTAAAAGTTACTAATTTTATTAATGATAAGTTTTTTTATTATTATTTTGCTTAACACTAAACTTGCGACTATATTACGGTCGATAACACCTTATGGTAGTTATAACTTGATTCAAATCAATAAAATGCATCAAAGCGATTACAAAATTTAACAATTTGATTCAAATCAACTAATCAATAAAGCACAGGTGTAGAATTCGCCTATAGACTTTAGTCGCACAATTTATTACAGCAAATGACTCAATATATGAAAAATTGTAAAAGTAGTTAGATATCCAAGTAACTTGATGTTTTCACATCGAAATTAATGAATCAAAGTTACAGGTTTCTTGGGTATAACCACTTATTTAAATATCAATTACAATTTTACAGTAGGAAATAATAATGAAAACTAACATTCGAAATATCACTCTCTCGTTAATTACTGCTTCAGCTTTAACTGCGCCATTAGCTTTTGCTGATGTAACAGCGGTTAGCTCTGGTGTAACTCAGGCTTTAGAAGAAAGTAAAGTTAATCTATCATTCCGTGCTCGTGAAGAATATGTAGATCAAGACGGTATTGATGATGCTGCAAATGCATTAACCGTAAAGTCTCGCATGACAATTAAAACAGGCGCTTACAGCAACTTCTCTTTAGGTCTTGAAGTGGATAACGTTAGTGCTTTAGTTGACAATTATAACAGTACCCAAAATGGCGAAACTGACTACCCGGTAGTAGCAGATCCTACAGGTACTGATGTTAACCAAGGTTATTTACAATACAAAAATAACAACTTTACTGGTGTTGTTGGACGTCAACGTATTTTACATAACAACCAACGTTTTGTTGGTGGTGTCGGCTGGCGTCAAAATGAGCAAACTTATGACGGAGTTCGCTTACAGTACAATGTTAATGCATTATCTGTTGATTACAGCTACGTACACAACATTAACAACATTAAAGCACAAAATGTTACTGGCGACTTTCATTTAGCTAACCTAGGCTACAAAATTAATAAAGAGCATAAAATATCTGCTTTTACTTATCTTTTAGATTATAACGCTGATGCAAATGCAAAATTATCAACGAGTACCTATGGTGCATTATATAACGGTAAATTTGGCCCTGTATTTGTAAACGCCAGCTTAGCATCTCAAAGTGATAATGGTGATAACGCAAATAGCTTCACAGCAAGTTATATGAATGCTGAAGTCGGCTCTAAATTTGGTAAAGTAACCGTATTAGGTGGCTATGAAGTATTAGGCAGCGACAATGGCGTAGCCTTTAGTACACCACTTGCAACATTACATAAGTTCCAAGGTTTCGCAGATAAATTCTTAGGCACACCAGCAGAAGGTGTTCAGGATATCTACGTTACGGTGAAGGGCGCAATCTCTGGTGTTAAATTAAGTGCTACTTATCATGACTTATCATCTGATGTTGGTAGTAAAGACTGGGGTAGCGAGATTGATTTAGTTGCTGCTTATAAAGTTAATAAAAACTATAGTGTTTTAGCTAAGTTTGCTAGCTACAGTGCTGATGAACATGCAACTGATACCAGCAAGTTATGGTTACAACTAGCTGCTAAGTTCTAAATACATCTCAGTTAAGAAAACAACATTGAAAGTAAGAAACTGGAACACACGCTGGTTTCTTACTTTTTACCCTCTGAATCAAGATTAAACACCTCTTTAATTTTTTCAAAAAAATACTTCTTAAATATTCCCATTGTCCTAAGCTTGCTGAAGGATTAGAATAACGGCGATTTTTATACTGTAACTTATTCCCAAACAAAGCCCACTGAGACAACACCTTGTTATTAATGATCGACAATTACGACTCTTTTACTTTTAACCTAGTGCATTATTTTCAATCACTTGGACAAGAAGTGGCTGTGCACCGTAATGATCAAATATCTTTAGAAGATATTGAACAACTAACGCCTAACGTTATTGTAATTTCACCTGGCCCATGCAAACCTAACGATGCGGGTTTATCTTTAGCAATTATAGAAAATTTTTCAGGCAGGATTCCTATTTTAGGTGTCTGTCTAGGTCATCAGTGCATTGCTCAATATTTTGGTGCAAATATCATTAAAGCTAAAAAATTAATGCATGGAAAAACCAGTAAAATAACCCATAACAACAAGGACTTGTTTAAAGGGCTTAATAATCCATTGAAAGTTGCTCGTTACCATTCGTTAATTGTTGAGCAATCATCTTTACCCGATGAACTCGAAGTAACAGCATGGAGTCTTGATAATAAAGGAAACTTTGAAGAGATAATGGCACTGCAGCATAAAACATTACCTATCGCGAGTGTTCAATTTCATCCTGAAGCTATTTTAACTGAACAAGGCCAGCATTTATTAAGTAATTTTGTGAATAAATTTGCAGGGAAATCATGAAGAATAAGTATGAACAATTAATGATTTAGCAAAGAATGTCGATAAAGTATCTGTTAACCTTTACACTTATAAAAACACTCAATTTTAATTTAAGAATTTAATCTCCAGCATGCAATTATTTGAAGATGATGATGCAGTTTCAAGCATTTATCAACGAGCGATAAGTCTCACTATTAGTAAAGAATTTGCCGAACAAAGTAACGGTAAATTGGTAGTAGCTGCTCAGCAAGATAGTGAACAAACTAATCGTCGTCGTGAGTTACTGGCAGTAGAAAAACAAGCCAACAAAGATAAGATTATTGAAGAACATGGGCAAAATCACTTTAAAACTCAGGTGATGACCAAACTTTATAAACAAGTAAATACTCAAATCAATAATGAATTTGATAATAAAGAAAATCTCTACAACAATGTTTTACACATAGAAGATGCCGCTCCCTCAATTTTAGAAATTCTTGCAGTAAAAGCGGCGTCTATTAATAGAATTACGCCACTTGTTAAATCCCTCTCTTGGTTATCTAACGATATAATCAACCTAGTCAATAAACCCCAATATAGAAAGCGGGCTGACGTACAGGTTACCCAAGCTAACTTAGCGTTAAGCTATATCGGTTTAGATAATTTAAAGTTGTTAATGCCGACATTTATTCTTAAGCATTGGTTACCAGGAACAACAGCTCCCTTTGGCTTGATGAAAAGAAAGTTGTGGAATGATAGTTTATCGATAGCTTTAGCATCAAAAGTATTAGCCGACAAACAGGGGTTAGACGGTTTCGCTGCCTTTACCTGTGGTATGTTTTCTAATATTGGAAATTTAGCGGTAACACGAAGTGTCTTCGATAGCTTTAACGATATTTACAAAACGCAAAGACGTGAAGCCTATGAAAGTCGGGATAAACGCTTACACAACATATTTGTTCAACTTGATATGTCGCCAGAACTGTTACTCGAACAACTATCAAGTCGTAGCGCCAAAATATCTGCCGATCTTGTTGAGTTAATGCGCTTTGATCGTTTAAACATTACTGAACCTTTATTTGATTTAGCTTACGGTTACCAATTGAAGGAGATGCATCCTCTCGCTCAAGCTGTGGCTAAGGCAAAAGCTTACGTTGCTTTTAGATCGCTGGCAAAAGAAGAATTAATTGCTACCGATGAAGCTAAATTATTATTGAGTAAAGTCCGTTTAACCCCTGATGATATAGCCCTATTAAAACGAAGCGATATCGACCATATCAAACTAAATTTCAAATAAACGCCGCTAAAATCACAATTATTGACAAATTTTCAATAATTTTTTTTTGAGTATTTATTAAATATTTTGCTGAAACTCAAAAAGTAGCTGTATGTCCCCCCCACTCTAGGCATCAATCATCTGATGAGACGAGTAAAAAAAATAGTTATTCACCTTAACTGAATAAAACTCGCCAAGCCTTTGTTTTACAAGCGCTGTAGCCTATCAAAACAAGACAAGGGTTGTTTTTTCTGCCATACTAGCTGCCTATTTTTTGTCAGATAGGTCTACTATTAGACGCTGATAAAACCTGTAACATCACTTGTTATATAAAATTAAAGCTAGAGGATTTAAACATGTCTAACCATTTCCCTGTTGATCGCGCGTTATTTGATGATGTAATGGTGCCAAACTATGCACCTTCTGCTGTAATTCCTGTTCGCGGTCTAGGCTCTCGTGTTTGGGATCAGCAAGATAATGAATACGTAGATTTTGCTGGCGGTATTGCCGTTAACTGTTTAGGTCATTGCCATCCTGCACTTGTTGGTGCACTAAAAGAGCAAAGCGAAAAAATTTGGCATTTATCAAATGTAATGACCAATGAGCCAGCTTTACGTTTAGCTAAAAAATTAGTAGATAATACCTTTGCTGATAAAGTTTATTTTGCTAACTCTGGTGCAGAGTCAAACGAAGGGGCATTAAAATTAGCTCGTCGTTGGGCATTAGATGTTCATGGTGCAGATAAGACACAAATCATTGCTTTTAAGCAAGGCTTCCACGGCCGTACTTTCTTCACGGTAACTGTTGGTGGTCAAGCAGCTTATTCTGATGGTTTTGGTCCTAAACCTGGCGATATTGTTCACGCTGAATATAACAACCTTGATAGTGTTAAAGCGCTAATTTCAGATAAAACTTGTGCCATTATGATTGAACCTCTTCAAGGCGAAGGCGGTTTAGTTTCACCTACAGATGAATTTATCAAAGGTGTTCGCCAGCTTTGTGATCAACACAACGCATTATTAATTTTTGATGAAGTTCAAACAGGTGTTGGCCGTTTAGGTCACTTATACGCTTATATGGACTTAGGTGTTACTCCTGATATTTTAACTACAGCTAAAGCACTTGGTGGTGGTTTCCCTATCGGTGCAATGATCACAACTACTGATATTGCTAAGCATTTAAAAATTGGTACCCATGGAAGTACATACGGCGGTAACCCATTAGCCTGTGCTGTTGGTGAAGCAGCTTTTGATACAGTTAATACTGATGAAGTACTTAACGGTGTAAAAACTAAAGCTCAACTTTATATTGACGGTTTAAATGCCATCAATGCTAAATATAACGTTTTCTCTGAAATTCGAGGAAAAGGTTTGTTAATTGGCGCGGTGTTAACTGAAGAATATAAAGGCCGTGCAAAAGACTTTTTAATTGCTGCAATGGCTGAAGGTGTTATGACTTTAGTTGCTGGTGCAAACATTATTCGTTTTGCTCCTTCATTAGTAATACCTGATGAAGATATCGCTGAAGGTTTAGCTCGTTTTGAAAAAGCTGTCGCTAAATTAGCGAGCTAAGAAAGCTGTCTGATATAACTATCAAGATGGTCTATTTCCATAGTAGACCATCGATTAAGCCACTTACCAAACAAGATTTTAGTAAGTCATCCTACTACTCATTGAGAAGAATTTATGATTATCATACGCCCTATACAAAACAGTGATTACGATTCATTACATCGGATAGCTGTCGAGTCAGGACACGGTTTTACATCACTACCGGTCAATGAAGAATTATTAAGAAAGCGCATTAGTCATGCGGAAGTCTCATTTAATAAAAACGTAACAAAGCCTGGTGATGAAGGATATTTATTTGTTATGGAAGATACCAGCACCGGGCAAGTTGTTGGTACTACGGGTATTGAAGCTGCGGTCGGTTTAGAAGATGCTTTTTATCATTATCATCTAGGTAAAGTAGTGCATAACTCTCGCGAGTTAAATATTTACAATACCGTCGAAACACTTTCATTATGTAACGATTACACCGGTGCAACTGAAATTTGTACTTTATTTTTAAGTGAAAGTCATCGTAAAAATGGTAATGGACGATTTTTATCACGTTGTCGTTTCTTATTTATTGCTGAACATGCAGAACGCTTTGCAGACACTGTAATTGCTGAAATGCGCGGAATTTCAGATGACAGTGGTAACTCACCTTTTTGGCAATGGTTGGAAGAGCATTTTTTCTCAATGGACTTCCCTACGGTTGATTATCTAACCGGTATTGGCAAAAAAGTATTTATCGCAGAGTTGATGCCTAAACACCCAATTTACGTCAGTTTATTAAGCAAAGAAGCACAAACAGTTATCAATAAAGTACATGAGAAAACCGTACCTGCGTTAAGACTTTTAGAAGCTGAAGGTTTTTCTCGTCGCGGTTATGTTGATATCTTTGATGGCGGTCCTACGGTTGAAGTTGAGCGTTCATCCATTAAAACACTACGTGAAAGTAATAAATATCAGGTGATCATCGGTAATGTTGACTCAGCAGATACCAGTACATCAACTAAATACATTATTTGTAATACGCAAGTTGCAGCCTTTAGAGCAACTCAAGCGCCAGTACTATTACGCGAAACAGCTAATCAAGTTGTTATCAGCCAAGAAGTTGCTGAAGCATTACAAGTATCAACAGACGACTGGGTTCGTCTTGTTGCAAATTAA
>ENA-ORXI01001969-ORXI01001969.1-sediment-metagenome-genome-assembly--contig:-NODE-1969-length-15411-cov-11.159841_pt1 | contig 15411 bp, 12 predicted proteins | sample MGYA00237861_ERZ511468 | MGnify/ENA primary metagenome ERZ511468 (study PRJEB26299, sample SAMN06266213) | sediment metagenome | isolation source: Hudson Canyon methane seep mesocosm | place... | reverse complement strand
ACAGCCATTCGTATTGGCCATCCACAGTCTTGGGATTTAGCGTGGAATGTACAAAAAGAGTCAGGCGGTTGGTTTGATAGTTTTTCTGATGAGAAAATCCTTGCTGCACAAAAAATGCTCTCTGCTTATGAAGGTATTTTCTGCGAGCCTGCTTCAGCCACTTCATTAGCTGGTGCGATTAATGATATAGCGACTGGTAAAATTCCTGAAGGCAGCACGATTGTTTGCACCTTAACAGGCAATGGCCTGAAAGATCCTGATACTGCAATTGCACAATGTGCTGATGCACATCCTGTATCAATTGATGCATCTTTAGATGCAGTGAAAAAAGCGATTTTGGATAATATGTAAAAATAAGATTTAGGGTGGGTACTGCTCACCCTATTTACTACACAAATTTCATTTCTAAAAAATCAATATCTACCTACAGCACCTTAAATTTGTTTATGCTTCATAAGGAGCACATGTGCCAACAATCGGTAAGTCTATTCGCGTCTACTTAGCTGACGCAACAGTTACAGAAATTCGATACGCAGAACTTGTAAACTGGACAGGACAAGCTATTGCTTACCCACGAAGTCGATTAAATGAATTAACACACTGGCCCGAAGCCTCAAAACCAGGCATCTATTTTCTATAGAAGTTACGCATTGACGACAGATTGAAATTCTGGGTTTAAATGATTTATATTTGGCATAAATGTTCCGATAAACCAAGCTTTTACCCCTTTAAATAAACTCCGCTGTATGCTATAGCAATGATTAATCACCTCTGCAAAACTTAGTTTTTGTAGTTGAACGAATCCACAAATCACAGCAAACAGATAGTTCTTTATAGCACCTTTACTGCGAACCTGAAACCGTTCAATATTACATACCTGCTTTATTGCACGGTGGTATTGTTCAATCTGCCAATGCCTACCATGTTTTGTTCGTTAAACGCTTTATGATCAAAGCGGACTGTTTTCTCTTCATCAGGTAATGCGCTTATATACTGGCGCGCCACCCATCTCAACTAGATGTAGCTTTCGACCTATTACAAAGTGACCAACCTTGTTAAACAAAAACTTTATTTTGTGTGACTTTGCTAACGTTTTAAGTAAGGAGCACTTGCCGCTGATTGACCTTACCATTACTATGCTTATGAATTATTTAAATTTGAGGAAAAAAATGAAAAATCATACTATTAAAGTTATTTCTAGTGTATTTCTTGGCGCAATGATCTCTAGCTCTGCAATAGCTGGCGTAAATAGTCACACAGTGGGTGGCGTAACCTATATAGCGGATAGCAGCGTTATTTTTCCCGATGATACAGTCAACTTTGAAGAACTCTGCCCTAAGCTCGATACTGACGGCGTTGAAGTAGGCGATGCAATGCCTATTGACGCTGAGGGTACAGTGATGGACATTACCGCTTGCTTAGAGCCCGTTTCAGTTGATGAGAGTTGTGATGCAGAAGTTAGCCTAGGGAAAGGAAGTCTTACTATTCCTTGTCTAAAGGTACGAGTTAATGATGATGACGAGTCTTCCCTAGCTTGTGAAGTTCATATGGGACAAAGAGGCAATTCAATGAACTGGAAAGTCGAGTTTGTTGATTGCGAACCAGAGACTCAAAGCGAAGACCTCACAGATGATGATACCGAGGACGACAACAGCGGTGAGAATGATGATGGCGAGAACTAACCAGGTAATACTTTAAAGAGACTGTAATTTATTTTGTGTAACTGCTTATCACTAGCCTCTAATATAAGAGGATAAGCAGGTTACACAAACTAAACAACCACCCACTAAAAGACGGGTGGGTTAGAGTGCTTGGCGACTGAAAGTCGGGATACAGGGCGAATAGCCCTGTTATTCATGCTCACCATATTCTGTTTTAAAATTATCATTCGGACTCGCTTCAAAGTGATGCTCGAGATAATTCTTTATCATTTCTTCAGTCACCTGACCTACTGTGACACAAAAATACCCCCTTGCCCAAAAATGCTTTCCCCAGTAACGTTTTTTTAATTTTGGAAACTCTTCAAAAAGCTTTCTTGCACTACGCCCCTTTATTCTTCTCATTATTTCGCTTGGAGCCATATTAGGAGGAGCAGAAACGACTATGTGTACGTGATCCTTACTAACAACCCCTGATAAAATCTTAATTTCAAATGCTTCGCACGTTTGCCTTACTAACTCGCGCACTCGTAAACTAACATCTCCACTTAAGACTTGATATCTATATTTTGTTACCCAAACAAAGTGGTATTCAATGTTATAAACTGTATGACTGCCATAGCGATAATCCATTTATTGAGTATATCATTTGAGGTGAATCTGTTCGCCTGAAAGGCGAAGGTTTTAACCTTATGCTGGAAAATAAATGCAGTCTCAACTCAAACTCCCTTCTTCAATCACTCTTATACAGGCATCCACAACTTCAGAATCAAACTTTGTTCCGCTGCCTTGCCTAAGCATCGAAAATATCTCTTCTCTTGGACAAGCACTACGGTAAGGCCGACTAGAATCCATTGCAGCTACAACATCAGCCACAGCCATGATTCTTGACTCTAATATAATTTGCTCACCACTAAGCCCTAATGGATACCCAGAACCATCAAGGCGCTCATGGTGCTGCCCTACTATTTGCTGAATAGGCCAAGGAAAATCGACCTTAGAAACTAACTTATCACCTACCTCAGTATGCTGCTGTACAACTAAGCGCTCTGCTTCTGTCATCGGGCCAGGGCGATTTAAAACATCCAAAGGCACATACAACTTACCAACATCATGTATCAAGCCAGCAACTTTTAAGCCATCAATCTCCCCGTCACTCAACTCCAGCTGCTCCCCTATCGCAGCTGCTAAACAGCTCACTCGCTCCTCGTGCAAAGCAGTGTAACTATCTATTTTCTCAATATTTGCATTGATAACACGGAGTATTTGTTGAATTATCTTACTTAAGTTAGCTTCAGCATTCTGTTTCTGTTCGTAAATATACTCAATAGCAGAAATATCATGCAGAGTCACCAAAAAAGCCGGCTCCCCTTCATGCTTTATCGTTACCGAACGCACCTCTAATAGCAAATCAGGTCGACCAGAGCGCTCTAATCTTTGCTGCATAATTTGGTCTTCCTGAAAAGGCATAACAAACTGGTCACCCTCTAGCACTCGATAATGATCAACCAATAAAGACAGTGCACTCGGGTTTGAAAAAATAACCTTTCGCTCCTGATTAACCACAATAATGGCATCTCTATTATGGTTAACCATTTGCTCCAGCAAACTTGATGTTTCAATGTTTTCTTGTTTTAAAATAATATTCGCCTGCTTAAGTTCTTCCGCTAAGCGAGTATTTTCTGCGCGTAATTCAAAGCGCTCAAAAGCCTCCTGAACCGTCGTTCTTATTTCTGCATCATCCCAAGGTTTAGCAAGAAACTTATAAATATTGCCTTGGTTAATAGCCTCAGTAATAGAGTCAATATCAGAAAAACCACTGAGTACAATCCTAGTTATATCAGGATAAAGATTCTTTACTTCTGCCAATAACTCCGTGCCCGTCATCGCGGGCATACGATGATCAGAAATAATGACGCCTATCTTATTTTCAGGTAATAGTTGTAAAGCTTCTTCACCGCTATTCGCCAGAAGGATCGTATAGCCATCCCGGCGCAATAAGCGCTTCAATGCTTTTAAAATATTAGTTTCATCATCCACCAATAATAATTTCCTGTCATCCATAATAGTCCCTCAATCAACTTTTCTTACACAACAAGTCCAATACTTCACTCTGCTCACCATGTAATATTTTCAGCACTTCCCCACGAGCAAGTTCTTTGCTTATTTGCTGCTTGTTCAGTATGGAAACTAGTTTATCAAATGTAGCTCTTTTTGCCTTTCCTTTACTAGAATCATCACGCCGCGAATTAAACTCATCCATCAAAGTAGAGCCACAGACACAATTCCTAAAGACTTCAACAATAGCCGTTCCATCACCTTCCAATGCCTCCTTTAAAGAAGATCTACCGCTCGGCATATTGTGTGTTTCAGCTAAAAAAATCTCTGCTGTTGCATAGGTCTTACCGCAGCAACTACATTTTCGTGGAAAGGATGATTCAAACATGGCGGTTAACCCCTTAAAACAATCATCAAACTCATTCGTCATTTTCGACCCCTTTTCCCCGCATCAATATACAAAATGGCACTCTTCATGTAGCTCCAAAAGTAGTTTACACTTTTATCATCGTCACCCTATACTTATAGCAGGAATCTCATATATCAAGAGGTTCCCGATAAAACAACTTCGGAATGACGATGAAAATAAAACGTGAATGTAAACTGATTAATGAAACAGGTCTCAAAAATAGATCCAATATCACTAAAATAGCGATATTTTTGACATCCAATATCTCATTACCTTACCTTTCCTCAATTTAAACCTAGACATCAGCAGCACAAGGGATTATATAATCTATAGATAATACATAAACTAACTTTTGATAGCGTAAACCATGGCAATATTCATCTGGAATGACAGTTACAAAACCGGTATTGATCAGATTGACGAGCAACATAAAAAGCTAGTCGACATCCTTAATGCATTAAATGAAGCCATCACCTTAGAAGGCAATCATCAAGCAGTCATAACGCTTTTAGATGAGCTGATAGGCTACACACAGTATCACTTTACATCCGAAGAAGAATTCATGCAGAGTCATGAATACGACAACATAGCCTATCAAGAGCACCAACAAACACACCAGCAGTTTGTCGCGCAAATCAAACAAGCTCAGCAAGACTGTCACAATAACCCCGAGAAAGCCTCCGATGAGTTATTAGACTTTTTAGTGCAATGGTTAGTAAATCATATTTTACTAACCGATAAACAAATGGTTGCCGATATTTCCGTCGCCCCCAAACAGCAAACATCAAAACAATCCAATGTAGATATTTTACAAAACAATCTTTATGGTGCCTTACGTGAAAGTGAAAACCGCTTTAAAGAATTAGCCGATACCTTGCCTGCCTTAATTTGGATTAGTAACACCAAGGGCAAGCGTATTTTTGTTAATAAACAATTTTTACAGTTCACCGGATTAACTAACGATGAATGTATGGATGGTGGTTGTGCAAAATTAATACACAGTGATGACTACATCGCTTTACAAGCAGTTTATGAGCAAGTCACAACAACACTAGCACCTACTGAAACTGAATACCGACTCAACCATAAGGATGGCACAGAACACTGGATCCTTGAGACCGTCGTACCAAGAAAGCGTAAAAATGGTCAAGTCTCGGGCTTTATGGGCTGCGGCATTGATATCAGCAAACAAAAGAAAATAGAGAAGTCACTGGAAGAAACTGTTTTCAAAAGAACCGAACAACTTCAATCTACTAACCAAGTATTAGAGCAAGAAAAACAAGAACAAGTTACCTTAAATAGTCAGCTAAAAGAAGCTCAAGGGCACTTAGTCCAATCAGAAAAAATGGCCTCCATTGGCCAGCTAGCAGCGGGGGTTGCGCATGAAATCAACAATCCTTTGGGCTATATTTACTCCAATCTCAGCACCTTAAAAGGTTATTTAACAGACTTAGAACAGGTCGCAGAGCTAGCCAATAAACTAGCGAGTGAATTACCTAACGATAACTCAGTAGCCACCGAATTTAATCAATTAAAAACCGACTTAGACTTAGATTTTTTACAAGAAGATTTACAAGACCTTGTCAAAGAGTCTATTGAAGGTGCGACTCGCGCCAAAAAAATTGTCCAAGATTTACGTGATTTCTCCCGCATAGATAAACAAGAAAAAGCAATTTTTGACTTGGAAGCAGGCTTAAATACTACCTTAAATATCGTTAATAACGAACTAAAATATAAAGCCGATATAGTTAAAGAATATGCAGGTGTGCCGCCTTTTGAATGCGTGGGCGCACAACTTAACCAAGTCTTTATGAATTTACTGGTTAATGCCGCGCATGCCATCGAAGATTTTGGCACAATTACCGTACGCACTGGAACCGAAGGTGATGATTGGGTCTGGGTAGAAGTAGAAGATACCGGCAAAGGAATTCCTGATGATGTCAAAAGTAAGATTTTCGACCCCTTCTTTACCACTAAGCCAGTCGGAAAAGGCACTGGGCTAGGATTGTCCTTATCCTATAAAATCATTCAAGATCACCAAGGGCGCGTAACAGTTGATTCCGTGATCGGACAAGGCACTAAATTTCGTGTTTCTTTGCCAAAAAAACCGAGTAAATAACATGATTGATGAATCTCCACTTGAGCAAAAACCAGCGCATATCCTCTGCGTTGATGATGAACCTAATGTTTTAAAGTCATTACGCCGATTATTTCGCGGCGCTGACTATGTCATTCATCTAGCCGAAAGTGGTGCCAAAGGACTAGAAGTTTTAGCAGAACAGGCCATAGATCTGATTATTTCAGATATGCGTATGCCCCAAATGGATGGTGCCGAATTTTTAACTCAAGCAGCTGAAAGGTGGCCCGATAGAGTACGTATTCTCTTAACTGGCTACGCTGATATAGAATCAACCATTGCCGCTGTTAATAATGGAAAAATATACAGTTATTGCAGCAAGCCGTGGGAAGATGACGAACTTAAAGCCTTGGTCGCTAAAGCCATAGAAGAAAAACGCTTGCGTGAAGAGCGTGTCGAATTATTTGAAATCATCCACAATCAAAATGCACAACTAAAAGACCTAAATAGCAACCTAGAAGTCAAAGTTGAACAGCGTACAGAGCAACTAAAAAAATCCTTCAAGCAATTAGATAGTGCACATAAAAACCTAACAAAACAATATTCCGATTCGGTAAAAACATTTGCCAAAATCATTGAAATGCGACCAGGCATCAGTAATGGTCATGCTACCTTTATTGCCGACAATGCACGCCGTGTCGCTGTTAAATTAGGCCTTAATGAAGAAGATTGTAAAAGCATTATCTATGCCGGTTTGTTACTACAAATTGGAAAAATGGGATTTCCTGATGAGTTACTCGGCCAAGCTTATTTCTTAATGACACCCCAAGACCGCAATAACTATTTAAATCATGCCTTAGAAGGTGAGTCGCTATTAAAAAACATGAGTCAATTAAAAGATGCCGGCACTTTAATTAAATATCAGTTCGAACGCTTCGACGGCAGTGGTTACCCAGAAGGCTTGCATGGCCAAGGCATTCCCAAGGGGGCGCGGATCTTATGCGTAGTACATGATTATATTGCCTTTCTCGAAGGATCAATGACTGGCAAAAAAATGTCGAGTACGAATGTACAGCAACGCTTAGAAAATAAAAAAGATGTTTTTTATGACCCCGAAGTAGTTGCAGCATTTCTTGAGGTTTTAGAAGAGACGAAAGCCAATACTATTCGTCCTATTGTAGAAATATCATGGACTCAACTATTACCAGGAATGGAAATCGCCAAGGTTGTATACGATAATAAACTGTTTCTTAAAGACACGATATTAACCAAAAAAATAATTGATAACATCACTGCCTTAAGAGAGAAAGTAGGTAATCAATTAGTTATAAAAATACGTTTAGGTGAAGAGGAAGTCGAGGAAGAAAATCCAAGTTAATAAGCCTTTGACTAATTAATGAATCGAGTTAATAGGTTCAACAATAACGATCTGTTCTACGATATCTTGGACATTGTGGATAGTTGAAAAATTTAACTCGCAGCCATTAAACATATCCGTCACAGCTCCGCTTAGCAAGGCTTTATGGTCGCTCGTGATATGTAAATCTTTTTCTAAATCGAAACTAGGCTCAATATCCATGGCATCCAGATCAAAAATATCAGCGAGCACAAAATAAACTGTCATAGTCATCATATTTTTGATGGTATCTACTTCACTTACACCCATTTTTCCACACATGAAATACTCCTTAAAACTCAAAACACCTTAAGGTTCATTAGAGCAATTAATAGGCACCATAAACTTGCGCTAATTATCATTTATAAAATTTCGCATTTGAACTCAATCACATATTTTCATTTGTCGTAACTCCTCATTATTAAAGGGTACAAGCTGTTAGTAGGAATCTATGTTTAACGTGGATTCCCGATAAAAAACTTCGGAAATGACGAGTGTTTATATGTATTTGCCCATGAATAATAAGAAGTTACCATTTATCACCTAAAGATAAGACAGAAATAACCCATTGTCTTCATAAATTTAATACTACCAACGCGCGTTCTCATCTAAAATAAACCTACATCAACCAAAAGAGCTACATGGCTTATGGCTATCTATGACGAAGACACTAACCGCCTAACGATTAAATTAGTCTATTACGGCCCAGCAATGAGCGGCAAAACGACTAATTTAATGCGCTTACATGACATGCTTAACCCTGATTTAAAAGGTGAAATGATGATGATGGAAACCAGCAATGATCGCACCTTGTTTTTTGATTTATTGCCTTTAGGCTTTAGCACTCCTTCTGGACTGTTGGTTAAGTTCAAAGTGTATACCGTACCGGGACAGGTAATTCATGACAGCACCCGAAAAGCCGTATTGTCTCGCTCCGATGGTGTTGTATTTGTTGCCGATTCACAACTCTCGCAAAGCATTAATAACGGGCAATCTTTCGAAAATTTAGATGCCAATGCAGGTCGAGTAGGTTTAGATCTTGATACCCTGCCCCTAGTCATTCAATATAATAAACGCGATCTAGATAATATTATCAGCGAGACAGACGTTTTAGAGCGCTGGCAACAAGCCCCTTGGCCAGTCACTTTTAGTAATGCTTTAGACGGCACAGGCATTATTGAAACCTTACAAAGCTTACTGGCTCAAGTCTTTGATGCTCTCGACCCCGAATTTCAATTTTCTGCGCTACATGGACTAAACCAAGAAAGCTTTATTCAACAGTCTTGTGGCTGTGCTGTCATTCATTAAAAAATAGAATCACTCATGCCTATTGAACCTGCTTTAGCTTTTGATCATGAATTCACCTTAGCAGAATTATTAAGGGGAATTAACACCGACAAACTATTACAGGCACTAAGCGATAGCTTGCAAACACCCGTGCAGATTTTAGATGCCAAAAGTAGCCCCCTGTTTGGTGCCAACTCACTCCCCGAAAGTAATCAGCAAAGCATTAATAAAGTAGCTTTAATTGGTGAGCTAGAGCCCATCGGCTACATACAGGGAGAAGCTTCAGTCGCAGCACTGAAATCAGCGGTTCAGTTAATCCAAATGATATTACAAAGTAACTCGCGTTACTTAATGGCCTCAGATATACATATACAAACTCAGCGCGATGATTTTGAAGAACTACAACGCCGCCATGACGCCTTAGAACTCTCTAAAACTAAATACAAAAAACTAGCAGAATCTCTCGATTTACGTGTTAAACAACAAGTTAAAACCATAGAAAGCGCACAAATCAAGCTCTATGAAAATGAGAAACTGGCTTCTGTTGGCCGTTTAGCCGCAGGGGTCGCACATGAAATCAATAACCCTATCGGCTTTATTCGTAGCAATTTATCCAGCGCACAATCTTATTTAAAATCATTAAGCAAATTAGATGAAGCTTTTAAAGCTAATGCTTCCGTTAGTTATCTGCAACAAGTTTGGCAAGAAGAAGGCTTGGCTTTCATGCAAGAAGATCTAAAAGATATACTCAACGAGAGTATCGATGGCGTAGACCGAGTTGCATCGATTGTCAAAGACCTGAAAAGCTTTTCCCGTATTAATGATGCAGCTGAAGAGAATGCCGACCTTAACGTAATTATTCGCCAAATGTGTCGTGTGTCTAGCCCGCAATTAAAAAACAAACTAGACGTTATATTAGATCTAGGAGAAATACCGAAAACCTTTTGCCATCCAGCCGAGCTAGGACAAGTATTTCTCAGTTTATTTTTAAATGCCGCTGATGCCATTCAAACACAAGGTAAAGTACGATTTAAAACCTACCTACGTGAAGCGCAAGTATGCATTGAGATTAGGGATACCGGATGTGGTATTCCCGCGCAAAATTTGGCCCATATTTTTGATCCTTTTTTTACCACTAAAGAGGTAGGTCAAGGCGTCGGCCTTGGTTTAACCGTCTGCCTTAATGCTATCAAAGCACATGGTGGAAGCTTAGAACTTAAAAGCAAAGAAGGCACCGGCACTTTAGTAACTATTTTGTTGCCTATACGACATAAAAACCAATGAATAATCTACTATTGATATTCTGCTCATTTGCCCTCTTATTGTGTACTATAGCCCTCACTATTAGGCTACGAAGTACACAGGAAAACACCTTAAAACACTATTATGTCACGCTATAGCGCTCTATTTACTGGCAATGCCCCGCCTGAAATAACAGAACAACAACCAGAAAAAGTGGTTTACCGTATTTTATTAGTCGATGATGAGCCGAATGTTTTAAGTGCATTACGACGCATTTTTCGCCGTGAAAATTACCAGATAGAAACCGCTATGAGCGGTGCAGAAGCATTACAAATTCTCGCGAAAAATGACTTTCAACTCATGATTTCCGATTTCAAAATGCCACAGATGGTCGGCTCTGAGCTTTTAAAACGAGTCAAATCTCTCTACCCTGAAATCATTCGCATCATGTTGACTGGCTATGCTGATACCGATGCCGTTATGGGGGCTATTAACGAGGGTGCCGTTTATAAATTCATCCTCAAACCGTGGAATGATGATGATTTAAGGGTCACTGTCGCACTTGCCTTAGAACAATATGATTTACTCAAGAAAAACAAAAAGCTACAAACGGAAAACCAGCACAAAAGCAAAGAAATAAAAAATTTAAGTAAGTTACATACATTAAACAATAGCGACAGCGGACAACTGGCAATTATGCTGAATAAGCAACACTTACTCAACGACGGCCAGTTGCAAGAATTATTCAAACTAAAGCAAAGTAGCAATACGCCCATTATTCAGCTCATATTAGAAAAACAATGGGTTAATGAAAAAGACATGCGCAAGATTTTGCGTCAGGAATTATTTGTCGAAGAAGTGTCCTTAGCGGAATTTCAAATTGAACAACCCATACTCGATTTAATCCCACGTTCCATCTGTGAAAAATCGTGGGTATTACCACTTAAAATCGATAAAGGCATGCTCACTTTAGTCACCGCTGACCCAATGAATATGGGCTTACAAGCAGACATTCGCTTTTTAACCGGTTTAAATTTACTGGTGGTTATGGCGAATGCGGCTGATATCCAGAAAAAAATTAGCGAAGTATATGGGGAGGCACCTAGCTTTGGTGAAATGGAAGACCTAGTGTCCATGGCCGACCCTTTTGAAACGATCGAAGTTATCATTGATGATAAAGACAATATCTCATTAGAGCAGCTATTACGTGAAACCGAAGAGCCTCCAGCAATACGTTTAGTCAACGCCATTATTATTGAAGCTGTACGCTTAGGTGTTAGCGATATACATATACAGCCACGCGCCAAAAGCGTAGTTGTACGTTATCGTATTGATGGTATTTTGCAAGATAAAATTTTTATCCCTAATCAATATTTAAACCCCTTAGTCTCACGCATAAAAGTCATGGCAGAAATGGATATTTCTGAACGCCGCCGACCACAAGATGGACGCATTACCGTAAAAACGCCCATGCGCATTGTCGATTTACGTATTTCTTCTTTGCCGGTAATTAATGGCGAGAAAATAGTGATGCGTATTTTAGATCGCAATGCCTCGATCCAAAGTCTAGAAAATCTTGGCTTTGTTGATGCTGATTTAAAACGTGTACGCCGCTTAATTGGCAAACCACAAGGCATTATCTTAGCCACAGGGCCGACCGGCAGCGGTAAAACTACAACCTTATATTCCTTGTTACAACATGGTGTGACTAACGAGAAAAACTATATCACCATTGAAGAGCCTGTTGAATATTATATGGATGCCGCTGGACAGGTTAACATTAAAGAGAAAATAGATTTAACCTTCCCTGTCGTCTTACGCGCTATTTTACGCCAAGACCCTGATGTGATTTTACTAGGTGAGATTCGTGATAAAGAAACGGCTGAAGTGGCCTTTCAAGCGGCATTAACAGGACATTTAGTTTTCTCTACCTTGCATACTAATTCCAGTATTGCTACTATCGCTAGACTGTTCGACCTCGGTTTAAAACCTTATATTATCGCCAGTAGTTTAGAAGGCGTTATCTCTCAGCGTTTAGTCAGACGTATTTGCGAACACTGCAAACAAGAAGAAAAAGTTGATACGGATATTACCCAGCAATTAGGTCCACTTTTCGCACGCTGCGACAAACCCATGCATAAAGGCAAAGGCTGTGACAAATGTAGTGGTGATGGCTACCATGGCCGCGTATGCTTATATGAAGTACTGATTCCCAACGAAGAAATGCGCGATTTAATTTCCAGTCAAGCGAGCCAAAGAGAAATTAAACAATGTGCAATTAAAAGTGGCTATAAAACCTTATTAGAAGACGGCTTAGAAAAAGTTATATTAGGTTTAACCACTTGTGATGAAGTACTGCGCATATTGGGCCCACAAGATTTTAGTCATTAAAAAAACGCCCTATTCCCATAGATATCCACACAACTTTATATATAAATACAATAAGTTGCATTAACGGTTAGCTTCCTCTCCTGCTGGAGAGGGCTGGGGTAGATAGAATGGAGTGCCTGCTTTTAGGCACGAAATGAAACCCATCAACCTCACGCAGAATGATGGGTTTCGCAAAAAGACGCTCTACCCATCCTACCTAAATACGTAAAATTAAATTAACACTTTAAATGGTATACCCGTAGGTACGAATAAATTCGAACCTACAAAAACGTTTTGTAATTATGCCTTGGTACTTATTGGCGGGATAAAGTCACGCCCTACCGAGAAACAAGTTAAAGAACAGCCTTCTCACGCCTTAATTCCATTTATTCATAATCCTCTTCATTAATAACAATTGAACCATCATCAGCCCAATCTACATGCGTAATTCCCGCATCCTTTTGCTCTAGCGCTTTAAGTAACGCTTCTTGCTCGTTTAATAAAAGCTGCTGACGACGCACTTGATCAGCTAATAAGCGATTTTCTATTAACATACGCTTATGCTCTAAGCCTTTTCCAACTGCACTGGTAATTTCGATATTGTTCCATGGCTTATTAATAAAACGGTAAACACCTGCGTCATTAATCGCCATTTGCGCACTCTCAAGATCAGCATAACCAGTCAAAATTATGCGTATGGAATCGGGCTGAATGTGCATAAATTTAGTTAAAAATGCGACACCATTCATCCCTGGCATTCTGAAATCGGAAATTACCAAATCAAAGTCTACTTCCCGCGCAAGTAACAACGCTTCTTCTGCACTCGTCAAAGTAGTTACGTCATAATCTCTGAGTAGGCGACTTATTGAACGTAGTACATTAGCCTCATCATCTACTAATAAAATTTTTTCTTTTTCCATCACATTATCAGTCATGTTAAATCTCTAGCTTGGAATCAAAGGAGAAGTCATATCAGTCGGCTGTCATTTCGACCTTAGGAATGAGCAATAAAATAATATGCAAAATGCATTCTGTGGGAGTAGCTTCATCATCCCATGTTATTTAATTTTGGTGCCTCAGCACTAACATACAAACCAAGATCCCTTCATATTCCAGGATGACACTCTATTATTTATAATTTCTCTAAAATGAGAATTACTTAATTAGGTTTTTACCCTACAATTAAAGCTGCCCTGTCATTATAAAGCAAGTTGGTAAACAGATGAATAATGCATTCTTAGAGTATTCTTATCAATTCAATTTTCCAGATAAAACATCATCTGAACTACACCTAAAAATTGACCTAAAAACCACCACACTGCAGCAGAGCAATAAAACCACTCCGCCTGCCTGGACTGATTTAGAGTTTAATCAATGCCCTAATTGCCCACTCAATACCGAGCAACACCCTACTTGTCCCGTGGCTAAAAACCTTATTCCTTTACTGAAAATATCCGATTCCTTGATGTCATACGATGCCGTAAACGTAGTCATTTCTACGCCAGATCGCACTATTTCAGCCGATACAACTATGCAACGCGCAGTCAGTGCTATTTTGGGATTGATTATGGCGACAAGCCCCTGCCCGCATACAGAATTTTTAAAACCAATGGCTCGCTTTCATTTGCCTTTAGCCAGCGAGGAAGAAACCATTTACCGTACAACCTCCATGTACTTATTAGCGCAATATTTCAAAAGCAAAGCAGGCTTAAATGTTGATACCGGGTTTGATGGTTTAACAGAAATTTACAGCAATTTAAAAATCATTAACCGCGCCTTAGCTAGCCGCTTTAGAGCCGCCAGCGAAAAAGATGCCACCGTCAATGCGATTATCTTACTCGACTTACTATCTCACGCCGTCACTTGGTCAATTGAAGACCAGTTGGAAGAGTTACAGCCCTTATTTGATCGCTTTATGGCTTAGTTATTTCGATCATAAAACTAGCTCCACCTGTTTCATTAATAGCAAACAGTTTTCCGTTCATATTATTTTCCACAATCATTTTGGACATATACAGACCAATCCCCGTGCCCTGACCTTCCTCTTTAGTCGTGAAATACGGATCGTAAATTTTACCCATAATCTCTTCTGGAATTCCACCTGCATTATCATGTACTTTAATGCCGATTCCTTTCGGCGTGTTATAGGCAGTCACATCAATGCGCGGTGCAGAAATATTTCGCTCCAATAAAATATCTTTAGCATTATTCAATAAATTAATGATCACTTGAGAAAATTCACCTTGAAACCCTTTGATATTCAAATTCTCAGCACACTCAATATTGACACTAATATTATGATTTTTAAATTGCGCACCGAGCAAGTTAACCGTAGTATTTATGAGTGTTGCTACATTAAATTTTTCCGCATGCTTATTAGGTTTAAAAAAGTTGCGGAAATCATCAATAGTGGTGGACATTTTACCAATCAAACGCTCTGCTTTTTCCATACTGCGTGCCATGGTCTCATCATTTAATGTTCCCATCTGATAATTAAGCTGCTGACTCTGCAAAACCAAACTCAATGCATTTAAGGGTTGTCGCCACTGGTGGGCAATCGCACCAATCATTTCTCCCATCGCGGCCAGCCTAGATTGATGAATTAATAAGCGCTCTTGCTCTTGACGCTGTGCCACCTCTTCTTTTACTTTACGATCAAGGTTCTGATTTAACGCATCTAAAGCCAAGGTTCTTTTATTAACCTCTTGCTCTAATTGTTGATTATAGTTTTCCTGCGTTTGCTTTGATTGCTGCAATGATTCAACCATCTGGTTAAATCTATTAGACAACACACCGATTTCATCATGGCGCATAATCACTGAGCGAACCTTCAAATCACCATCAGCAACCTGTGTCGCTAGACCACTAATAATAGAAATAGGCCGTGTAACCCAACGTGCAAAAAAGTACCCAA
>ENA-ORXI01001963-ORXI01001963.1-sediment-metagenome-genome-assembly--contig:-NODE-1963-length-15443-cov-3.725953_pt1 | contig 15443 bp, 13 predicted proteins | sample MGYA00237861_ERZ511468 | MGnify/ENA primary metagenome ERZ511468 (study PRJEB26299, sample SAMN06266213) | sediment metagenome | isolation source: Hudson Canyon methane seep mesocosm | place... | reverse complement strand
GCTCTGAAAGAACCTAATTCTCTCGAATTCCCTCCAACAGCAGATTTTTTTATTTCATCAGCAACAACTGTTATTCCATTATTGAAATACCAAAATTTCTCAGGCGAGGCATTCAGTGTATGCCGAATTTCCTCATTTACTTCAGTAGTACCGAGCATTTGCCTAATATTTTTGGCAAATAGTCTTTTGCCTTTACTACTCCACCACTCAGCCACCTCTTCACCAGCGACCATTCCATAATAGGCAGAATGTGGATCATCAACTTTACCCCACTGAGATAGACCAATTTCAAGGTCTATCGGCTCACCATCTACACCACCTGCAAGACTTGAATGAATAACCCCTTGGTTTAGTTGGTGAAAACATAATATATCCTCCTTGTTTTCATCACCAGTCTCATTCATTTCTTTTAGTAGATCATTAACTACTCGCTGGCTATGAATACTAAGCATCTGATTACCAGTATGTATCAATACGACATCAAATTTAGTATCAAAATCCGTAAGCGCCTTTTCTATTACAGCCTGTTTTTCTCTAACCTTGTGATTGAAACGATCAAACTCAAGGTTAAACAGATCAACTACACCATCTTTAAACTTTCTAACATCGCCACTTTCAGGTTCACCAACACCTTTCTTAGACCATTTAGATTGTACTATTGTCATCCTTTTAGTAGTTGCTGAATAATAAATAGCATCAATACCATTATCGTCACCACCATCTACCACAGCTTCTGCTGCTTCGTTTTTGTCTGCGCTACCAATTCGGTAAATGGCATATGCAGCTAGACATCGTGTAAGCTTCTTAGTACCCATTTCTGGATCGCTAGAATTCATGTCTGACACATCAATATTCCTACCAAACATCTCTTCAACTTTCGACGCTATTTGATTAACGTGGATAATACTCATTTTATTTTCCTTTGTAGTATCTCAGTCACACATCTATACTGCTTATACTTCTAACGACAAGCTCACATGGCGCTGGCAAATATTCGATGAACTCTGACAACACACTGAACTTTGGTATAAAAATGACCTCCGAAAATTAACTGCGTTGCCAGCGGTCAGTTGAAGCGCTTTGTTAAATACTATTGTATTTCTTTCATTTCAAATCTAAACTCTTTTTCAGATTCTTTAAAATAATTCAACTGACTCCTAATATTCCAAACAAGGTTTTTTTCTGATCGATCATTTTTTGCACCACAGCCACCAAAAAACATATAAACATTATGTGCGCTTGCAATTATATCTTGGAACTTTTGACTAGCACTTTTACATTCATAAGGGGACAGACCTAAATTAGTACCATCAGAATATAATTTATCTATATAATCGTAGTCTGTTGAAAGAATATTTGAAATTTCAAAAAAAGTAATTTCTTTTTTGTCATATTTAACAAGAGCTGACTCTACAGAGACTAACAAAGAGCAAATGTTATCTGTAAGACTAAGAACATTTCGTATAAATTTTTCTTTATCGATTGTATTGTCTTCATTAAATCTAGCCCATGTTAAATACTCGTAATTCCATTTAACTCTGATTCTATCAGATATTTCTTCTCCCCCCATTGAGATTGGTTCAGCCCCAGAAGGAATAGATTCTGAAAACCACTCTGTTTGGCAGATGAAGTTATTGTTAGCGTCATCTTCAGCCGAAGGGTATATAAATAACCATACAACGTGTGCAGCTTTATTTCTCCAATGATGACGTGTAATGTCGCTTCTATGATATTCACAATTAATTGCTTCAATTGTTAATTCTTTTATTAGATCAATAATTCCTGACTGAGTATATTCGTTGTTTAAAATAACTCTTAAAGAATACCTTTTTGCTAGTCCGTGGCTTAAGTCCTCTATACAGGAAATTGTATAATTTTTATGTGCAGAAAGTTTATTAACTAAACGCTTTAAATCTACATCCATTCCTGGATTTATTCTCTGATTTTCAGGAACAATTATTTTCCATCCTTTACCAGTAGGTATTACACTCTCAGTTTTTATTGATTGCCAGTAAGAAAGGTGCGTTTCAGGATCATGTAATATGATTAATACTGGTAATGAATGTTCTATCCAGTATTTTAAATGCTCGTTATCTCCTCTGAATACATAACCTTGTGATGTAGTTTCTTTGAACCAAGAAGAACCTGTTTTGATTTGCAAGGCTATTAATTTACCTGTTACTGTTTCTCCCTCAACCACTTCAATTTGTGCATCTATCCCATAATCACTTACTGTTTGTTCTCTAAAAATATATCCTGCGCGTTCAAACTGTTCTCCTACCGCCTGAACACCAACTCGATCTGTTATTGAATTTTGATGTATTTTCATGAGATGAATCGATTTATGGGTATTTAACGCCTCAAACACCGGCGCAGCTTGCTGCGTCCGCATGCTTTGACTTGTTAGGCGATGCTATCAGGCTGGCTAAGTCTTCAACTACAAAACTCTCAAATGTTTTATCATAGAAAAATGGCGTAGCTGATAAGCTTTTATAGTTTGATCTTATCGAATCATTTAGATAAGGATCTACGACGTGAATTTCAGTATTCTCCTTCAAATTCTTCCTGAGCAGAGCTTTAATGTGTACATCAGCTTCAGGAAATGAGTAGCCAACAAATACTACCTTCTTAGCCTTTCTTATTTCAATGGCGGTTTCATCAAGTAATTTGTTTATGGCAGGGTGAGATAGATCTTTTATATGAGATGGTGGAACAATGAAGGTGTCAAACCTATTCCCATCTAATGGGCAAGAAAGATCAAACTCTACTGTTTCAGGGTTTTCACAACTAGCATGTATATATCCTTTGAACCCCATAGAGCAAAGGTCAATTTTCGTATCCCACGCTGTCAGTAATACTTGATTGCAACAGTTACAATATTTCCAGTTAAGAGAACCATGAACTTTAATAAGTTTGATTGGTTTTGGGTCTCCGCCATCCCAAACTGGTACTGGCTCACGGGGATTAATCCACCAGTCAAACGCACTGATATCATCGTAATAATGGTAATTCATTAGTTCGATACAGTAATCAATATAAGCCTTGTCTGGGTATAGGAAATCAAATGCTTCATCAAGCAAAGTATCGTAATTCATTGTTACCACTGAAACATTTCTGTTGGTTTCAGCGACCAAACCCCAAAATTTACGATATGTACCGTTTCGGTTTCCTGATGGTTTTGCGATCACATAGTGGACTAGCTGTATTAAAGCTTCTTTAATTTCGAGTATCCGTAACGTTGTATATTCTTTTCCGAGTCCCTCTCGCTTACTAATAAAATAATCTAGATAACCAAAAATTGATTCAAGAGATGCGTATGCACCGTCAGTAATATCGAAATTTTCATTGATGAAAAGTCGCACCTGTTTGGCAGCTTCAGAGGTGTTCAACTGCTCATCATCTGATTCGTAGATCAGCTTTAGAATATCTCTTTGTAAAGGTGCACCTTCGGCAATAGAAGCTCCAGCTCCGAAAACAAAAAGCGTATCTCTTTCCTGATCATATTTTATGTATGACTCTTGCTGCGATCCCAATTTTATTCCCTTCGCCTAGTTATTATCCTGACACGTATATAATACACTTTAACACCAAGAACATGTCAATCATGCTTCAAATCGTCATCAGCAGGTATAGACTCGCCTGTAGCACGCGCCAACCCTTCAATACCGACCAAGTGCTCACCTAGCCGATTTCGCGTGACTGTGGGCGAATTTGGGACCATCCACGCTATTACACGCCCATTACTTATGCCAACTTTCCAGAACGCTCAAGTCGTTGTAGAAGCGTATCTTCTCTTGCACCAAGTAAACTTCCCATTCAAGTATGGTAGCCAAATATGATCATCAAAGTCGCTTATTGCGACCCAATCCAGCCTGAGGGGACTTAAATTGAAAAGGATAGTGTCCTGATTTGTAGAGTGTTAACAATGTGCGTACACACCAAAAACCACCCCCCGACACCTCCAATGAAGCAAGAAAATGCTAATGCAACTGCAATGTATTGCAATGCTTGAGATGTTTTATGTTGTTCTATTTGCCCTAAGCGTAGACACTGAGATGTAAATGATCGCACGAAATTAATTGCTGCTGTGATTGCGCTACCTAATGCCAATATTGCGATACCATTAGCTACATACCGAGCCATTTCAATATCTTTTCCCCATATACCACCTAGGAAAGCTAATAACGCCACTGCCCCACCTCCATTAATGAGAAACAATCCGCGCACTGCTTGGTTCCTTATCTCAATTTCAATTTCATGAAGGTCGCCCCCTTTTACTTCCAACTTATTATCTTTCATTGTAGTACCAAAATAAGCTCTAAATAGTTATTATCTCATTCTATTCATCATACTCTTTAACTTCTATCCCATAGCAATAAAAGCACTGAAAATCACGAGCTCAAACCGGGTTAATATGAGTTTTGTACAAAATATACAGATACAAATAAAATTCAGGACTTAAATGCCCGCAATGTATGCTACTGCTGATGATTTTTAGACATTTTTTTGGGACCAAGATATATCCAATTTAAACCAGTAATTATAAGTATGAGTGAAGCAACTGTTGAGACTAAAACTAAAACAAAGAGTGGTACTATAAACCAAGTCCATTCAAAACAAACAGAAGTGAAAAACCGCCATAGCGAGTAATAACATACAAGTAAGGGCAAACTATAAAAAAACAAATCAGTAGGAATTTTTAATACTTTGTAGGCTATATCACGGTATTGATGCGGTAAAAAGTGCATCAAAGGATAAAGCCGGTTAAGAGCAGGGAGATATAGAACGTGAGCAGCATCTGCAATGCTATAGTTCACCGTAAATGATTTATTCTCAGCTTTCATAGTTTCTAATAATTCATGGTATATAAGCGTGGTTCTATATGCTTGTAAATGAGCAGAACAGAAAGCTATATTCAAGATTGCAAGTAAAGTACCACAAGCCGGGTAAAGAAGCATAACGTCCATATTGAATCCAAGCAAACTTACTCCATTACTCGATGTTTTGCTTGTGAGAACAATTAGCATAATGGTGGCAGTTAAACTCCAAACCCTAGTGGAAACACGAAAGTGCGAAGAACAGGCTTCCGCTAGAGTCTTTATGTCTCCTGTTAACATTTCTGGTTCTGAATGCCCCATCTGTATACTTGTTTCAGTAGTATTGTTCATATCAAAAGATGCTTAACTAGTTATTATCTAAAAACCGTCCGTATATACTCTAACACCAAATACACGGCAACAAAGGTAGTCCATCGACCCATAACTGCCTTATGAGGATTTGTTAAGTTAGAAATAACTTGCTGTGTTCAGCATCAGGACTACGTATGACTATGGTACTGTTTTTTAGCAAAATGAACTTTGCAATTCGCAGGTTTTACTTTCCTCATTCTGTCTACTTTTTACTCTTCATTTCGTTGGTTATATGCAAATGCAATACACGAACCCATTATACTCTTCAAAGATTAGTACTCGCCTTGTAGGCTAAAGATTAAACCAAGTAATGGACTTACAAACAATGATACTTTACATAATTCCTAACTTTGCATAACGATCCAATCCAGCCAATGAGAAAAAGCATTTTTGTCAGAAATACCGCTAAATACTTTTTGTTAGGTTAAACAACTACTCCAGATTTTTTTTCATTTTTGAAATTATTTTAAATACTTCAGCCTCCAATTTACCGGTTGAGCGGCAATTTGTTTTAAACAAGTCTGATCTGATTGGTTTAGATGAATCAATCTTTAATATCTCATACTGGTTCGTACTGAAATTTATTCCCCTAGTTGTTGTTCGTTTTATATCTGTTTCAAGTTCATAATCAAATTGAGCAACTACTTCGCTAGATATATCGTTGCCAGAAGCAAGCAAATTGATATAACCAGTAAAGTTATTTTTTATATAATAAGTTTCAAGGTGTATATACTGATACGCCCTATAATTATAAATTTTTTTGGCATTATTAAAAATTAACTCATTACCTTCCGTATTAATTTTTTTTATCCCACAATCAACATATAAATCTGGCTGCCCTGTATAACGCAATGTAACATTGCGTGCGTTCATGTTAATTTTCTCAATCCTGAAGTCAGATTTTGCAAAAATAGTTAATAAATTATTCCAAATAACATCGTTACTTTGTTTAAAAAAAAATGTATTTTTGCTTGGTATGTCATAAGGTTTAGGTTGAATGGTAGTCATGAATGTTTTCGGCGTAGAACTACACCCAGTTAACAAAAACATACAAAAGAAGGCATTAAACTTATGCATTATATTTTCCCATGAATTAGTTAATGTTAACCACTGAGTGACTGATATTTATACCTAATTGTCAGTGAATTAAGTGTATATTTACATCTTTTTGCGAAATTTAAGAATGTAGTGACCATTTTAAAACAAGTCCTAAACACTTAGAATGCATTTTAGCTCAAGTGAACGTCAGGTCATTGCTTATTAGCAATTGAAGTATAAGGTAAAATTCAAGGATAAAGATCTGCTACCTCACGTATGGTCTCATAGTCACTGTACACTTCTGACATTTTTACTTTACGCATATACTCCCGACTCTCTTCAGTATCAAGGTCTCCTATCGATTTTAATGCCATCGTTTTGTCGATATTTCCTTTCGTCTCATAAATATGCTTCAATAAAGAAAATTGCCCTTCTGCTCTGAGAATACCAAGTGCTGAAATTGCCGCTTCACGCATAATGGTTTCTTTATCAGAAGTTAATTCAACCAGTGGTTCAATCGCTTTAGTGTTATTTGTATATCCAAGTTCAAGAACTTTAAGGTACTGTTCACTAGCAGCATCTCTAGAACCAGAAGAGATAGATGCAATTAGTTTTTTAACGGTTTCATCCGACGCTGTACGTTTAAAAATATGGTAATTTATTTTTGCAGCAATTTCCTTCACAATTACTTCAATAGGGATTTGATAACAAGGTCTTTCCACTTCACGAAATGCCCATATTGGAGTCTTGCTGTTTTTAAAAAAGGCAGTAATACGTTGTGACGAATCATTATTTACTAAATCCGCACTAAAAGTTGTAAAGGTATGATATGGAGAAAACCCACTCGTTCGTAAATTACGGATGCGATAGGATAGAACCTTGAGTGTGATGTCAGACTTTTTTCCTTTGACATAGTCAACATTGATTTCTTCTCCATTCAATACACGAGTTATGTTTTCCCCAAGATAGTCCATTTCGTCCCCCATACCAGATAACTCGACTGATAACGTACCTACATTCAAAGGCTTGGCAGCTTCGGTACGTACATCAAAAAGTCTTAATGAGTGTTTTTCAGTATTTTCAGTCGAAGAATAGACATTTTGAGGTAAAAAAACTGGTTGGATATTAAATCTTTTAGTACACCCTGGTAGTATCAATAAAAATGCTAAGAATATTATTGTTATTTGATGGTGATTTGTCATTTAATTACCCTTTTGAAAACAAGTGGTTTAAAAATTTAACATTTAATATCATTAAATTAGTACAATCCAATTAACAAGACTGTCGCTAGGTTTGGCTTTTTAGTATTCTTTACGACAACGTTACAATATATTTATTCACCTAGATTTTCAACTGAGTGTTTATGTCAGGAATAATGGTATTGAATAATTTAGATTGAGAGGTAAATTCATTAAGATGCTTCATTCAGAATGATGGTAGTCTGCTCCTAGCTGCTTATAACCCGTCAATATTCAATATCATTTAGCTTTTTTCGATGTTGTCAATATAAAAAACCAATTTATGAATGTTTTCAATCAAGTTCGTGTCACTCCATGATGTTTAACCTAATGTGTTGCTGACACTTTTAAGTATCACTGTATATACCGAAGAGTAAAGCTGCACACACAAAGTTAACTAATCCTGCGCACTAGACTTTCATAAAAATTCCACTATTCTTTTACTACTCAAATCAAACAATAGATACATAAGGCTTTAGAATGGACTTTACTCCCATAATTACTCAGATATACGGAACTCTTTGGTATTTAGTTCCTTTCTTCATTTTAATAACAGTATTTAAATCCGCCTGGTTTAAAGGTGTTTTTGGTGAGTTTATTGTTAATATGAGTGCCAAGTTTTTCCTAGATAAAGAAACATACCATTTAGTTAAAAATGTCACTTTGCCAACCGAAGATGGCAGTACGCAGATAGACCATATCATTGTTTCTAAATACGGTGTCTTTGTGATTGAAACAAAAAACATGAAAGGATGGATATTTGGCAGCCCTCATCAAAAAACATGGACTCAGAAAATTTATAAACATTCGAGTAAGTTTCAAAACCCTATTCATCAAAACTATAAACACGTAAAAACTTTAGAGTCTTTACTAGGGTTAAATGATCAGCAAACCCATTCTATCATTGTCTTTGTTGGTGATAGTACTTTTAAGACGGATATGCCTGAAAATGTCACTTATGGTCAAGAGTACATCCGATTTATAAAATCTAAGCAACATCCTATTTTAACAGCCGCAGAAGTAAAAGAAATAACAGATAAAATACAATCCGGCAGACTAACACCCTCGTTTAAAACCAATAGAGAGCATGTGGCACACGTCAAAACTATTGTTGCCGAAAAAGAAAATAGCAATTCATGCCCTAAATGTGGAAGCTCAATGGTGATTAGAAAAGTTAAAAAAGGTGCCAATATAGGCAAGGAATTTTGGGGATGCTCTAACTTTCCGAAGTGTAGAGGCATTGTAAATGCCACTCCATAATACTATCTAAACCTGAGGGTATAGAACCTATTCAACTTTTATGATTAAGCAAAGGTGATAGTTGCCCTCTACTTTGACCGCTATTACCTATACGAACTGTTTCAAGTGTTGATACAGTAAAAAGTGTTAAAAATGGTCAATATGAAGAGAGCAGTTTTAAGATTATGAGCTTCCCGTTGGGGGGGTATACGGTTATTTCAAGTATCATCAATATCACCTTTTTTCGTATGTTTTGAAACTGTATAATCGACCCAATAAAGCAAGTCAACCCAAGAAAAAAGAAAAAAGGAAATAGTGGATGTTAGCCGGAAAGTTGGGCATAATGTCAAAAATTACTTTAATTTTTGAAGAGCTTAGGTGATTTACTGTTATTTCATTAAATCGTAGTGGAAATTTAAAGTAATTTAAAGTAATTTAAAGTAATTTAAAGTAATTTAATATTTGTAATGTTGTGTTGTAATGAAAGGAAGGGAAATGAGTCGCTGGGTAGATAGCTTTGAAAACCATCCTTTTCAGGCAGTTTGGAGTAACATAATAAAAGTAGCAGAAGAAATTATTGTTGATGATGCTACCATCGTTACTAGTGTTGAAGAAATAACTAGACTTAAAAAAGTTGTAAGTTTTTTAAAGGAGTTACTGCTCTCTTGTGACCCGGAATTAATACCTGAGTCAACTTGGGTAAGCTTTCATAGTCAGTCAGATGCATGCTTACAACAAATCAATCAATACCAAAACAATAGAAATATTGGACATATTACAAATGCGAATGCTAATCTAGATAATTTACTTACCTACATTAGACCGTATCAAGTTGTAGCTGGAAAGGCTGCAAAATCTGCTAGCACAGCCTTCTCCGCGTATACAAAAACGATAAGCACATACCTTTCTTCTTTTCAAAGCGAGGCTGGCTCATTGCTGACTGAAATTGTCGACCTTAAATCTCAAGCTATTGATAATGCAAATAAGTTGCAAGACATACATCGTCGAATTAAAGATCTAGATACAAGTTTTTTCGATGATACTGACTCCGAGAGTTTAAGCACGAGGATGGTAAACTTTGAATCCCATCAGGAGAAAAGCTATGAAAAAATTAATAGATTAAGAGCTGAGCTTCTCGAAGGTGATCCTGATAGCGAATCAATTTCTACAGTAATTAAAAATGCGCTAGAAACAGCAGAGTCTGAATCTGAATCTATAAATGAACTACTAAATGAAGTTCAGGTGAAAGTATCTGATTTTAAAAATTACCATACTATTGTGTTTGGTAAGAAAAATGGAAATGGGGAGCTTGAGGGAGGGTTAAAAGATGAAATTTCTGTCCGAAAAAATAATCTTGATGAATTTAAAAATAAGCAAGAGTTAAGGTATAAGGCACTTACTGACGAAATTGAAAGCTTGTTACCTGGAGCAACTAGTGCGGGGCTAGCCACTGCATATTATGATCTCAAGGAGTCATTTAATAAGCCAATTAAAAATTACTCTAGTTTATTCTATTATTCAATTGCTTGTTTGATGTTAGTTGCATTTGTATCTATGACTCAAGAGATAGGCTGGTTTTTTATAAAGTTTGTTGATGTTTCAGACCTAAGTAAGCTTGTTCCAACTGTATTATATAAACTCCCAATAATTTTACCTATTTTATGGCTTGCTTTATTTGCTTCAAAAAGAAGAAGTGAGGCATTAAGATTGCAGCAAGAGTATTCACACAAAGAAGCGCTTGCTAAGTCTTATCAGAATTTTAAGGCTCAAATAGAAGCACTAAACCAGCCTGATCCTGAGCTAATGAGAAAGCTCCTCAATGCTGCAATTGATGCTGTCTCTATGAATGCATCCGATACTCTAGATAAAAACCATGGAGATAACACTCCTGTTACTCAAGGGGTCGATGGTCTAATAGAGTCCATGGAAAAGCTAAAAAAGGTTTTTTAGATATAAAGAGATTCAATCGAGCATAGATTTAACATAAGCGACATTAATGCACAAAGCTTAAAAAGTTCGCTATAAGTTTGCGGTATTTAAATAATAGGATCTATCGAAATTTTTGATACACATTAAGCATGTCAATATAGACCACGGTCAAAAATGACAACGCCAGCAGTGTAAACTATAAGTCAATAGCACTGTAAAATTGACAACTGTAGCATAACCTCTATAATGTATAGTTTACACATCCAATTACGACACTACAATGATATTTAATTACATTAGAGTTTCAACCGAAATACAAAACACTGATAGACAATTGGTCGATGTAGAACACGACAGACTCTATGAGGAGAAAATATCTGCAAAAGATACTAACCGACCACAACTTGAGGCAATGTTATCCAATCTACGTTCTGGTGATTTAGTTAACGTACATGAACTTAGCAGATTAGCACGTAACACTAAAGACCTTTTAGAAATTGTTGAGCGTATTATTAGTTCAGGTTCCTCCATAAAATTCCATAAAGAAAATCTATTTTTTGAATCTAACAAAAAAGCTGACCCTTTCCAAAACCTGATGCTTTCAATGTTAGGTGCTATTTCTCAATTTGAAAGAGATTTAATGTTAGAGCGCCAGCGAGAAGGAATAGCAATCGCCAAAGCAAAAGGCAAATATAAGGGGAGGCAAACTCGGTTTTCTGAAGAAGAAATTAACCAAATCAAAACTGAATTCATTGGAAGTTCAAATAAAACTCAATTAGCTAAAGAGTGGGGTATTACACGCCAGTATCTTTACAAAATTGCAGCGTAGGTATTTAACTTGCACTCAAAACACATGAGAAAACTTTCATGACGTTTAAAGACAAAATTTCAAAAGCAAGCAATGTTAGGAAAGTTGACCCTATCTACATGTTGGTTGCAGAAGGACTTTCCAATATAGACATTCTTCAGCATGTAAAAATATACAACGGAAGAATCAAAGCCTCTAATATCCTCAGCACTAATGGTAAGAAGGAACCAATTACAACCATAGGTCTAGAAAATGTTGTTGGTGTTGAGCTATTGATAGATGCTCCCAATAAAATAATCCAATTTTTTTCTATAACATCTTCAGAAAAAGGATATGGCTATGAACTGATCATCGATAGATGCACTAGTAGTCTGCTATTGTTGCTGATTATCAGTTATGAACATCCTGAAATGCCAAGTTTCAGGGAAGCAGGTATTCAGAAAACATTTAGCGTAAAAGGGTGGCGATACCGGGGATCGACATCACTGCTAAAAAGCATTCATTAACACACTAAGTAATTGATTATTAAAGATTGCCAGGTTCGATACACTACCAGACAATTTAAGTCGTGGAGTTCCATTATGGAGCAAATAATTTACTTTTAATTGTAAGAGACTTTGGTAATCAAATCCATCCACTAGCGCCTGCTCACTGCTCTTAACTTAAGAGCTGTCGAAAAGCTAAATAACACCGTTTTATCATAGGAACACAATCTCAATTCTTTTCTACCTTTTTGTAAGTTCTTTACATATTTTCAGTCTTGGTATTAAAAAATAATTTAAATGCTTTTGATATTGACAATGAATATTGATGGCAATGTTTTTTGTAACTCAATAGAAACATCTGAATCTTTAAGCCTTATTTTTTCATCACAATCGGCATTAAATATTTCATACAGCATAAAAGAAGATATTTGTTCTAAATTAGTAAGTTGAACTAATTCCATTGGAATATTACATTCAAGAATAAATGGTTTCCCGCAATCTTTTAATTTTTCCTTGTAACCATTCCCTAGGTTTGCTGCAATAGACTGTATATGTTCACTGCCAAATGTAATGTAATGATCGGCACTAAAGTCAGTGTCTGTTAAAAAATTCTCTTGCAAATTGAAATATATTGTTCCAACTTTATATTTTCTTGATTCCTTAATTGCTTTGTCTAGCTTGTTCTGGTCTAATTCAGGAAAGTCTCTATTATTGAATATCTTTTTTGCTTTGTCCTCCATGTCTTTATAAGATGGCTTAACTATTCCTTTCTGGGAAAAGGAATTTATATTATCTGTCCTTGTTCCATGAAATGATTTAATATATTTATATTCAGTGTTTATAAATTCAACAAATAACTCAATAACATTAATATCGTAATTATAAATAATATTGACCCAGTTCATGTCATGAGGGTCAATACACTCAAAATCTATTTTTTTTATTCTATTGACGGGTACATGTTTATTAATAAATTTAATAGCATTATTTTTCCATGACTTGATATTGGATAAGTCAAGTGAGGTATTATTCATAGTGTTGTCCATATATTATGGTTGTCACTCCATTGAAAGTATATACTTTCAATTTCGTAAAAAACTAAAAATATCATTTATATCAATAAATATAAAATAAAAAACAGGTTTATTAGATAAAGTTATTTCATCATAAAAAATACCAGTTTCTTCACATGCTTTAGGGCAATTAGTTTTATCTAATGTAATGCAATATTTAATTGAAAACTGAATTTCACCTTTTACTTTTTTAATATCATTAAATATAAAATCATAAAAATAAGAAAACTCTACTAACTTAAAGTCTAAATCAGATATATCTGAGTTTTCAGCAATTGACTGATAGTTATCAATACCTTTTTCAGAAAAAAAACTATCAACAAAGGGCTGAATTAAATTTAAATTTAATTCAGCATTATCTTTTACACTTAAATATGTAACAAAATTACTTTTAACCTTTTTATTTTCACTAATCATGATGAAGGTAATTTTTCTGAATTTTTTGAAAGTTAACTTTAAATATTCTTATTCCACTTTCTTTTAGTCTAGGGTAAAGGTTTTTTGAAATAACAAATTCCCCATCTCTGTCCCCCTCAACAAAGCATGGTATATAAAACTGGCTATAGACCTTAACACTATTAAAATCATTACTAGCAAATGGATTTAGAACCCATTCATAACAAAGCTGTTTTGTAATATCTGTATCTATCTTTTTTTTTCCTATATTTCTACAAGAAAAATCATCTACATTCATATATTTCCAGTCTATAATATTATATAAATGTTTAGGGTCAATAAATTCAAGTAATTTAAATATCTTATTCTTTAATTTGTCTTCACAAAGAGGGAATGATTTTAATTTATGTTCATAAGGATTTATTTTTTTCAAATAAACTTTACTATTATCATTATCATTATAACTTGAATTTTTAAAGTATTTATCTAAAGGTTTGATGTCATTCAACAAAAAAATAGTTGAGCTGGATGAGGGCTCTATTTTATATGATTTATTTACCCTATTTTCTATATCAACAAAGCATTTAATATATTCAATAAAAATATTATATTTTTCTATTTCTTTTTTCTTATTTAATTTAAAAGTAAAATCACAAGTTGGTTTTTTATTCTTTAAATTAACCCCCATATTATTGGTAACATGAATAATATATTCAGATTTATCCTTATTTTTTATATAGTTATATATAAAATCAGGTCTCATCCACCTTTTTTTACTTCTAAACTCTATCGAAAAGTTATTCTTAAATTCATAATCAAGGAATATTTTATGTCCTCCAAAAGAACAATTAGAAATCGGTTCCCCATTAAACATAATATTTGAATCTGCATATAATGGAGTATAGTCTTCACCTTTATCTACAGAAATGGAGTTTGCCAGCTCAGAAGAACTACCAAACCAATATGTAGTGCACATATCTTCCCAAATTTGATTAAAATTACTAATCCCCCAAAAGATACCCTCTTCTTCGGGGTTTTCCATATCAAGCTCACCATAAAGAAATGATTCAATAGCTTCATATAGCTGCCAGTATTCTCCATCCTTGTAAGCAGTTACTTTATTAATATTGTCTAGCGCATCTTTCAAGCAAAAAATTGTTACTTCAAAAGTCTCCTCATTGAACAATGACTGTTCACTTGTTAAATGAAGCTCTTTAAAATGGTTTGCTGACTCTTTAACGCGTTTATTTGACTCTTGTTCCATTTCCACTTCAATTTCATGCAAAATAAAACAGAATAAATCTATTAATGTAGTTGATTGATATTGTAGGTAATGACGGGGCAACTCCATTTCATCAATATGGATAACATCTTTATCTAAATAAATAGCCTTATGTAAGTACTTGTCAATCTTAGAATAATCAATTTCTTCATTACGTCCAGTTTGTCTTTCTATAGCATCTAGAGCCAAGTCTTGATATGTTTCAAGCAAATTATCTATAAGAGATATTTTGCTGTATAGCACAACATCATTATCTTCTTTGTCCTTAAACCTATAGCCATTCCCTTTAATTTCAATATTATCTTTTCCAGCAGAAAACTTGTCTGTTTGTAGGGAATTATTGTCATTCTCAAACTTTCTAAATGTTCGGTACATTCTAAAGAATAGTTTTTTTGTCTCTTCAAAATCATTTTCAGGAAAATTTTCAAAGCCTTTAGGCAGCCTAAATACTAATTCACTTTTTTTATTACGTCTGATACCGACAAAAGAACTCGTATTTTCTGGGTTATATTGTTTATCCAATTTTAATTTTTTAAAATTAAACATTTGTGAATTTATTTATTTTATCTATAAATAGTTCAACTTGGCTTGAAAAATCACCAAATGTTATCAATTCATTTTTTTTTGTATTCTCACCATAGAGAAGTGTAAGTAACGGTTTTTTATCTCGACTAAAAACACTATCCCACAAAAAAAACATCAACTTATTTTGAACACATGAATTTTTTATTTCATTATCCTTTATAAAATAATACCCTACCTGTTT
>ENA-ORXI01001959-ORXI01001959.1-sediment-metagenome-genome-assembly--contig:-NODE-1959-length-15457-cov-11.872497_pt1 | contig 15457 bp, 14 predicted proteins | sample MGYA00237861_ERZ511468 | MGnify/ENA primary metagenome ERZ511468 (study PRJEB26299, sample SAMN06266213) | sediment metagenome | isolation source: Hudson Canyon methane seep mesocosm | place... | reverse complement strand
CTTGCGTTAATTCTTGCATTTTTCTATAGCGGGATACGATTTCACCCGCCTTTTTTGCTGAATTAATATTCCCTATCAGTATTATTTTTGTATTCATTACTTACCGTACCTATCAATATTCCTGATAGGGAATAATACCATTCACCAAGCACATTAAAAACCATAATCATCCCTAAAGGGAATAAAAAATCCGTAATCAGAACAAACTTAGCGCAAGCAGAATCATATATCACACAACACAAAGACAATTGAATAGCTATTAAGTACAACGCTGTCTCACAATTTACGTGTCTGAAACGATCACTGCCGGCGCAAAAGATTTATACCTAATACGCGTGTTTTATTGCTAGGTTAATCCTATAGATGTTTCCTGCTATTACAATCAATACTTGCTTAAGACTTATTTAAGAGTGACACATCACACCCTACTCTGGGCCTATATTCAAACAAGGCGAAAACTATCCTGACACAAAGGGTATCACCTAACCGTTTTCTTCAAAAAAACCACCAATTTTTTTCATTGATTGTGTAGATCATCTTGTAATGCCTTAACTGTTCCTCTGCGACAACTTGATCAAGGCGGTTGTCCAAAACATAATTTTTACCATCATGCTTTACTATTAAAATTGCATGGTGAATTCCAATATTCACATCTTTTACAACAGCAATTTGTAAATTATCAATTTTAATACCCGCAGCTTTTAATGCATAATATTTGCTTAAACTGTAATCCTCACAGTCCCCCATTTCGTTATCAAAAAACTCTTGCGGAATTGCCCAATAATCATTGATACCATAAGTTTGAATATCTTCACGATAACGAATTTGATTAACAAAAGTATTGATCAAGATTATTTTCTCCCAATCATCTTGTGATTTAAGCTGCTCAGTTAATTCCTGTAATTCTTTAAGAAAACAAATACTAAATAAGCCAGGCTCACACTCATCGTCAACAAGGCCTTGTGTATGATTCCAATGAGATAACATTTCATCCCATTTCGGGAACTTGCCTTTAGGAATTGGGTATCTAGTGCCCTTTTCTCCTAATACCTCAATTTCTACAGCAAAAGAGTTGCTACAGATAACAAAAGAACCTAATATAGAAAATATTAAAAATAGAATATTAAGCTTTTTTATCATTAAATTTCGCAACTATGTTATTTCGAATCTTTTTATACATCATTTCACTATCGCCATTATTTTTTGGCACAAATAGAGCTTGGTCATGGAGCTTATATTCATTAATAATTGCATGCCTTTGTTTAAGCTATTTTGTAAATACCCTACGAAATAAGAAAGGATTTGATATTGCCATAAATCCAATTAAATATCCACTTGCTTTGGTTAGCATACCTATTATATGGGCACTTATACAAACTTCCAGTTGGATTCCTAGTGAGTATTTTCACCCTTTTTGGGGGCTCAGTAACCAACAATTAATCAACGAAGTAACACCTAGCATTAGCCTTTCTCCTGCAGACACTGGCACAGCAGCAATGAAGCTAGTCAGTTACTTTTTAGTATTTTTTCTCAGCTTTCAATTTTCGCGTCAAAGTGACAAAGCAAACAGCATTTTTAAAACAACTGCTTATTTTGGCACTGCGTATGCAATTTATGGACTGTATGCTTTCTGGGCGAATGATAATAGTTTATTGGGTTTTAGTAATGATGCCTACCAAAATAACGTGCGCTCTACATTTATAAACCGCAATTCTTATGCTACCTATGCCGGCTTAAGCATACTCGCTCTACTTCCACTTTTAATGGATCGCGTTAAAAGCTGCTTTATCTATGGTTTAGAAAATCATTTTGGTCGTCAATATTTTATTGAACACTTAATTACACGAGCTTGGCTTCCCGTCCTAATGTTAATGATTATTTTGACTGCACTCTTTTTAAGCCATTCACGCGGTGGGTTTTTAAGTAGTAGCTTAGCCATACTGATATTTTTTATAACACTATTACTATCTGGGAAATTAAAAAAAGGCAAAGCAATATCCATTTTCCTGATGACAACTGTCGTTATAAGCCTAAGTTTCTGGAATAGTAGCGATAAGTTGCTAGACCGCATGGATCAAATTAATTTAGACAATAATGGGCGGATCAATGTTTATACTATTTTAGATAAAGCCATTGATGAAAATTATTGGTTAGGAACAGGATATGGCACATTTGAAAAAGGCTTTAAACTCTACCGCGATGAAAGTGTCAGAGGTTATTATATTGCAGCCCACAATAGCTATTTAGAAAATCTATTTGAACTAGGGTTCTTTCAAGCAATAGCCCTATTTTCTGGTATTCTATTTATTGCCATTAAATGCTTACAAGGGATTTGGCAGAGACAAAGACACTGGGAGTACCCTGCCTTAGGATTTGCAGCAACCAGCCTAGTAGCGACTCATGCTTTAGTTGATTTTAGCCTGCAAATTCCTGCTGTTGCGTACACCTTCGCCTTACTAATGGGAGCCGCTTTTGCTCAATCATTGCCCAGACATTTGCGTATAAAATCAGACTGAACTATCAAGTTGATATAATCCGTTGCTCCAAGCCTTCTAAAACAACACAGCTTAAAATATTACTGGCATAAGCCCCCGTATCAACCCCAATTCTATTGCGTAAAACAACGACCTTATCGATAACAGAGTGGCCATGCACAATGATTTTTCCATGAAATTTATGACTATCGAGAAATTTATCACGAATCCATAACAAATCTTCAGGTCTTTGGTGTTTTAAATCAATTCTAGGGCGGACACCAGCATGTGCAAAATAATAAGCACCTTGCTGATAAAAAGGTAACAGCTGCTGGTAAAAATATAAGTGTTCAGCAGGGATTTTCTCCTTTAATTCACTACTTAATGTGGCTAATTCTGCAGCATGAGGGATGCCCTTTATTTGCACACCATAACTAGCTAAAGTAGATAAGCCACCAAAGCTAAACCAAGCAGAACCGGCAGCAGGGTCTCGTAAGAAATCTAATAAAACACGCTCATGATTGCCCATTAAAAAGATGCTTTCAAAATCAGAAAATGTATCTGACAACAAATAATTAATGACCTTTTCAGAGTCAGGCCCTCTATCTATATAATCTCCTACATAAATTATTTTAACCGGATTATCATAATTTTTTGCATCAAGACGTATTTTTTCATGGAGCTGTAATAATAAATCAAAGCGTCCATGAATATCACCGATACAATAAATTCTACAATCATCCTCTAAGCCTGTAAAAGGCTCATCAACAGAACTAAAAAATTTACTTATTTTTTTTATTAATTTTTTCAAAACGTAATAAAAATGTATTTAGAAGTGCATAGTTATTCCGCAACGCAATGCGTACAGAGGGTAACAAATTAGGATTAGAAGCCACCAACTTTAGTAAAGGGTAAAACTTCATAACAGATGCTAAACGTATTTGCTCATAAAACATATCGAATGCTTCATTATCTAAAGCAGTTGAATATTTACTAAACAAAACAATCCGCTTTAATAATAAATCAGGTTCCACACGAGCCGCATAAATAGAAAGCCTCAGGTTGTTAATAACGCTACCCACCGATTCATTACTTTTTTCTGCAAGAATAGCTTGCCTATACCATGCGTAAGGCTCAACAGGAGATAATGAAAGACTGTACGAATTGGCCTCATGAACAGCTAACATCAGTTCAGTTTGTTCAGCGGGATCAACAAAGGCAAGCTGCCTTACTTGTGATAAAACCAGAGACTGCCAAAGTGGCCCCGTTTCAAACCAGCTGATTGCCTGTTGAGTATATTGTTCACTTTTAAGATGCTGTTCAAGAGTAACAGACTTAGCCTCTTGTTTAAATTGCGTGTTAATTTGTTCGGGGTACAACATATAAAATGCTGAAAATAAACGAGGAACAGCAGCAGATATCATATAAAAACAAACAATCATGCCAAAAAAAGCACTTACTTGATTTTTATTAAGCATAATAGACATTATAGAGAGTTAACTAACATAATACTGTCCATACTGACTGTAATGATAATAATAACCAGAATCACCGTATTTACCATATTGCGTTAAATTCACTTGCTGTAAAACAATACCTGCAATATTATTATGCCCTTCTCTTTGTAACTGATGTAAAGCGCTTAATACAACTTTTCTTGGCGTTGCATCCCATGCCAACACAAAAATAACTTTATCAACTAAAGCAGATAACACGCGCGCATCAGGAACAGCCATAATAGGAGGTGAATCTAAAACTACTAAATCAAATCGTGCCTTCAATAAATCTAAAATGACTTGCATACGTTTTGAGGCAAATAAATCAGTTGGATTAACAAAAGCAGCCTGCCCCCGTGTTAAAACCATCATTCCCGTTTTCTCATCTTTAACCAACACATCATCAAGCGTTAGCTCAGCATTAGATAATAAATCAGTTAAGCCTAAATTATTTTCAATATCTAACAGTTTTTCAACGGTTGGCCGCCTAAAATCAGTATCAATAATAACAACATTTTGCCCTACATTCGCTGACTGTCTTGCTATTAGAAGACTTAATGTACTTTTTCCTTCACTTGGAACTGCAGAAGTAACCAAAATAGTTTTCACCTGCGAATCAGGGTTTAGCACACTTAAAGAAACACGTAAGGTATTAACCGCCTCAGCTAAACTCGAATGGGGTTTATCCAAAATATATTCATGTGGCTTGATTTTTAAATCAGCAACTTTTGGCACAATCCCTAAGGTTGCCATTTTAAATAAAGCCTGAACTTGCTCAGGTGACCGCACTCCAGGATTCAGCATTTCCAATACAAAAACCAGTACTACCGCAAAAAATAAGGCGCCTAAAAAACTAACAATTAACAACAGTTTCTTTTTAGGGAAAGAAGCATCTAAAGGTGGCTCTGCAAACGAAATAACTCTTGCATCAGCCTGCTCAATTCCTTGTGTCGATGCGGTTTCTTTAAAGCGCGATAAAAAAGTCTCAAATAAAACTCTATTTGCTTGCGCCTCCCTTTCTAATGCTCTTAACTGTATTTCATGCTTATTGTTGCCGCCTGTTTTAGCCTCAACCTCTTTAAGACTATACACTAAAGAACTTTCACGAGAACGTGCAACAGCAAGCTCATTTCTTAAACCTGCGGCAATTTTTCTGACTTCATTTTTAATGTTTTCACGAACATCGTTTACTTTTGCTTGCATCTGAATCATACGTGGATGTTTTTTCCCGTACTCAACCAGCATTTCAGAATAAGTCCGTTTTACCTCAGCTTCTTGCTGACGAAGGTTTTGAATGAGTGCAGAGTTTAAAACAGCCGAGATACTATCAATATCTTTACCACTTTTAAGAATTTTAGCGATTTGACTATACTTAGCTTGTGCTTCTGCTCTTTCAGCGCGAGAAATAATTAACTGACTATTAATTTGCGATAATTGTTGCTGTGTTAAGCCAGTTTCTTTACTCACTTCAACCAAGCCATGTTCAACACGAAAGATTTCCACAGCCTGTTCAGAATATTGTACTTTTTTCTTTAAATCGTCTAATTGACCATTTAACCAATCTGTTGCTTTTTTAGTGGCATCAAACTTTGCTTGTAGTTGCCCAAGAATATATTGATCCGCTATTTCATTGGCGATTTTAGCCGCTAATTTTGAATTTTCAGCCTCATAAGATAAGTTAATAATCTGTGAGCGCTTAATTTGACTTACTTTTAAATGATCTAATAAAGAGTTGATTAATTGCGTCTTTAATACTTGTTGTTTGTCTTCTTCAGAGGATTCATCAACTTTATTCATACCCAGAGCATCTTTCAAATCTTCTGGTAAAAGATTTTTAAGACTAAATTGAGCGAGAAAACCTGGCTCCTTTAAAGAGCCATTAAATAATGGATTATCTGCAAGATGTAACTTATCAATCACATGATTAGCCAGTTCGCGTGATTTAATGACCTCCATTTCACCAATAACAGCCGAGTCACCGGTTAAACTTCCCGTTATAACTTGCTCAATATCAACAACTTTAGACGAATTTATACCAATTAATAATTGTGTTGATGCTTTATAGCGAGGTGTTAATTGAAAAATAATCAATATGGCTATGATAGTAACTAAAAAAGTAACACTGATTAATAAGCGCTTTCTTAACCATAAAGTATGGAAAATCTCACTTAAAGAAGCGCCCTCTTCCTCATCGTCATTAAAATCATCCGATTCCATAAGTTGATTTGATGCCTGCAAAATATACGACTCCAGAAGTGGCCAAATAAAAAGTTAATGAATTTAAGTACTAGGATGCACTTATCCAAATTTAATAAAAATCATTGTAATATAACTTTTCTCTTAAGCTCTCTACAAAGAGCGAGAATAAACAATGCACTCTTTATTTTTTGTCTTTAAAGAAAAAAAATTTATTTTAATTTCTCCCTACTCAACCCTCCCCAGCACGGGAAGGATTAAGGGCACTTTAAAAGTGCTGAGTATTATGTATAACTGATGCTACGCAGAGCGCCTATTTTTCAGTCCTTATTATATAAAGACTTACGGTTAATTTTATATGTAACATTCTGTAGCCCGTATGAAGCTTGCGTAATACAGGGATTCGATGCGCTGTTTATCCCGTATTCCGTACCTCCATACGGGCTACGATGGCTACGGATACTTTATTTTTCACACCGCATCATATAAAGACCGGAAAAAGGCCTACTCACGATTAATTGTTGCGTAACATCAGTGTATACCCATCACACTTGAAGATGCAGTTTTTTCAACCGTCATCCCCGCATGTTTTTAGCGGGGATCTAAAAATACTAGACTCCCGCTAAAAGCATGCGGGAGTGACGGGAATTTGAATCATTGTATCTTCAAGTAATTTGGGTATATAACATAGGATCATTTCCTAATGATGTGGCTAGAGGTCACAGATCTATCATTAGAAAAAACGTTCCTCAACTTTAACCATATCACCAGGCATCAGCTTATCATCCATTTTCAATTCTATCGGCTCTTGCGTTGGTGAATTTGCATGGATAACCATGACATAATCTTTTTTAGCACGGTATGTATAACCACCAGCAATAGCGACAGCATTTAAATAAGACATACCAGCAACATAGGGGTACGACTGCGGTTCTTTTACCTCACCCAATATATAAAAAGGTCGATAGTTCAAAACCTCAATACTTACCCTTGGATTTAATAAATAATCAGGTTTTAACATTCCCACAATACGTTGCTTCAGTTGCAAAACAGATAATTTTTTTGCATCTACCCTACCGATTAAAGCCAAGGAAATTTGCCCAGCGCCATTAAGCGTATATTCACCGGATAAATCTTCTTGATTAAAAACCGTAATCTTTAAAATATCCCCAGCCCCAAGTTGATAAGCAGTAGGATTATCATTTGCATTGACAGGGTTAAAGTTAAATATCAAACAAACTAGTAGACTAAGTTTAATTAATTTTGTCATCAAAAATTCCAGCTGATTTAAATAATTCAAAAGTTTGTCTACATTGTATAGCATTACAATTGTTGTCTGAACTTATTACCATAGAAAGTAACGACCATTTAATTAAAATTATATTTGCCCCAAAATATTAAACATCACTTGGTGTACATCGTAATCTACGCCCGTGTAATTTGTTTGGCGAGTATCATATTTATAAGTAAATTCAACTGCGAAATATCGATTCAATAAGTACTTAATCCCCGTATCAGCAGTAACTACATGCTCCACCCTATTGGTACGATCCGCAACAATAGGATTTGCGGCATTAAAACCAACATACTCGTTATAACTATACGAAGTTCCTACTGATAATATAATATTCCTACGTAATTCATGTGTGATCGCAATACTTGGACTAGTAACAAACATTCCCGACACGCCATTTTGAGTTGACTCTTGAATGTCTCGTGTAAAGTTAAATAAAACACCTGTTAGCGGCGTTGGCTGCCACAATAAATTAACAAATCCATTCACGCCTGAAATTGATTGCAATTGGTTATCAGCATAATCACGAGAGATATAACCAATGGATACATCCCCTGTAATAAGGCTTGTTAAATCAAACTCCATTCCAGCTAAAACATTATATCCATCAGAATTACGGTCAAAAGAAACTGTAGATACCCCAGTGATTACCTCTTCATCATAATCAACCGTTAACCAAGTAAATTTTAAAAAAGATTCATAACCAGGTTTAATTTCATACCCAAGGCGCATCGATGGCTTATATTCCCAACGATTTCTTGTATGATTCTGTATATCACCTCCACCTAACCTAGCTGTATCTTGATAATCATACCGAGATACGACAAATTCTGGCTTAAGACTCATGCGATTAAACTTATGCTTATAGGCAAAATCTAACGTATTAATATTGTAAAATGTTGGCGTAATTCCACCACGCTGATCAGCAGAACCTCGATCTTCATGCATACTGTTAAAACTATAGGCTGCCTCAAAAAAACTATCTTTTAAAACATCCAATCGGCCATCGAGCGAAACAAATACATCTTGGTAATTATTATTTTCAGGTTGTGATGAGAAAACTGTTAAATCAGTTTTAACCGCTGCATTCAAAGCATGACGACTCCAATCCGAGTTCAACATAAATCCAGGGTTAAAATGTGCGACATAGCTAGCGACTTCATTAGCTGAATTTCGCTTAAAGATGTTACTGTCATACTCACTACCAAAATTCATCAACGGATGAAAATCAAATGAGCCAATACGAATACCTTTTGCCTCATATCCACCTATCTGGCGTTCATTTTTAACATCTGCCGTTTCCCGCTTTTCATAAGCAAAAGCAGATGAACAAAGGCTGATACCTAAAATAGAAGCAATACAACAAGAAATATTTTTCATAAACTAAAACCAAAATTAGACATAAAAAGAATGTGAACTAGTTCCACATTCAACGGTAAGGCATAAAAAAACCTCTCATTAATAAAATGAGAGGTTATAAATTTTAGTTGACTTATTGTGGGCTTACATCAGCAAAACCATTGGCTACTTGAAGTTCAGAAGTAACCGCCGCTCCTTGCGCTGAAGGAGGAATTGCAGCAGAGACTCTTGGCTGGGCAGGCGATGCTGCTCTTGAATTACCAGAAGGTCCTGCAGCAGTTTCAACCGGCGCTACTGTTGGTTGCACTACCGGCTGGCTTGCAGCAATCTGTGCTGCCGCCGAAGGAACGGCTGCAGAAACTGCTGCAGCAATTTGTGCTGCTGCGGCAGGAACAGCTGCAGAAACTGCAGCAGCAATTTGTGCTGCTGCTTCAGGATTTGCTTCTGCCGCCGCTGCAGCAATTTGTGCAGCTTCCTCTGGTGTCGCTGCCGCTTCAGCTTTGGCAACAATTACTGCTATTTCTGCTTCAGAAAGTTCTATGCTAGTTTCAGTTGCTGCATCGACAGCAAAAGCAGGTGTTTGAACAAGCCCTATAAAAAGCATAAAAAATACACTTTTTAAAGATAATTTAGTTTTTTGTTTCATAAATTCACCTTCGTAATGGGTTTATAATTTAATTTCATATTATAAAATATTATGTAATTAGATCATTTATTAGCCCATTATTGCAAGCGCTAGCTATTTAAGAATTATCACCAATTGTTTTAAGTCTACCATACCTAGCATCCGTGATACATATCACAGAAAATAATACTTAAAGTTACCGCAGTTAGTGCAAAGTACCCCCTCTTAAATTACACTTGTTTTTTAATTATTACAGCGTATTATCTTAGCTATATCCTAGTAAATAGATTCTTTACCTTAAATTTCTCAACAAATGTCATAGGGCAGCTTAATACCCAAATTACTTGAAAATACAATGATTCAAATTCCCGCCACTACCGCATGCCTTTAGCGGGAGTCTAGTATTTTGTAGATCCCCGCTAAAAGCATGCAGGGATAGCGGTTGAAATACTACATCTTCAAGTGTGATGGGGATACATCCTTCTCTATCCTCTCTATTTAAGTCAAACCACCTAATGAAATTAGCTAAATTACAAAATAGAAATAAATTATTAAGAAGCCACAATAATATCCTTCCTCTCTGTCAGTTTTTTGTTGATATTAGTAGTACATTAGGACTCCTGTACCTACTGACTTTACTTAAAACAGGTAGCATATCAATTCAATACAGTATTTTAATGATTCTTTCCGTGCTTATCATGCACATTGTTTATCAATATACAGGGCAATACAGGCAACACCGATCTATCCCACATAGTATTTTTAAGCGCTTTAAGGCATGGCTCTATGTGATCGCTATTTTACTTTTCATTGCATTTATTACGAAAGCAATGGAGTTTTATTCACGCGAGGTTCTTGGCATCTGGGCTGCTACTGCTTTTATTGCACAATCAGTTAACCACCTTATTTTCATTAGCATCACTTCTACCGCCAGAAAAAAATATCAGAAATCGCATTACACCTTAGTAATCGGTGTTAGCCATACCTCTAAAAAACTAATTAATTCCATTAAAAAAAATATTTGGATGGGGCAATCAATTGTAGGATATCTTAATAATGAACAAGCTGATATGGATCAAGGAGTACCTTATCTAGGCGACCTAACTGAACTAGAGCAAGTAATAGATAAATATAAGGTTAATTCCATTTACATCGTATTTCCTAGTAATGAATTAGATCAATTAGAGTCTATTTATTTACAACTTATGCTTAAAGATGTCACCTTACATTGGGTTCCTGATATTAGTTCATTAAATTTAATTAACCATCATGTAAAAGAAATCGCTGGATTACCGATTATTACACTTTCTGAATCACCACTAGAAGGTAGCAAACTACTCTATAAAAGCCTATTTGATATTACATTCACTAGCATCATTCTAATTTTACTCAGTCCTGTTTTACTAATAACAGCCCTACTTATAAAACTAAGCTCTTCGGGGCCAGTATTATTTTGCCAAGAAAGGCATGGCTGGAATAACACAGTTTTTAAAATTTATAAGTTCCGTAGCATGAAGGTACATAAAGAAAATGCCGGACAAATCACTCAAGCATCACAAACTGATGATCGCGTCACCGCTATTGGTCGCTTTATAAGACGCACAAGTATAGATGAATTACCGCAATTATTTAATGTACTAAAGGGAGATATGTCTTTAGTTGGCCCACGGCCGCATGCAGTTGCACATAATGCGTTATTTGAACATCAAATAGATGACTACCTTGCACGACACAAAATTAAACCAGGTATAACCGGTCTAGCGCAAATCACTGGCTTTAGAGGTGAGACTGATACCTTAGACAAAATGCATGGCAGAGTTCAACAAGATATTAGCTATATCAATAATTGGTCTCTGGCATTAGATATAGAAATTCTTTTTAAAACAGGTTTTTCGCTAGTATCTGATACGGCTTATTGACCTCCTCGCTGGGGTGATGAAAATCTAGTCTTTTATCCTATTTTTTGTAATATTTAAATGGGGTGTTTTTATTCCCAAGTAGAAGAACCTTAACGCCACTGAGTTGAGAATAATATCAGCTGGGGCGCAGGTCTTTAGCCTGCCTTGATACAAAAGCAGGCTAAAGAGGCTGTGAAAGTATTATGCGTAGGTTGGGGTGAAGCATGAACCCCAACAGCTGAGGCTAGATAAGCCATTGATTGTTGGGGTTCGCAAGCTCACCCACAACCTACAAAAACTGTTTTTAGGGTTATTATTGAATACTTTCACAGCCTCTAAAGACCTGCGTCCCAAAGCGAAATAAAAAGGGGTTCTATTTTATGCGGTGGAAATTAACGATTTTCATCACCCCACCTCCTCGCCCAATCCTCTCCAGCAAGAGAGGGAGAATAGCCCTTTTGCTTCGGGGCGCAGTACTTTAGAGACTGTGGGAACTAGCTGATATTTGCTAGCGCTTTAAACAACCTGTAAAAGTTTTTCTAAAAAAATCTTACTATAAGTATGCACAGTAGCATCATCCTTAACTTCAGATAAATTAAGCCACCGATAATGTAAATGCTGCTCACCAAGAGGTAACTTTAAATCTGTTGTTTTAACTTTAACAAAATAGGCTGCATTAATATAATGCGTTGGTATATCGGAGCTAAAAACACTATCTTCATAAATATGATCAAATATTCCTAACAAATGGGCATCTTGCCTATTTAAACAACACCCTATTTCAGCTTCAGAGATACGCAAAAAAGCATCCTCTAATCGCTCTTGCTTAAACACCCTACCACCAGGAACAAACCAGAAACCTTTAGCAGGCGCATTAAGACGCTTACCCAGCAGAAGCTCATCATGCTCATTTATGATCACTAAATCTAGTGAAAAAATAGGCGAGTTTTTTATGATTTCAGAAAAATCTTCTTTAGATAACATCTAGAAATTAAACCTTAAAATTAATATCAAACTAAAAATGTATCTTTAAACCAACCCCAAACACCAAATGAGAAATTAGGAATAAGGTTAATCCCTAAGGCTGATTTAATCAAGTAGGCCACAAGAATTCCAAATAGCACCATAAAAATAACTAGAATACTTAAAAAAACAGCCTCGATGATTTTCATCATAGGTCGATCACTAATGCGTGAAGTTCGGCTGTCACGTCCTGCAATAAATACAAAATAATAGCGCCAATTAAGCATTCCAATACTTTTTCTAAAATCAATAGGATGCTCCCGCCAAGACTGGCGAGCAAAAATAACTTTTAAAGCGGCTAGCTGCTCGGCACTAAAAGAATCTTGAAGCTCTTCAGGTAATCGTTTAACCAAACCTTGCACAAATTGATCTTCTTTAGGCATAATTTTTTTGTCATTCATTGTTATAAAATAGTAGAGCCCTTTATGAAAATTCACAGAAAGGCAATTAAGCAAACAAGCAGGTATTAAGAATTTTTAGAAAGCACGAAATAACTTGAGCACAATGGGGCGCATAACTTTAGTCTGCTTTATATAATGCTAGCTAAGCAATATATCATGCTTTGGAGAGATACAAGCCCGTATGGAGGTACGAAATACGGGATAAGTAGCGTCAAACCCGTATTGTGCAAGCTTCATACGGGCTACTTGGTGTTAAATAGTCAAAGCTGTAAAATAAGGAGATTGTTTCGTGTGCGCTCCTTAGTATCGCTATTTACATTCCTGCATTCTTTTAGCCGGAATCAATCGTATTCTGGTATAGATTTCCGATTAAAGACTTCGGAAATAACGACAATTACAGTGATTATTTACTTAGATTACTTCTCTCAAAAAAATCAATTAATTTTCAGTCTTACCATTTATAGTAACCACCGTCTTCAGACGCTATTTTTTTTAAAACAGTGAGAATTAATAGGATTGTATGCAACTTACGTAACTTCTCATTATTGTAGGAAAAAACGTCATCCCCGAAGTTTTTTATCGGGGATCTATTGTTGAAAATATAGATTCCTGCTAGAAACACGCAGGATGACATCTTTCGTATAATTCTATACCCCTGGATAATGAAAAGTATCAAAAACTAACTAACTTCCCTATCAACTGTCATTAAACCGATTAAATCATCCATCACCACGCAACTCCTCAAATGTTGGAAATGCGGACTTTTCCCTTAAACTTAACTCATAGCCTAAATAATCGACTATTTTTATCACCTTACGAACCCCCACATCACCAGGCCTACCATTTTCTAGAGTATTAATAGTCGCCCGAGACACACCAATGTGATCAGCCAAAGTTTGCTGCGATATTTTTTGAGAACGCCTTAATTGAGATAGCGACTCACCTAATTCTTTAAAGTCCATCAAAAGATCCACAATGAATAAAATACCTTACATAATATTGAAAAAACATAAAATGTAAAGCATTTCAGTCATAAAAGTAACCAGTAGCTTAATTTACACCCGCCTCACCCTAACCTTCCCCAACAAGGGAAGGAATACAAGTAATACCAATCCTAATTATTTATACTTGAATCGAGAGGTCGTTATTTCTGCAGGCTACCCAGTCAAGCGTGGGCACAAGCTTTAGCAGGAATCTATGAGCGTACAGATAGATTCCCGATTAAAGATTTCGAGAATGACAATTATTAAAGTGATTATTTATTGGGTTGGCTATAATTCATTACTGTCTAAAACTGCCCTGATTATCAATAAACCATTGATAAGTTAAGCGCAGCCCCTCCTCTAAAGGAATTGAAGCTTGCCAGCCTAATGATTTTAAACGCGAAACATCTAACAACTTGCGTGGCGTGCCATCAGGTTTAGCAGTATCAAAAACTAATTTCCCTTTAAATCCAACAACCTTTGCCATTGTTTCTACTAACTCCCTAATTGTACAATCCACACCTGTACCCACATTAACATGCGATAACATTGGCTCCGTGTGTTCAGCATAAGTGGCTTGCGATAAATTCATCACATAAATACTCGCTTCAGCCATTTCATCAACATGCAAAAATTCACGCATTGGGTTACCACTACCCCATACCACCATTTCTGTATCACCAACCAGCATAGCATCGTGCATACGGCGCATTAATGCAGGAATTACATGTGAATTTTCCGCATGGAAATTATCATTCTCACCATACAAATTAGTCGGCATCACAGAACGATAATCAACTCCATATTGGCAGTTATAAGATTCACATAATTTAATACCCGCAATCTTCGCAACCGCATAAGGTTCATTCGTTGGCTCTAACATTCCCTGGCCTAATTCTGCCTCTTGAATAGGTTGCGTTGCCATTCTTGGGTAAATACAAGAAGAACCTAAAAATAACAACTTATTAACACCTGCCTTAAAAGCTTGGTGAATGATATTAGTTTCTATCATCAAATTTTCATAAATAAAATCAGCAGGGAACTCATTATTTGCATGAATCCCATCCACTTTTGCAGCCGCCAAATAAACTTCATCAATTTTTGTACCCTGAAAAAAAGATGCGACAGCAGATTGAGATAACAAATCTAACTCTTGCCGAGAACGAGTGATAATTTCAACATTACCCTCCTCTTCCAATTGACGAACAATAGCAGAGCCAACCATCCCGCGATGCCCAGCGATAAATACCTTCTTCATAGAAAATCCTATAAATTAAAATAAACACCCTATCTACGATTATAGAAAAGGTTGTTAAATTCTCCTCACTCCCCCCCTTCACTGTGCCATTAAGCTAAGCATTAAAAGAATAGTAAACAAAGAGTTACATGTAGGCTGGGTTAGATTTGCAAGCGTAGCGCGGCAAACGTAACCCAGCATTTTATGCGTATCCAAAGATGCTGGGTTACGTTTTTATTGGCTCTTTTAAATTTATAATGATGCGCCCGTTCACAACAAGTTAACCGAAGCTGTAAAGCAACAAATATTAGAGGTGGTTAACAAGCCAGAATACAGCAGCTTAACACCTTACCAAATCGTCCCGACTTTATTGGATATAGGTCAATACATTGCCTCAGAATCAACGTTTTACCGCGTCATGAGAGAGCATAACCAGCTTTCACATAGAAGGAAAGGGACTGCTATTCAGCG
>ENA-ORXI01001957-ORXI01001957.1-sediment-metagenome-genome-assembly--contig:-NODE-1957-length-15463-cov-25.616600_pt1 | contig 15463 bp, 14 predicted proteins | sample MGYA00237861_ERZ511468 | MGnify/ENA primary metagenome ERZ511468 (study PRJEB26299, sample SAMN06266213) | sediment metagenome | isolation source: Hudson Canyon methane seep mesocosm | place... | reverse complement strand
TGCGCCTCTTGAGATAGCTTGAGCAGAAACAAAAAATCTGCGCAATCTGGGTGGGTTATTTATTGCCAGCTGCCTTAGCTATTTTACAAGAATTGTTTATTTGATGTGTAAAGATTGAAATTTATAAGAATTGACACTATGTTAAACTCATAGATTGTTAATTAAGTTTAATTCGTGAAATGTCAGATATAGATCCACACCATGATGATGAAAATGACCTTGCTGTTCAGGAAGCAAAGCCAAAGTTAAAACGACCGCCACTGTATAAAGTGATGTTGATGAATGATGATTTCACGCCAATGGATTTTGTGGTGGAAATATTAACGGATTATTTTAATATGAATGAAGATAAAGCAACGCAAGTGATGTTGCAAGTACATACACAAGGTGTTGGTGTTTGTGGTACATTCAGTAAAGATGTGGCTGAAACAAAGGTGCATATAGTCAACGAATACGCACGAGAAAACCATCACCCATTAATGTGTACGATGGAAGAAGCGTAACCCTATTAAGAGATCACAATGCTAAGTAAAGAACTGGAAATTACATTAAATATGGCGTTTACAAACGCGCATACCAAGAGGCATGAGTTTATTACGGTTGAACACTTGCTATTGGCATTATTGGATAATATGTCAGTTAAACCAATATTAGACGCTTGTGGCTGTGATATTAAGGCAATACGAGGGGAGTTAGCGCAGTTTATTGATGAAACAGTCTCTCTTATTCCAGAAAATATCCAGCGCGAAACGCAACCTACCTTAGGCTTTCAGCGTGTTTTGCAGCGTGCTGTTTTTCATGTTCAGGCATCTGATAAAAAAGAAGTTTCCGGAGCCAATTTATTTGTTGCGCTATTCAGTGAGCAAGACTCTCATTCTGTCTACATTCTAAATAAATACGATATAACACGACTGGATGTTGTTAATTATCTTGCCCATGGCATATCGAAATTAGAGCAAGAGCAGCAAGAACAAGAAGAGCTTAATTCAGAAGCGGAAACAGATGAGCATGCCGAGGGTACTGCTAAGGAAAGTACGCCACTAGAAAAATATTCGACAAACCTTAATGAAGAGGCGCTTTTAGGCAATATTGATCCATTAATTGGCCGGGCTCAGGAAGTCGATAGAACTATTCAGGTGTTATGTCGTAGACGCAAGAATAACCCCTTATTTGTTGGCGAATCAGGCGTCGGTAAAACGGCAATCGCTGAAGGCCTAGCTAAACGTATCGTTGAAGAAGATGTTCCCGAAATTTTACTGGATAATATTATTTATTCCTTAGACTTGGGAGCTTTGGTTGCTGGAACAAAATATCGTGGGGATTTTGAGAAGCGATTAAAGGCTCTCGTTAATCAATTGAAAAAAGAGCCTTGTTCAATATTATTTATTGATGAAATTCACACCATTATTGGTGCAGGCTCTGCATCAGGTGGTGTTATGGATGCGTCAAATTTAATTAAACCTGTTTTGGCATCAGGACAGCTTCGTTGTATAGGGTCTACAACTTATCAGGAATACCGTGGTATTTTTGAGAAGGATCATGCGCTAGCCAGGCGATTCCAGAAAATTGATATTGTTGAGCCATCAGTTGAAGAAACTATTCAAATATTGTCCGGCTTAAGAAGCCGTTTTGAAGAACATCATGAGTTAAAGTATACCAAAGAAGCGTTAAGGCTAGCTGCTGAATTAGCTGATAGATTTATTACTGATCGTTTTCTCCCAGATAAAGCAATTGATGTTATTGATGAGGCGGGGGCGAGGCAAAGGCTTTTTAATGAAGAAGAGCGTAAAAATGTTATAGATAGTGCAGAAATAGAAGAGATTGTTGCAAAAATAGCACGCATACCTGCAAAATCAATATCCAGTAATGACAAAGACAAGCTGGAAGCATTAGAAAAGAACTTAAAAATGTTGGTTTTTGGACAAGATGAAGCCATATCAGAACTATCGTCAGCAATCAAACTGTCACGGGCAGGATTAAGAGATACTAGTAAAACGATTGGTTCTTTCTTGTTTTCCGGACCGACAGGTGTTGGTAAAACAGAAGTCACTAAACAATTAGCAAAAGTGATGGGCGTTGAGCTTATTCGATTTGATATGTCTGAATATATGGAAAGGCATACCGTATCTCGATTGATTGGTGCTCCGCCAGGGTATGTAGGCTATGATCAGGGTGGTTTGCTTACTGAGGCGGTAACTAAACACCCGCATTCGGTTCTTTTGTTAGATGAGATAGAAAAGGCTCATCCTGATGTGTTTAATTTACTACTACAAGTGATGGATCACGGTTCCTTAACAGATAATAATGGCCGTAAGGCGGACTTTCGTAATGTTATCTTAGTTATGACAACCAACGCAGGAGCAGAAGAGGGAAGTCGCGCTTCAATTGGTTTTACACAGCAAGATCATACTTCAGACAGCTTAAAAGTTATTGAGAGAAACTTTTCACCGGAATTTAGAAACAGACTGGATGCTATTGTCCAATTCAAACCATTGGATATTACAATTGTTGGCAGTGTAGTGGATAAGTTTATTTTTGAACTTGAACATGTCCTAACAGAAAAAAATGTCACATTAGCACTAGATCCTGAAGCGAGGCTTTGGTTGGCTGAACATGGTTGCGACCCAAAAATGGGCGCTCGTCCTATGGCGCGTTTAATTCAAGAAAAAATCAAGAAGCCACTGGCAAATGATTTGCTGTTCGGCCGACTAGTCAATGGTGGTCATGTTCGTATCTTTGTCAAAGAAAAAGAACTTTCTTTTTCAATAGAAGGGAAAGAGCTAGTCGTTACGTAAATCTTTTCCCGCTGTCCTTAAGCTTTATTGGTATTAGAGCTAACAAGGTCAGTGGGATTTCTTATCTAACCTTTTAAACGGTAAATTACTAACGAATACGGAAAGTAATACGACCTTTACTTAAATCATAAGGTGTCATTTCAACTTTAACTTTATCACCCGTTAAAATACGGATGTAATGTTTACGCATCTTTCCAGAAATGTGTGCCGTAACAACATGCCCATTTTCTAATTCCACGCGGAACATTGTGTTTGGAAGAGTATCAATTACTTTTCCGTCCATTTCAATTTGGTCTTCTTTTGCCATCTTTTCAGCCTAACTATTTAAAACTCACCATAATAGCATAGCTAGACGCTAAGCTGTAGAACATGAGTGGTTTTTTGTACATATTTTATTAAAGTAGCTGGCGGAGATCTTTGTGTTTTACTCCGCACGGTGAAGTATCCTGCTTTTATATTGAGCTGTTATTTGTTGCTGGCTAAGCCCTGAAGTGGGCGGTTAGCCAAGCTATGTAAGCATTATAGCAACATAGGCATCAGCTAAACAGCTAATAGAAAAGCGAAGTCATGGCTGCGCGGAGTATATCCAAATATAGATTAATAAAATTGCTTATCCTTTATTATTCAGGCCTTTCAAAATTGATTGCATACTATCGTTAGCATCCCCAAATAACATGTGTGTATTATCATGTACGAACAGTGGATTCCCTACACCGGCATAACCTGCTGCCATACTTCTTTTAAGTACGATTGTAGTTGCACTTTTCCAGCACTCTATAACAGGCATGCCTGCAATAGGACTGTTTGGGTCATCCAATGCGGATGGGTTAACAATATCATTGGCGCCAATAACAATAGAGACATCGACATTAGAAAAGTCTTCGTTGATTTCGTCCATTTCATAAACAATATCGTAAGGGACTTTAGCCTCGGCCAGTAATACATTCATATGTCCTGGCATACGGCCAGCAACAGGATGTATGCCAAAACGGACGGTTTTATCTTTAGCACGTAATAATTTAGTGATTTCATTTACTGTATGCTGGGCTTGAGCAACAGCCATACCGTAACCGGGAATAATCATGATGTTTTTAGCATCGATTAATAGCTGTACGGTTTCATCTATATCAATGGCAGAAATTTCACCTTCGACTACTGCTGATTCCCCACCACTGACAGAGCCAAAGCCACCTGCAATTACGCTGAGAAAATGACGATTCATCGCTTTACACATAATGTAACTTAATATAGCACCACTACTTCCGACCAAGGCACCGGTTACAATTAATAAATCATTATTAAGCATAAAGCCAGTAGCTGCTGCAGCCCATCCAGAATAGCTGTTTAGCATCGACACAACGACAGGCATATCTGCACCACCAATCGCCATAACCATGTGTATTCCAAAAGCAATGGCAATTAATGTCATTACGATGAGCGCTAAAGTCCCACCGCCAGTTTCTGCGCTATCTAAAAAGAAGTTTCCCAGCCAAACTGTCGCAATTAACAAGCCTAAATTGAGCCAGTGGCGAGCTGGAAGTAAAACGGATTGACCACTAATTTTTCCACATAATTTTCCAAAAGCAATAATAGACCCTGAAAAAGTAACCGCCCCTATAAAAATACCTATATAAATTTCAACTTCATGGATAGTTTTTTCTATACCTAACAAACCAGTAGAGCTGTCCAAAAAATTAGCATAGCCAACCAATACAGCCGCCATTCCGACTAAACTATGCATTAAAGCGACTAACTCAGGCATTTGAGTCATTTCAACTTTTAAAGCGGCTTTAGTGCCTATGAAACCACCAATCAGTAAAGCAACGATTAGAATGACATAGGAGTCAACAGCATCACTTAAAATAGTGGCAACAATTGCGATAGCCATGCCTGCCATACCGTAATAATTACCTTGGCTGGCTGTTTTTTGGTGGCTTAACCCGCTTAAACTAAAAATAAACAGGATCGACGCAATTATGTACGACATTGTAACTAGACCTTGAGACATCATTTTATTTTTCCTATTTTCTGAACATTTCAAGCATACGCCTAGTGACTAAAAAGCCGCCGGCAATATTGATAGAGGCAATAAGAATAGCTAAGCCTGAGAGTATTGAAATCATAATACCTGGTGCTGAAATCTGGATAACTGCACCAATGATAATAATACCGCTAATGGCATTAGTGACACTCATGAGCGGGGTGTGTAAAGAGGCGCTCACATTCCAGATGACTTGATAACCAATAAAACAGGCTAAAACAAACACGGTAAAATGAGACATAAAAGATGCTGGGGCAACGGACCCTAATGCAAATAAACCACCGCCTAGTACAAGCATAAGCAGTAGTTGTTGTACTGCGCTGGAAATGAGTGGTTTCTTTTCCTTGGTTGCTAGTTCGGCAATGGGAGGTGCTTCTGTTTGTGGCGCTGGTGCGGCAGAAAGTTTGGGTGCAGGAGGGGGCCAAATTACCTTTCCTTCTTTAATGACGGTTGTGCCACGTATTACTTCATCATCTAGATTGATATCAATAATGCCATCTTTTTTGGGGCAAAGTTCGCTTAACAGATGTTTTAGGTTGGTTGCATAAAGCTGGCTGGATTGAGCCGCCATTCTGCTGGGTAAATCGGTATAGCCAATAATGCTTACACCATGCTTAACGACAACTTTTTGTTTTTCTGTTAAGGCACAGTTACCGCCTTGTTCGGCCGCTAAATCAACAATAACACTCCCTGCCTTCATCGATTCCACCATGCCTTTGGTGATTAATTCAGGTGCCGGTTTTCCTGGAATTAAAGCGGTGGTGATAATAATATCCACGTCCATCGCTTGTCTGGCAAATAACGCCATTTCTGCTTCAATAAATTCTTTGGACATGGTTTTTGCATAACCACCCTCGCCAGTCCCATCTTCTTCAAACTCTAGCATTAAAAATTCGGCATCCATGCTTTCAATTTGTTCTTTGACTTCGGGGCGAGTGTCAAAAGCACGGACTATAGCTCCCATACTTTTAGCTGCGCCGATCGCTGCAAGGCCAGCAACACCCGCACCAATCACTAATACTTTTGCTGGAGCGACTTTTCCTGCAGCGGTGATTTGGCCAGTAAAAAATCGACCAAAATGCTGTGCGGCTTCAACGACAGCCCGATAGCCAGCGATATTAGCCATGGAGCTTAAAGCATCTAGTTTTTGCGAGCGGGATAAGCGAGGGACGCTATCCATAGCTAGGACGCTAATATTGTCCTTCGCTATTTTTTGCAATAACTCGTTATTTTGAGCAGGCCAGATAAAGCTGATTAAACAGGTGTTTTTTGATAAAAGCTCTGATTCATCAATTGCTAGTTCGGGGTGCCTTTCCGGAGCACGCACTTTCATCACAATGTCTGAGTTTTTCCATAAGGTTTTGGCATTTTTTCGTATGCTGCAACCGACTTCCTTATATGCTTCATCCGAAAAATTAGCAGCTATTCCCGCACCACTTTCGATATTAACGTCAAAACCTAACTGAATGATTTGCTCGGCAACGCTAGGCGTTGTTGCCACTCTTTTTTCATCAGTATGAATTTCTTTAGGTACACCAATTTTCATAAAAATCCCCCTTATGTTTTTAATCAACATTTTAACCTGAGAATAGGAGAAAGGTAGGGGAATTTCAATAGTTAAATAAAACTTGTCACTGTTTTCTTACTTTTGTTGGGCTTATTTGTAAATATAAGTTAATATTTAGTTTTTACATAGGTCTTCAAGCTTGGTTATAGAATGAAAGTATTAGTCATCGATGATAGTAAAGTAATACGGATGTTAGTGGCTGAATGCATTACGTCTTTAGGGCATCAGTTAATTAATGCGGAAAATGGTGAAGAAGGCTTGAAGTATTTAGCATCCAATAAGGATGTGGATCTAGTCTTAATGGATGTTGAAATGCCTGGAATGAATGGTTTTGAAACCACAACTGCCATTAGAGAATTGGATGTTGATAATTGGTTCCCTATTATTTTTCTAACTACGCATCAAGATGATGACTCTTTTGCTAATGGTATTTTGGCTGGAGGTGATGCATATTTACCCAAACCAATTAACACCTTGCGGTTACAATTGACCATTACAGCAATGGAACGTATTTATGTCATGCGTCAAAAACTTCAGCAGACACAAAAAGGCCTGGAGTCTGCTAATAAAAAATTAGAGTATCTAGCAATGTATGATCAGTTGACTGGGCTTGCAAATCGGCGTAATTTTGATGAAACATTAGAAAAACAGTTTCTCTTGGCAAAAAGGAATAAAAAGCCAATATCTGTCATTATCTGCGATATTGATTTCTTTAAAATTTATAATGATACTTATGGGCATCAAAAAGGTGATGATTGTTTAGCTATTATTGCAAGTATTATTGGTGAGGTGCCAGATCGACCTACAGATAAGGCATGTCGTTATGGAGGGGAAGAATTTACCGTTATTCTCCCTGACACAAATCTGGAAGGTGGGCTGTTAATTGCTGAGCGGCTAAGAAAAGCGATATTTGACAAAAATGTAAAACATGAAGGCTCGAAAGTGGCACCTTGTGTTACTTTAAGCTTGGGCTTGGCTACTTATACAGGTCAGTTTAAGAATGAGGATGATATTCTTAAAGCGGCTGATGATGCTTTGTATCGAGCTAAAGAAAATGGTCGAAACCGTGTTGAAAGCTGCTGATCCAGCTGAGCTATCAAACGTACAGCCATTAGCTAAAGACTTTATTGAGACTCCTGAAAGGTTGGTTTTTGCCGTTGTCGAAAATGGGCAGGAACAGGGGAAAGTACTATGTTTTCTACGTTATATCTTTCAGAATACTGGCTGGAAAAAAGTTAATACTGATCAGTCTAATCAATATTTAACTGACAACCACCCTCACTATTTATATTTTTCCCCAAATAAACAAGCGCATTGTCATGCTGTTGAGTTAGGTCAAATTGCTAAGCATCACCAACCTAAGGTTCAATTAAAAAAAATACTGGATAGTGATGCAACTGATGAGGTTGAAAAGGATTTGCAGCTGTTATGTCAAGGTTTTGCAAAGCAAGGTTTTGACCTTGATGAAATAGGGGTGACGGGCTCAATACTTATTTCAGCTCAAAACAATCAATCAGATATTGATCTGGTCTTTTATTCTAGGATTAGTTTTAACAAAGCCAGAGAAGTGATTAAGCGCTTAATTAAAGAAGGAATTTGTTCTGAGCTAAGTAATAGTGACTGGCTAGACTCATATGATAGAAGGTCTTGTGACTTAACGTTTGATGAGTATGTTTGGCATGAAAAGCGTAAATTTAATAAGGCGTTAATTAATCATCGTAAATTTGATTTAAGCTTTGTTTCACAAGACAAGCAATGCTCATCCGTAAGCTACAAAAAACTTCATTTTGTTAAACTTCAAGTTGAAGTGAGTGAGGATTTTTTAGGGTTTGATTACCCTGCTGAGTTTGCTATTAATCATGCAGAAATACAGTCAATAGTCTGCTATACCGCAACTTATACAGGGCAGGCTTTTAAAGGAGAGCAGATTGAAGTGGCGGGGCAGTTAGAGGTCTCATCAGAAGGAATTCAACGAATAGTTGTCGGTTCTAGTCGTGAAGCGACTGGCGAATATATTAAAGTAAGCAATGTCTAAAAGCATTAACTCTGCTTCCGCAATTATTTTTGATATGGATGGCTTGGTGCTGGATACTGAAAGTACCTATTGCATTGCATGGCAAAAAGCATCAACGGAGATGGGGCAGTCTTTTACTGAGCAGTTTTGCATGTCTATGTCGGGACTGCATTATCAAGATGTAGAGAAAAGATTGATTGAAGCCTGTGGAAAGACATTTGATTTAAAACAATTTACGACTCTCAGTGGTGAGTACTGGCGTGAATATGTTGTACAGTATGGTATCCCGGTTAAAAAAGGATTTTTTAATTTGTTATCCGTCATTCAATCAAGAAATACGCCTTTCTGTCTGGCAACCAACAGTCGAAAGCTTAATGCGCTGGAATGCTTATGTTTGGCTGGTCTTGAGGATGTTTTTCAACAAATAATTACCCGAGATGATGTAGGCCGGGGCAAGCCCGAACCAGATATTTTTTTAGCGGCGGCACAAACAATGGCTACGCCTATAACTGAATGTTTGATATTGGAGGATTCTAATCCAGGCATACAGGCCGCAGTGAGTTCAGGTGCAAAATCTGTTTATATTCCGTCGGTGCTTCCGGCAAGCTTAACCGCCGTTGAAAGTGCTGATTTCTTTGCTGATGATTTAGATAAGGTGATCGCAATTATTGCTTAGTGTCTGGAATGCAAAAACATGTTTTTGCACTCCAATAACTATTACTTCTATAACTTAAGTATGGCAAAAAAGTCACATAACCCAATACACTTCTATGTTGATAATAGCCCTTATTTTATTAGCAGTGCTATTTATCAAAAAAGACCTTTGCTTTCTTCAAGCCTAATCAAAGACTATCTTTTAGCCACACTTCAACAATGCTTTGAAGAAAAGGGTTGGCAGTTAAAAGACTGGGTCATACTTGATAATCATTACCACTTAATGGCTATTAGTCATCAAGGCAAAGATTTAAGCAAGATCATCGGTAAAGCGCATATGCTGTCAGCTAATTTCATCCGTTCTGAAATGAACGCAGAAAAACCCATCTGGTGGAATTATTGGGATTACTGCCCTCGAGATGAGCAAGATTATTTTATACGTCTGAATTATTTATTTAACAACCCCATTAAACATGGTTATGTTACTGATTTGAAAGATTATGTTTATTCAAGTTTTCATCAGGTGTTAAAAAAACATGGGCGTGATTATTTGGCCCAACAGTTTAAAAAATATGCTGAATATAAACAATTACGCTTAGATGAAGATGATATGTAACTTAAGGAGTGCAAAAACATGTTTTTGCACTCCAGACACTCTTGAAATATCATTCTGATATAATTCCTTTTTTTTAATGCCATTTTGTACTTATTTTGAATCTGATAGATAGAAAAATTTCCGTAGTTGCCCCTGCTAGATTACATATGGGCTTTATTGATTTAAGTGGTTCACTTGGGCGCAATTTTGGCAGTATTGGTGTTGCTTTAAACGAAATATCAACCCGAATTTCAGTATCATATTCTCATCAATTAACTATCCTAGGTGACTCGTCTGAAAGGGCGGAAAAGTGTGTTAAAAGTTTATGTAATGAACTTAATGTATCAGATCAACTACAAATAGATATTGAATGTGCCATTCCAGAACATGTTGGCTTGGGGTCAGGTACGCAAATGTCATTGGCGGTTGGAACGGCTTTAAATGCTTTTTATGATCTAGGCTTAAGTGTTCGCGACATTGCAAAATTAACAGCTAGAGGTAAACGCTCAGGGATTGGCATAGGTGTTTTTGAACAGGGTGGCTTGGTAGTTGATGGTGGAAGAGCAAAAGATACTATTACCCCACCGGTTATTTCTCATATTGATATACCTGAAAGCTGGCGATTTATCTTGGTGTTTGATAAACGTGGGCAGGGCTTGCATGGAGAGCAGGAAATTCAGGCATTTAAAGAACTTCCTCCCTTTCCACAACAAGAGGCTTCAAGGCTTTGTTATTTATTAATGATGCAAGGATTGCCGGCTGTAGCAGAACAAAATATAACATTGTTTGGTGATGTGATAACCCAATTACAACAGTCAGTGGGTGAGCATTTTTCCTCTGTTCAAGGCGGCATTTATACCAGTGATGAAGTGGCTGAAGTTATGCAATGGCTGCAACAACAAGGTGCGGTGGGCTTAGGTCAAACTTCTTGGGGGCCTACTGGTTTTTGTGCTGTTGATAGTGCTAGCCAGGCTGACTTCTTAATCAGTGAATTGCATAGTCAGTTTGCTCATTTAAGCCATCTAAGTTTTGTAGCAACCAGTGCAAGAAATAGTGGTGGTGATGTGTTTGTTGTTCAGAGCTGATTTTGGTTATTAGTTGAGAAATAAGGGAGATGGAAACAAATAATCATCCAATCTTGCTGGTCTTTTTGTCCGCCTACAGCCGTGTAGCAAAGTTGCGTAGCCTGCTATGCGCCTCTTGCTACACGACTGAAGGCAAACAAAAATCCTGCCCAATAATGGATGATTATTAATTTCCAGCTCCCTAAGCATTCAGTTCCCCTCTTTGGAAAAGAGGGGGTAGGGGATATTTTATTTAATAAATCCCCCTCAATCCCCCTTTTCCAAAGGGGGAGGTGAATGGCTATGTTTAGTGTGGGTTGTGTTGAAGATCATATAAACGGCAATTTGAAAGTTGATTCCTTGCAAGCAGGAACGTGTATGAAATGACATCCTGAAGTTATAGCGCAGGGTTTTTGCTTCAGGTGGGATGATCTCATGAGGCACATAGTTATTCTACGTAACGAATGAGATCATTCCATCTGGAGCAAAAAAACCAGTTAGAAATCGGGAGGTTGTTTCATGCGCGTTCCTAAGCAAAAGATACTAATTGTTGCAAATTCAGCTCGAATGCTTGCTCAGTTGGCAAACAAGTCAGGCTATCAGCCTATCGTGATTGATTGTTTTGCTGATAAAGATACACAAACAGCAGCTATTGATTTTTGTAAAATACAGACGCTTGCTTTAAAAAACATTCAAAAAGCAGTGTTCGATCTGCAAGATCGGCATTCGTTCGTCCATGTGATCTACGGCAGTGGTTTTGAGTATCATAATGATAGCTTAGCTTTTTTGCACCAGAACTATATTGTTTTGGGTAATTCATATGATTGCTTTATTGATATTCAAAATAAGCCTTATTTCTTTTCACAATTAGACCGCTTACATATTCCCTACCCTGAAACTTTGTTTTCTCCCCCTTTGAAAGGTAGTAACTGGTTGCATAAACCACTGCGAGGAGAGGGGGGCTTAGGGATAAAAAAGTACCAGCCCGAAATCAACAATTTAGATACCAATTATTATTGGCAAAAGAAGGTTGTCGGTGAAGCTATGTCGGTGTTATTTATAGCAAATGGCTTGAATTTTGAAGTTATTGGATTCCATCAGCAGCAAGTGCTTGGGCTTGAGGGGTGTGAATTTATTTTTTCTAGCATTGTTAACAAGCTGAATGTAGATAAAGCAATTGAGCTAACTATTGTTTCTTGGCTTGGTAAGCTAGTGACACATTTTAAGCTACAAGGTCTTAATTCATTAGATTTTATAGCCTCAGGCACAGACTGTTATGTGCTTGAAATTAATGCCAGGCCATCGGCTAGTATGCAGTTATATAGCAATGATCTAATTTCAGCGCATATAAATAGCATTGTTTCTGGGGAATTGACTAAGCAAGTTGCTGGAAATAGTTACCATGGTTATCAAATTATTTATGCAGAAACAGACTTAACGCTCAATAAAAATATTTGTTGGCCTGAGTGGGTGGTTGATATTCCAGATTTAGATGGATTGATTCACACAAGCATGCCAATTTGCAGTATCATTGCCAGCGATAAATCTCAGCAACAAGTCTTGGACTTGTTGCTATTAAGAAGACAACAACTAAACAAACTTTTATATAGGTAGTAACTAATGCAATACACTGCGAGTGTTAATAAACTAACTCAGCCTTTGGTTCAAGAATTAATTGATAATGCGGATAAATTAAGACTGGGAATAGAAACACTGGAAAATGGTTGCACAGTCATTGATGCAGGTATTAATGTCCCTGGTGGTTTGGAAGCTGGTCGTATTATTACCGAAATTTGCATGGGAGGCATGGGAACCGTCTCAATTTCTCAAAGTGCCTATACGGATAACTGGCCGTTAACCGTTAATGTGCATGCCAGTAATCCTGTTTTGGCTTGTTTAGGCAGTCAATACGCTGGCTGGAGTCTATCGCATGAAAAATATTATGCCTTAGGATCAGGTCCTGCGAGAGCAATGGCAACCAAACAAAAAGACGGTGTAACGGTTCCTGTCGAGGAATTGTATAAAGAATTAGATTACCAAGATGCTTCTGATTCAACAGCACTGGTTATTGAAAATGATAAAATTCCACCCGTAGAAATTATTGAAAAAATAGCTAATGCATGTGGTTTATCTGCTAACAAACTAACTATTATTGTTACCCCAACCAGCAGTATTGCTGGTGCAGTTCAGGTTGTGGGTAGAGTATTGGAAGTAGCGATGCACAAGGCACATGAATTACATTTTCCATTAGAAAATATTATTGATGGCAGTGGTAGTGCTCCAGTTTGTCCTCCTCATCCTGATTTTGTAAAAGCGATGGGACGCACTAATGACGCCATTTTATTTGCCGGACAAGTTCATTTGTTTGTTAAAGGCAGTGATGAAGACGCTGAAAAATTAGCAAAAGAATTACCTAGTTCCACATCAAAAGATTACGGCAAGCCTTTTGCGGAAATTTTCAAAGCCTGTAATTATGATTTCTTTAAAATTGATGGCATGTTATTCAGCCCTGCCAGCGTGATTGTTACTGCAGTTGATTCAGGTAAAAGTTTTAGAGCGGGTAAACTTGATAATGCCTTATTAGATCAATCATTTGGTTTGTAAGCAGTACCGGCAAAAATTCTGGAATGCTGAGGGGCATGCAGTCCCCCGCATTCCACTTCGTTCTATGCGAGCTACGGCTTTATTAAATCAATATTGATGAGTTACTGGCAATGTACTAAGGGGTGGTTTTGGGTCGAATAGCAATTTTTACTGATGATCCTGGTTGGCACGGCAAGCAATTGCGTCTTGCTTTTGCACGTCGAGGCTTCAGTAGTGATTATATTTCTCTAACAGAATGTCAATTCAATCTAGGTTCATCAGCTTTGCCACTGCAAATCCCTGGTTTTGAATCAGCGATGCCTGATGCAGTATTTGTTAGGGGCGTGCCGGGTGGATCGTTACAAGAAGTGGTTTTTTACTTGGATATATTGCATGCTTTAAAAGTCATGGGTATTCCGGTATACAATGACGGTCATGCGGTTGAAAGAAGTGTTGATAAAGGCATGACAAGTTTCTTGCTAACAAATGCGCAGTTAAATACACCGAAAACCTGGGTGTTAAAAGACAGATCAGAAGCACTGAAGGTAGCGGAGCAAGAATTAAAAAATGGTCATTGTCTTATTAGTAAGCCTTTGTTTGGATCGCAAGGGGAAGGGGTTAGGCGATTGGAAAAAATGACGGATCTTTTTTGGTTAACCAGCAGTAATGGTGTTTACTATCTTCAACGTTTTGTTGATTGTGAAGGGCAAGGTTATTCGGATATTAGAGTGTTTGTTATTTTTGGCAAAGCGGTTGCAGCCATGCGTAGGCGTGGTAAATCCTGGTTAAATAATGTTGCTAGAGGAGCAAGTTGTGAAGCTATAGAGCTTGACGATCAGTTAGCAAAGCTCGCTATACAAGCAACGCAGGCCTTATCAATGGACTATGCCGGTGTGGATGTAATTAAGGATAAACAAGGACAGTACAGTATTATCGAAGTAAACAGTATTCCAGCTTGGAAAGGGTTGGAAAGTGTTTGCGAGTTAAATATTGCCAATTTATTAGCCGATGATTTAATTGGTCGGTGTCTAGGTCGTCCTATAAATCAAGTTAGCAGTGCGGCATCATGAATCTTAAAGAACAGTTAATACAGTCTTACAAACAAGCTTGTGAATTAGATGTAAAAGCATTTAAACCTGGTAATGTCAGTGTATATCAGGCGGGACACGACATGACCGTCAATGACTTTATCCTAAGTGCGGAAGTTAGTGCCAAAGCGATAACCAATCAGGATTATTGTCTGGGTGAAAAAATATACTATTCCGTTAAAGCTACGCGCGACGCCGTGGGCTGCAATACTAATTTAGGGATTATTTTGCTTTGCGCCCCCATAATACAAGCAAGATATCAGATGCAAGCAGGGCAGAGCCTGCGTGATGCTTTGTCACTTGTTCTTAAAAATACCACTGTTGAAGATGCACAATGGGCATTTAAAGCCATAACACTCGCGGCACCAGGCGGCTTAGGCGAGTCTAAAGATCAGGATGTCAAAGATAGTCCAGTGATGACACTGACTGAGGCGATGTCTTTAGCTAACGATAAGGACAGGATTGCACTGCAATATGTCAAAAATTACAAAGATATTTTTGATTTCGCCGTTTTAAGGTATAATGATGCTCTCGTTAAATTTGGCAGTCAGAAATGGGCGACAAGCGCTGTTTTTACAGGGTTATTAAGTAAATTTCCTGATAGTCACATTGAACGCAAATATGGCGATAAGCACTCCGGATGGGTGTTTGAGCAAATTACTACAGTCGACGATGCCTTGTTGAATACTGACAATCCTGAACAATTGTTACCTATGCTGCATGAAGTAGATAGGAAGTTTAAGGATAAAGCTATAAACCCTGGCACTACGGCCGACCTAACGGTGGCGACGGTATTGATAATTTTAATGGAAGCATTTACTGTTAGGTGAACTAGCAAATGCAGTAATGGAATGGTAAGATATTTGCGACATTTTTAATGTCTTTTTAACACTTAAAATATATAGGATCTACTTCAATGGCTACTATCAATAACTTACGCGTAGGCGAATCTTTAAACGGTGACGGAAACGAAGTTGCTCACATCGACTTAATGATGGGACCTCGTGGTTCAGCTGCAGAGTCTGCTTTCGCAAACTGCTTAACAAACAACAAAGACGGTTT
>ENA-ORXI01001955-ORXI01001955.1-sediment-metagenome-genome-assembly--contig:-NODE-1955-length-15467-cov-4.760624_pt1 | contig 15467 bp, 17 predicted proteins | sample MGYA00237861_ERZ511468 | MGnify/ENA primary metagenome ERZ511468 (study PRJEB26299, sample SAMN06266213) | sediment metagenome | isolation source: Hudson Canyon methane seep mesocosm | place... | reverse complement strand
ATGAAATTCCGATCGACAGATGATAAGAACTGTTGGGATTACGACGGTTAATGACATAGGTGCCTTCGGGAGTTTTGCCATCGCCCTCGACCGCTTTGGCCCCAACCGGCGCAAAGCCCAGATCAATTTTATATTCGCGCAACACCTCTTCATTGTGAAGCAAATATAACTTACGGGCCCCCTTGTTGACGACCACCGCAGTGACTTCTGGGCCCTGATAACTCTGAAACCTGTTTGTGGCGCCACTGCAACCCGCCGAAGCTAAGGTCATTGCAGCACCCAATCCGAATGCTCGTCTGTCCATACTGCTCAATCTCGTTTTTTGGTTCTTTTTTGCCAAATTACCTCTAAATACTTCGTTAACCAAAATCACTTTTTTGAATTTTTGTCACATTGTTGCGGCAATCGCTGCTCAATTGCCTCAAGTCGCGCGAGAACCAGATCGCGGTAAGCGTCGGTTCTTTCTGTGTCTTCAACACTATGCGCGTCCTGCATCGAGTTCACAATCAGGCCCACCAGCAGGTTCACCACAGCAAATGTTGTGACCATAATAAAGGGTACAAAGAACACCCAAGCATAGGGGAAGACCTCCATCACCGGGCGCACAATACCCATGGACCAGCTTTCCAGTGTCATGATCTGGAACAGGGAATAGGCGCTGCTGCCCAAAGTACCAAACCATTGCGGAAAGTCGCCGCCGAACAGTTTGGTGGCAATCACCGAGCCAATGTAAAAAATAATCGCCATCAGCAAGAACACTGAGCCCATACCCGGCAATGCGGTGATGAACCCTTCGACCACCCGACGAAGGCTGGGGGCCACAGAAATAACACGCAAAACCCGCAGGATTCGAAGGGCCCGTAGAACCGAGAGCCCCTGCGCCCCTGGAACCAGCGCAATACCGACTATCACAAAGTCGAACACGTTCCATCCGCTTAGGAAAAACCGGTGCCGGGACACCACCAGTTTAGCCAGAATTTCGAAAACAAAAATCGTTAAACAGACTTCGTCGACCAGATTAATAACCACCCCAGCCCGTGCCATGACGGACGGCGAGGTTTCCAACCCCAGTGTCACCGCATTGACTAAAATGACGGCGGTGATGAAATGACCAAAACGGGCGGTGTCCAAAACGGCCGCCATACGTTGAATAAGGGGCATGATAAAAATCCGGATTAGGCTCAATCGGCGAGGGTGAAGGATGCAACCAGTTCGGTATGGGCCGCCCAGCGGAACTGGTCAACAACTTGAACCCAGTTCAAATGATAGCCAGCATCAACCAATGACTTGGCATCGCGAGCAAAGCTGACCGGGTTACAGGACACATAGGCGATGGTTTTGGTGCGTGCCTTGACCAATTCCACCACCTGAGATTCGGCACCAGAGCGCGGGGGGTCGATCACCGCGGCCTCGTAAAACGCACCAAAGGGGTTCAGTTCGTCCGTCATCATAGGTCGGCGAAACAGATCGCGGGCGACAGCCTTGACCACTTTTAGGCCCTTGGCCTGACGCCAGCCAGCTTCTAACGCCTGGACCATCTCTGGATCACCCTCAACGGCCAGAATTTCGGCGTTTTTGGCCAGGGGCAGCGCAAAGGTGCCGCAACCGGCAAACAGATCGACGATTCGTTTGGACCCCTGAACGATTTCCTGCACCGCAGCCAACAAGGCCGCTTCGCCATCCCGTGTGGCCTGTAGAAAGCTGCCCGGAGGTGGGCAGACTTTAGCAGGACCAAAGGTCTGAGTGGGCGGCTGAGTCATTGCGATCTGTTCAGCATACCAAGTCATGCGCGTGATACCCAGTTTCTCCACCGACTGCGCCAACACCATGCGCAGCGGTCCATCCAGCGGCTTGCCATTCTTCACCAGCACATCCAAACCAATGTCCGACAAGGTCACGGTGACGGCCAACGGTGTTTTACGGCTAGCACCGATCTGAGCCAGATCTTCGACCATCGGAATTGCGGCCAACAGATCCGGGTCAAGAAGGTGACAGTCCGGAATTTGAGTGATTACACCAGACGCGCGACCATGAAACCCAGCCATCGCACCCTTTTTGGTGCGGCGAACAGACAATGTCGCGCGGCGGCGCGATTGTGGCGGCGACGTGTGGACGGGGCGAAAAATGGTTTCCAACCCCTGAGCACTAAGCGCATTTCGAACGATGCCTTGCTTCCACTCGGCCACAAAATCGTCATCGGCGTGCTGTAGCTGGCAGCCGCCACAGGACTTGTAGTGACGGCACGGGGCTTGCACCCGGTGCTCCGAAGGTGTTTCGATGCGAATGTCATCCAATGCGCTGCCGTCGACAATTCCTGTCACAACCTCACCCGGAAGGGTGCGGGGGGCAAACAGGGGGCCTTCGGCGACTCCGTCACCTTGGTGGCCGAGACGCGTGATGGTGGCGGTGGTTCTAACTGATGTACTCATGGGCGCCCTGATATAGATACCCGAGCGTTTTGGCAAAAGCCTTATTCAGCCGCTTCTGCTTCTCCTTCGGTGCGAATAAAGCCACCCGACTGACGGGCCCAGAACTGAGCATATAATCCGCCCTGCGTCAGCAACTGATCGTGGCTACCACTTTCGGCAATCTGACCTTGCTCTAATACAATTATCCGGTCCATTTCGCTAAGCGTCGATAATCGGTGAGCAATGGCCAGCACGGTCTTACCTTGCATAACCCGCGACAAAGCTGACTGAATTGCTGCCTCAACCTCAGAATCCAAGGCCGACGTCGCCTCGTCCAACACAAGGATTGGCGCGTCTTTCAGGATCGCACGGGCCAGAGCAATGCGTTGGCGTTGCCCACCCGACAGCTTCACACCCCGTTCCCCCACATGGGCATCATAGCCTTGACGGCCTTTTACATCGCGTAATTGCAGAATAAAGTCATGTGCTTCTGCGCGTTCGGCTGCGGCGACCATATCAGCTTCTGATGCATCGGGACGCCCGTATAAAATATTGTCGCGTACACTTCTGTGTAATAAAGAGGTGTCTTTTTTATGCATTATTTTCTCCACTAAAGATATATTAGCACAAAGTATGTAAATAATTAGCACAAATTGATTATAAACCAAGCACTAATTATAGAGAGTTAATAATTGGGAGGTGCTATCATTACATCACAAAAGGAAAAATCATGTCAATCAGAGATTTATTTATTGCAATTTTTATTACATTTATCTGGGGTCTTAATTTTTCTTTTATTAAAATGGGTTTATCTTCTTTAAACCCTTTTTTATTGGCATCACTTAGATTTTTCTTCTGTGCGATTCCTTTGGTGTTTTTTATTAAACCTCCCAATATATCTTTTAAATACGTCGCGGCTTACGGTTTGTTTTTTGGTGTTGGTTTATGGGGTATTTTATACTTAGGTATGTTTTATGGAGTCTCCGCAGGAGTTGCCTCTATTACTCTGAATCTAGGAGTGTTTTTTGCCGTAATTTTCTCTTTTTTTATTTTAAAAGAACAAATAAAAGTACATAATATTATTGCATTTATATTGGCTTTTATAGGAATAGCTCTGATTTTTTTAATCACAGATGGAAGTGTTACTTTATTAGGAATGTTATTTGTTATATTGGCATCTGTTTCTTTAGGAGTCATCCAAGTTATTGTAAAAAAAGCCAATACAAAAGAAGCTTTTTCTTTTTTAATTTACTCAACACTTTTTCCACCCATTCCATTGTTTCTCTTGGCTTATTTAACCCAAGGAGAAGATGTAATAACTCATTTTGCTCAAAGTATTGATACAAATGCCATCATCTCTCTTGCTTTTCAAGTATATCCTACTACCTTGTTTGGATATTGGGTTTGGAATTTATTATTAAAAAAATACCCAGTAAGTATGATTATGCCTATATCTTTACTTATACCAATTTTTGGGCTCTTGGGCTCATATATCTTTTTTGCAGAAGAGATTGGCGTGTATAAAGTACTTTCTTGTCTCATCATTATATTGGCTTTAGCTATTAATATTTATGGGCTTAAACTTTTTGGTAAACTGGCTTTGATTAGAAAAACCTATACTTGAATCGACAGCTGTGGCACTTGTTCTTATGATAAAAAGTACCAGATCTCTTTGTTTCCTAATTTTTTTGATATAATTTATTTCATAAAAATGATTGGATTTAAAATGAATAAAACTATTGATTTAAGAAGTGATACTTTTACAAAACCATCTAAACAAATGAAAGATTTTATGTTTGATGCAGATGTTGGTGATGATGTATATGGGGAAGATCCTAGCGTTAATGCTTTGGAAGATAAAATTGCAAAACTTACTAATAAAGAAGCTGCTTTGTTTACTACAAGTGGCACTCAAGCGAATCTTTTGGCTCTTTTAGCTCACTGTCAAAGAGGCGATGAATATATTTGTGGTCAAGAGGCACATATTTATAAATATGAAGCGGGTGGGGCTTCTGTTCTTGGTGGTATTCAAGCTCAGCCTATAGAGTTTCAATCTGATGGCTCTTTGGATTTAAAGGAAGTGAAAAACAAAATCAAACCAGATGACAGTCACTTTGCGATTTCTAAACTTTTGTGCCTTGAAAATACACATGATGGGAAAGTATTATCTATGGAGTATCTAAAAGAAGCCAAAGAGTTCAGCTTGGAAAATAATCTTGGCTTGCATTTAGATGGGGCAAGAGTATTTAATGCTGTGGTATCTTTGGGTGTAGACATAAGTGATATAAGTGATTGTGTGGATTCTATGTCTATGTGTCTGTCCAAAGGTTTGGGTGCACCTGTTGGTTCACTGCTTGTTGGTTCAGATGAGTTTATCCAAAAAGCACGGAGATACAGAAAAATGATTGGTGGAGGTCTCAGACAAGCTGGTTATCTAGCTTCTGCTGGTTCATATGCACTGGATTATCACAGCAAAGATTTGGCAAAAGACCATGTTAAAGCAAAAAGAATAAGTGATGCATTGAAAGACTTTAAAGAGATAACCATCGTTTCAAACAATACAAACATGCTTTTTATAGAACTGGATGAAAAACATGCCCAGAACCTTGTGACATTTTTAAAGCAAAAAGATATTCTGATATCAGGTTATGGACAACTGCGACTTGTAACGCACAGAGATATTTCTGATGCGGATATTGATGTGGTCATAGATGCATTTGCAGAGTTTTTTAAAAAGTAATATTTTCAAATATTAAGGAGGATTTCCAACTATGTTGGTGGTTCTTCCTATCCCAAGTTTCATAATGTTGTAATTTAATACTGATTTATTAATTGGACAAAGTATCCTCTGTAGATTTTTCTGTTTCACAACATGAGTCTTTATCATCTATAACTTCACCCTGTTCTTCCACATATGAAACTAACATGTCGTTGAGAGTTAATTGAAAAATAACATTATCACCTTAGACATGATAATCAAAAACTAAACTCAATACTGCAGCTGGTATTATTAATCACTGGCTGCAGTACTCTACAATATGAATAGAAATCATTAAATTAACGTTCACTGTCCTCTTTATTTTTAAGCAGTTTGAATGTTCTTTTCAAAATATATCTCTCCAAAAGCCCTTTTCTGACGAAAGTGAAGGATATTACTCCAAAAAGTATGTATAAAAATGCGCTATCAAGACCTATTTTGGTCTCAATGTTTTCGTAATCCAAAGCAAGTAAGAGTAAGACTCCGATTCCTGCAAAAATAAATATATAAAAAAACAGATCTAATACACTGAAGCGTGTTATTTTCTTTTCCTTGATTGCGTTTTTGATCTCTTTTTTGGGAGTATGTAACAAAAATTCTGTATTAAATGCAACCGTGCCAAGAATTCTCAAAATAATAATAACTATAAATCCCTTGGTTAAAAGTAGGGGCCCTAAGCTTTTGATGGAAACAAAGCTAATCAGCAAGTATATCAATACAGCTGTTAGTCCCAGGTATACCCATAATACTTTTTTGATGTTCATAAGGCTTCCTTGCATTTTAGACTTGATGTATAAAGTGATGTAATTGGTGCCAACTATATTATACAATAATAACAGCAAAGCAATTGCATGCAAAGTTCTGGTGATAGGATACTTAATTATTAATTTAGAAAAATTATATATACTGTTTGCAGTGTTTGTCAACCCTAATTCATAATACCTATATCAGGTCTTTATGTTACAATACTTTTTTAAAATTGATATATTATATAGGAGTTTAGAATTAATACAATAAATGTAATTTCTAATCAAGATAGAATGAATATGATCCAAAATTTTTGTGAAGATGATTTTGAAGGCGAAATTGAACATGCTTTGAAAAATATTTTATCAAATAGTTCTTATCAATTAAAATCAATTATAGAGCTGTTTAATTTATTAGATAATTCAAGCAGTGTTGTAAATGATTTGCAAGCTCCTTATACGATTGGGAGTAGAACAATTGAAGTTATTAACACTTCAAAACAATTAGATGATTCAATAAACTTTATTCAAACATCTCCTTTTATAGGCTTTGACAGCGAACAAAGACCAACGTTTGAAAAAGGGCAAGCTTCTCATGGTGTCTCTCTTATTCAATTAGCAACTCAATCAAAATGTTATCTTATTCAAGTTAAACAAATTAAAAATCTACAACCACTTATAAATCTTTTAGAAGACGATAAAATAATAAAAATTGGCACGGGATTAAAAGGTGATAACAAATCACTCTATAAACAATTTAGTCTCAGGCTAAAATCAACAATTGACCTTGAAGATGTATTTAAAAAGTTATCAGCTAAGAAACAAATAGGAGCTAAAAAAGCAGCGTCTATAATTTTAAATGAAACTTTACAAAAATCAAAGAATATGTCAACATCCAATTGGGAAAATAAAAAGTTATCTACGGGACAAATTAAATATGCTTCAGAGGATGCAACTGTTGTATATGATGTGATGAATAAAATCATAGAACAATACCCTTTTGCAATGAGTATTATGCCAACATTCTTTCAATCACAATATAGAGATGAATAAATGAGACTTAGACCACTTTAGTCTTCTGCAATTTCGCAATGATCTTAAATGGTGATGTGTTATTTAATTTTGCCAACTAATTAATGGAGCTTCCTCTTTTGTTATATTAATAATTTATTTAATACGAGGAATAAACTACGACCTGATTTCTACCATTTTGTTTTGCTTTATATAGGGATTTGTCCGCATTTATAATTATATTCTTAGGGTGTAGATTGTCTTCTTTTGTGACGGATGTAAGACCAATACTAACTGAGATGTATTTTGAACATTTGCTTTGCATATGTACGATTTTTAGAGATTGAATGGCTTTTACAATATTGTGTGCCGTTTGTTGTGCTATGTTATCATTACAGTTTGATAATATACACGCAAATTCTTCCCCTCCATATCTGGCTACTAAATCCAAATCTCTCTTAACGATACTTTTGATTGTTTTTGCAATGACTTGTAAACATTCATCTCCTTTTTGATGCCCATAATTATCATTATAGAGTTTGAAAAAATCAACATCAATCATTAATAAAGACATAGAATAGTCATTTCTTTTAATTAAACTTATTTCATTTTTAAGTTTTAAATCAAAAGCTCTTCTATTTGAAATCCCAGTCAGCGCATCGTTTAAAGACAACTTTTCGAGTTGTTTATTCTGTTCGTAAACTTTTTGGGCAAAATAATTTAAAGAATAAGAAATATGTGAAATTTCATCGTTTCTTTTATCTTTGAGTTTAGTATGTTCCCCCTCAATCCTTTGTTGAACATTTTGGTTTAACTTGACAAGTCGTTTGATAATTATCTTATTGATATAAAGCATGATTAGTAATGATGCAAAAAATATTACTATAAAATATAAAATCATAAGTCTGATTTGTTCTTCGGCTTTTTTTTGGCTTTGCTTTGAGCTGTTAATAACTGATTGGGCATAATTAATCGCAATATTTTCTAATTCATTGTCAAAATCATAGATAAGACTGTTTACAAAATTACCATGGCCTGTTGTTCTTCCATTTGTCTTTAATTGCTCCAATCTAAGATTTAGAAGACCTTCTTTATTTAAATGATTTTCTTTGAGTTTTACTAAGTATGTTTTCAAAATATTAAAAGGTTTTGTATTTATGTATCTTGTGTCCTGCGTCAACAAGCTTAGCAATGAATTTTGCCTAGATATATTCTGTCTTAAGTGGTTTAGTCTTGTTATACTTAGAGATTGATAATTTAAGTTCACTATTTCCGCAAAATGTATTCTCCAGTTATTGATTGCAATTTTGTTATCTATATTATTCCCATGGTTTTTTTCATAAAATGATAATATTTTAGTATGAAGATCGTTTAATTTTTCAATCCTACTTTCTATTTTTTTTTGAATATTCAGTCTGTTTTCAATATGCAGGTTTAGTTGGTGCAATTCATTTTGAATTACAGTTAAATTATTGTTTAAAAAAGAATTCTCACTGCTTAGCTTATTGCTGAGTTTTTTGATTTGTTTGATTTCTTTAGTGATGGTTGCATAAATCAATCTTCTTGAAGCCTGTGTTTTAGAATTGTTAAGCTTTTCAGTAGAATAAACTAAAGACGTTGCATGCTGGTACACTTGTGAACTGTCAATGATTTTTGGAATGGAAAGCGTACTGATATTGGTTAATACATTTTTATATTCAATATGTCTTGTATAGGATATAAAAACGATAAAAAGAAAAGAAAGAAGAAAGGTTGCAACAAGAATTATAAATATATTTACTAAAGATTTTTTCTTTTCTTTAAGATTATTTTCCATGATATACTTCTTTTATCCGACCCTCAATTTTGGTGGAAATTGATCTGTTTTTAATAATATAATCTATTAGTACACTTGAAATAAGTCTCTGTTTTGGATTGAAGTATTTAATTTTTTTTGAATTTAAAAACATTGTGTATCCATCGCCTCCTGAAGCAATATAATCACTGGTAGCCAGTGTATAGAGCTGTTTTTTGTTGAGTTTGTTCCCATTGATTGTAACTGATTTTATTCGCTTGCCCACTGGATTATTTGGATTAAATACAATTTTCATTCCTGATAGATGAAGAAATCTTCCTTTTGATTTTTCAAGAAGACTCAGACCATTTTCTAAGGCTTTTGTTATTTGCTCTCCTGTACCTTCAATCAGTTCTACATTATTTCTAAATGGAACTTCCTTAATAATATCTTTCCTCATAATTGAGTGGTTTTTAGGATAAAGCATTTCTCCTCTGATTATCCCTCCATTGATTAAAGCTATTTGAGCTCCCGTATAATCCCTAATTGAATCAGCTAAAAGGTTTCCAAAAATACTCTCTTTTCTTCTGATAACTTCTCTTTTTGTATTGACTTGATTTAAAAAAACACCAATTTTTTCTTTGAAAAGTGAATCTATCCTCTTTTTGTAACTGTTGATTTGTTGTAAAACTTCTTTGTCTTCTTGATAATCATTTAATTTTAGTAATTTGTTTTTGGTACTTAAAACTTTATTGTTTTGATTGTCAAATTCTATGACTATTTTTGTAACAGTGTCTCTTCTTGTGATAAGAATATTTTTTATATCTTCGTGTCTTTGAGCTTCTTCTAATTCAAAATGAACATTTTTGTCCAACGATAAATCAATAATGCCTTCATCTAAAAGCCTTTGAGTTTCACTAAAAATGATTGCAGGTAACAAAATAATAAAATTTACATTCTGATTTCGTAAACGTTGAGCTTTTATTCTAATGGATTTTTCCAAATCCAGTATTGTAAGTCTTTTTAATCCATATTCTTCAATAACAGCTGGATTTAAAACCGAAATGATGCCAATTTTAATATTGGCTTTTTTTATGATGATGTTGTCACGGATACCATCAATATTGCCCTTTGTCAATTGGTCATATATATTGCTTGCAACAAAAGGGAAAGCTGCTTCAAATGAGCGAAGCGTTAATTCATCAGGCCCAAACATAAGTTCTCTTCTATTAACTGCAACGGCATCTGGCTCCAAAGAGTTTAAAATATCAATAATATGAACACCTTTGTCCAAAGAAGACATAGAGCTTGGTCCCAGACTGTCTCCTCCAAAGAGGAAGATAGTATTTGGGTTTTTGCTTCGTTCTTTTTTTAACAGGGTTGCCAATTTAGAATAACTGCCATGTTTATTCTGCGAAATATCGAACATTGAAGAGGCAAAAATAATTTTTATGTTAGTTGAGGAAAAGGCAGAGGTATAAAAAAAACTTAATATGAGCAGTAATATCAATAAATGATTTTTTTTTGATATAAACATAAAAGTACCTTTTTTGTAATATCAATCTCATTATAAGATATAACTTGTATGACTATGCTTACTTATGATAACTTCTTCTAGATTTTAATTATGTAGGTTATTCTAAGAAAGTATACATTGCTTCCATATTTCTGAAAAGATATTGATTGCACTTTCTATTTCATGTTCTTCTAGTCCTCCAAATCCCATATGAATAGCTTCCCAATCACCTCCAGATATTTCTTTGTCAAAATAAAGTTTTATTCTTTTTTTACTTGATAATTGTTTTAATAAAGTCCAGTTAAATTCCACAGAAGGATTAATAAGAATAGATAATCCTCCACCTTGACTTTCAATTTTTAATGAATTCCCAAGTTTATCTAAGAGTAGTTTTTTCATCAAATCATGCTTTTTTCGATTTAATGTTCGTATTTTACGTAAGTGTCTGTCCCAATGTCCATCACTAATAAATTTCTCTAGGGTTTTTTGTGTTATTATAGAAACTCTTGAAATATCAAAATCAAAACTCTGTTGATATAATGGGAGTAGGTGATTGGGTAAAACCATATAACTTACTCTAATAGCAGGTGAAAGTGATTTTGAGAAAGTTCCTATAAAAACAACTCTATCATGATTATCTAAGCCTTGAAGTGAGGGTATTGGTCTACTTGAATATCTTAATTCACTGTCATAGTCATCTTCAATAATAAGACCATTTCTTTTTTCTGCCCATTGTATCAATTTAAGACGATTAGATATAGGCATTGATACTCCTGTTGGAAACTGGTGTGATGGAGTGATATAAACAAGATTTGCATTGGAATTATTTAATGCATCAAGGTTTAGCCCATTATTATCAATGCCTACTTTTTTTATTTTATATCCAAAACTATCAAAGACATTTGAGGTGAGTTGATATCCGGGATTCTCAATTGCTAAGGTATCGTAATCTTTTTTTATAATTTTTGCCAATAATCCCATAGAATCAGCAAATCCATTACATATGACTATTTGATTTGCTTGACATTTTACACCCCTGAATTCATTAATATATTTTGCAATTTGGGTTCTTAATCCATATTCACCTTGACCACATGGATAAGAGCCTAAATTAAGTGAGTTGTCTATTACTTTTGTTAAAAGTCTTTTCCATAGTTTTAAAGGAAAAGATTTATTATCAAGCCTTGCAGGAAAAAAATCATATAAATAATCTTCTGTCTTTTGTATTTTGGTGATGGTTTGTATTTTGTTTGGATCAGAATTAATATTTGTCATATCTGTAACGATATAACCACTTTTGGGATAACTTTCTATATAACCTTCTACAACCAGTTGGCTGTATGCTGATTCAACTGTAATTTTACTTACGTTATATAGTGATGCTATTTTTCGAATTGAATGGAGTTTATCTCCTGATTTATAATTGGCAATAATATCTTTTTTAATTTCTTTATAAAGTTGTATGTAAAGCGGTAGCTTATTGTTTTTATCAATTACAAACATATCTGTCCTATAAAAATAAAATAATTTGGCACTTGTCCTAAGTACAAAATCAGATTATAATACCAAAATAAAAAGAAAATATCAACTTCTTTGAATGATAATAAATAAAAAAGGAATACTATGTTTAACAAAGAAAAATCACTTGAAATGATGGAGAGTTTTAAAACTCATTACAATTATAATACAAGTTATATGGAAGAAATAATAAATGTTTCAGAAGAATCTTATGAGGTTTTTGAAAACTTTTTACCAATGGCATCATTTGCAAATAAAGCACCTGTTGATGTTATTAATGTGGCAAGAATAACTGCGATTAAAAATGAAGACTGCGGTACTTGTGCACAATTATATGTAGATTTAGCAGTAGAGGCAGGTCTTGATAAAGATATTGTAAAAGAAATTGTATACAACCAAGGTGAAAATTTGTCAGATGAATTAAAAACATTATACAATTTTACATTAGCAGTATCAAATAATGAAACTATTGATACTAATCTATATGATAAAGTAAATAAGTTATATTCACGAGAAGTTCTAACAGAAATTTCACTTGCAATTGCAGCAACTAAAGTTTTCCCAACAATTAAAAGAGTTCTTAACTATGTTGAGAGTTGTTCTCTTGTGCCTATAAAAATTTAACTATAAATGAGGGTGTGTTTAAAATCACACCTCAAACTAGTAACTAGGAACGTTTTTAAGATGTTCCTTTTTTTACATCTCAATAACTATAAAATCATATACCCATTCTTAGAATATCTTGAACGATAGGTTTTAAGCCACTAAAGAAAAACTCAACTGCAATGACCATTACAATAAGACCCATAAGTCTCATCAATACATTGTTTCCAGTCTCCCCTAAAACTTTTATAATTTTAGAAGAACTGAAAAGAATAATATAAGTTAAAAAGATTACAAAACAAATTGAAAACAATAAGATTCCTTGCATTGCAAAGCTGTTGGCTTCTTCCATCATAACAATAGCGTTGGTAATAGCTCCTGGTCCACAAATCATTGGAATGGCCATTGGTGTTATAGAGATGTCATTTGTATAGGATTTTACTTCTGATTCTTTTATCTTGACTTTTCCCAGTCTGGCTTGTAACATATCCATTCCCATCAAAAAGAAGATAACACCACCCACGATTTTAAAGCTGTTGATAGAAATTCCAAAAAAATTGATAAGCAGTTGTCCTGATATTGCAAAAAAGACAAGTATGATTAAAGCAACAACAGAAGCTTTTCTAGCAACTCTTGCTCGATGCTCTTTTTGTAAGTCTGATGTCATCGTCATAAATATAGGCATAACACCCAATGGATTAATCAACGTAAAAAATGAGGTAAATCCCAAAAGACCAAATGTAATTAGTTCACTCAAAAAACTCTCCAACTATAATTTGGTGTATTGTATAACGAATGTCCTTAAGTAAAATATAATTAATAAGTAACTTTAGTGTTGTTTATGCGCAATTATTTTTTAAACTAAAAAAATAAACCAAATCATTTAATCGAAAAACTTCAATTCATGCTCCATTAGAAAATGCTAATATATAATATAACTAGATAGAGGAGACTCAATTGAAAGTTGATGCATTAAAAACTGGTTTAATTGGAACTGTTATTTTAGCACTGTGTTGTTTTACTCCAATATTAGTTGTTACAGTAAGTGCAATTGGACTTGGTGTAATAACTGGATATCTGGATTACATTCTAATTCCATCTTTACTCTTTTTTATAGCATTGACTATTTATGCATTGATAAAGAAAAATAAAGGATGCTGTGAGATAAATAACAATGAATAATCCATTAAGTGGAAATGAATTAGAAAGCTCAATTGATATATAGCTAAGAAGGGGTACATTATGAAACCTAAACTTCAATCAGTGATTAAATGTCCAAGATGTGGGCATAAAAAAGAAGAAACAATGCCAACAGATGCTTGTCAATTCTTTTATGAGTGTGAAAGTTGTCATATAATGCTAAAACCTAAAACTGGAGATTGTTGTGTATTCTGTTCCTATGGTTCAGTGCCTTGTCCACCCATACAAATGCAAAACTCTCAAGATGTCAAATAAAGGCGTAGTTATGAAAAGAATTGTATTCAGAGTTTTAAATGGTTTACCTTGTTTATTACAAGTGGAACCTTGAATTGTAAAAGGCATATCATTTTGAACTAATATTTTGGGGCAGTCTCAAATTTTTTGTTTGTGATTGAAATTCTTTTAAAGTTTCTGTTTCATTTCCTTATATCGAATTGAAACAGTTTGAAAAATACCAAGTGTCCAAGGCTTTATACCCAGTAATAACTGGATTTCAAAGCTTTGCGTAGTCTATTGTAGAATGTTGTATCATTTTGAACTAATACTTTTGGATAGTGTTAAACACTTGGTTTTGGATGCTTGTTTTTATAAAAATTTCGTTTCATTTTGTTATATCATTTTGCACAAAAACAAAAAATGAAACGTTTGTGAGTTTATTGCGCTTGTATGAATGATTCATACTGTTTGGCTGTGTTATAACTTATGGCTGCAGTTTTAGCAACACTATATACCGTGATCTTTCTATCTTCAAATCTTAACATATTAACCGCATTGGTCACTGCTTCTTTACTCTTTTTTCGTTTAGCTAAATTTGCTTTATTTGTAGCCTTTATTTTCTTTGGGGTACACGAAAGAATCGACTTCTTAAATTCTTCATTAAACCTACTATATAACGTTGTATCATTTTGAACTAATATTTTCTGAATAGCGTCAAACTCACTGTTTGTAATGGTAATTCTCATTTGTTTCCTGTTTCATTTTGTTGAATCGTATTGTACTAAAGTAAACTTAAAATCAGTTCAAATTGTTATAACATTTTGAAGTAATTTGGACATTTTTTTTCCACCTGATTTGAGAGGTTTTTTTTGCTTTATTTTAGAGAAAAGTTTAAATAAAAAGTTGATTCAAAGTGTAGTAAAGAGTTAACCTAATAAAAGAAATATTTGAATTTTTACATAAAGTATATAATTCTTTTTTTGTATCTGGATTATCTAGTGCATCAATTATCAAAGATACAGCGTTTAAAGAAGTACATGAAGAAGAAAACTTTTCATTTAAAGCTGTTATATTACAAGCAGGATTTATTATTTGTAATCCTTGTTTAACAACTTCAACTTTATATTGACCTATTGTTTCAAGTGTAGAGAAGTTTTGTCTATTTAAATTATGTTCTTCAAATACATCAAAATCCATTAAAGTAATATTACCAATTCCAATACGACATAAATACTCAGCCAGATTCCCACCAATACCACCACAACCAATAATTGCAATGTGTGAGTCAAATAGTTCTAATTGTTGTTTTCTTGAAATTGTACAAAAATTTCTTTGATATCTTAAAGGTATTACATCATTATGTAAACATAACTCTTCTAAGTCTCTAAATGAAATATTATATTCAGACATAATCTCATAAAAAGGCACAAGAGAGATATAACCCTCTTGTGCCTTTTGTTTTATATATTTAATAATACTAATCATCCACCACCAACTTTAGGAAAAAGAGATAAAATATCACCATCATTAATTGTAACTAGACGTTGTTCATTATTATCAAATCGTTTTATTGTAAGTTCTGTCCCTGTATTGTTAAAGAGACTGATATACTCTTCAAAAGTACAGCTTACAAGTAAAATAACAGCACATAAAACCAATAAATATTTCATTATTAGTTTACGGGCATTGTAGGTTACGATACTTATGCCTATATTCA
>ENA-ORXI01001954-ORXI01001954.1-sediment-metagenome-genome-assembly--contig:-NODE-1954-length-15473-cov-6.522214_pt1 | contig 15473 bp, 10 predicted proteins | sample MGYA00237861_ERZ511468 | MGnify/ENA primary metagenome ERZ511468 (study PRJEB26299, sample SAMN06266213) | sediment metagenome | isolation source: Hudson Canyon methane seep mesocosm | place... | reverse complement strand
GAAAAAGTGGCAAAAGATGATGTAATAGTAATTGATGGTAAAGTAACTGTAGCGTTACCAAATGCTATGTTTAAAGTTGAGTTAGATAACGGACACGAAGTATTGTGTCATATCTCAGGTAAAATGAGAATGCACTATATTAAAATCCTTCCAAATGATAAGGTTAAAGTTGAAATCACACCTTATTCTTTAGATAAGGGTAGAATTACTCACAGATATAAATAACGTTTATTTGTTATTGTATTAAAAATCTACAATTAAAATACCTTAGGAGTACTTTTAAATTTCTAAGGTATTTTATTTAATATTCTTTTCTTATTCTTTTCTTATTTCACCTTAAATTAAAAAATAAACTGATAAAATATAACTGTAATTATTAACTAACTTTTTATAAATTCAATTCTAAGATAATAAATGAAAACAGAAATTGTCGAAATTGTGAAAGATACTTTAATATCATTAAGTAAGAAGGATATTAAAGCTACACCTAAAAATTATTCAAAAGAATTTTACAGCTTAGCAGAAGCTAATAATGCAAAAATTAAAGACCTAGAAGTCCTACATCACACCGTAGAGTCACTTAATCAAGATGAAAAAAAGACTTTTGCAGACAATAATTACAATACATATACTGAACTATCCCAAATACTACTAGACAGAATCAGTTCCGAAGAATTAAGAGAATTTGTTTTTGTACTTGAAGCAATATTAGAACCTTCCATTAATTATGACAGTGAAGAAAAAAATGAATTTATAATTCAAAAACTCATATCCAATCCAAAACTCCTATTTTCAAAAGAAATGGCACAAGATTTAAAGACTTTAACAAGAGACAGAATCGAATTAGATCGAATGGTTGTCCGAGAAAAAGCCGATGATATTGTTAAGTTGACTTTTCTTATGGGAAAATATTTTGAAAAATCAATTATTCAAAGTGGTGATTCGATTTCTGAAGTAAAAGACATAAAATTGGAATTGGAAGAATTGGAGTTATCTCAACACTCAAATCGAGAAATTGGAGTACTGCAAAGCAAACTTATTGATACTATCAGCAATCTTGAAAATACAATAGAACAAAATAAATCAGATTTAATCAAAAGACAAACTGATTTTAATACCCTTCATATAAAAATAAAAAAACTTCAAGATGATTTAGAAAAAGAAAAAGAACAAAAGCATATTGATTATTTAACAGGATTATTAAACAGACGAGCATATGAACTAGAAATTTCAAAATTTGAAAAGAAATACACTATTTTTGAATCTTCTTATGCCATAATTTTTTTAGATATAGATCATTTTAAAAATATAAATGATAAATATGGTCATGATTGTGGTGATTCAGTGTTAAAAACATTTGCGCAAATATTAAAAATGCTTACACGTGATGAAGATAAAGTAGTACGATATGGTGGAGAAGAATTTGTAACACTTATTCGATATGATAAAGAAAAAGAAGTTCTAAAGTATGTCAAACGAATCAAAAGTTTAATCGAAAAGAATAACTTTATCTTTAATGATAAGAAATTAAAAATACAATTTTGTGCTGGAGTTTCCCTGCGGAGTAATTACGACAGTTATGCCCAAGCTGTTGCACATGCAGATAAATTATTATACAAAGCAAAACACTCAGGAAGAAATAAAATTATACTTGATGATGATACCATCGTCTAACTTCACTATTTACTAATATACACATTTATGGAACCATAATTACTTATAGTCGCGCTTTTAAAATATACAAATAACCAACAGCTCCATAAATCTAAATATTAACCTAAGATACCCTTTTTATTGTATTTGTTATCTCTTCTTCTATAATTCTTTTTTGAGTAATCATTAACTCTAAATTTTGTTTTAACAACTCTTTATCTTTGTAGGACTCAATTATAAACTCGTACAGCTTTGGTCGTTTAGACTTCCAGTTATGCAGTGTCGTTTTATTAACTTCCAAATCAGACTCTAATTTTCTTAAACTTGGTTTTGTCATATTAAGTACCTCCGTTAATTTATCATACTTGAAAAAAGCTATTAAAGCATTATTCAATTGTCACAGTTTCATATCTTGGTCCAATAATTTGAACAAGATATAAATAATTAAATAGAATTGTACAAGATAATGGAACAAATGTCAAGTAAAATTAAATATTTGTTCAATATAGTGGAACAAATACAGATAAAAGTTCTTTTTTTGTACAATAATATCTATGACAAAAGCAGTAAAATCTAAATTATTAAATCATTTAAACCTTTTAAACAGCATGGGATACAAATATATGCAACCCATTAACCTAAAAGAAATCAATCAATCACAAGTTACCATGCCCAATAATTACGAAGCATTAAGATCTATGGCGATTAATTGTAATTTGTGTGAATTGTCAAAATCCAGAACTAATGTTGTTTTTGGACAAGGTAATTTAAATGCAAATATAATGTTTGTTGCAGATAGCATTGCAACAATTGAAGATGAGCTTGGAAAGTTTTATGTTGGTAAATCGGGACAACTTCTTATAAAAATGATTGAAAATGTTTTGAATTCCAGTATTGATAACTTTTATATCACAGGGGTAACTAAATGTTGTCCTTCAAATAATAAAGTCATTAATATCAATGAGGTAGGCATTTGTAAACCCTATTTAGAAAAACAAATCGAATTGATCAAACCAAAATTAATTGTAGCTCTGGGTGATTTAAGTTATAAACACATAACAGGGGATACTACAGAATTTTCTCAACTGCGGGGTAAAATTCTTAAATACAACAATATAGACATTATGCCAACGTTTCATCCCAGTTTTCTTTTAAGAAATCCAACGTCTAAAAAAGAAGCCTTTCACGATATGTTAAAAATTAAATCAATTATGGAGTCATTTTGAAAATTTCTTATTTTATATTCGTATTACTGTTTATACTAACAGGATGTGCCACCAGCCCAAAAAATATTGCGGAACAAACAATAGATGTTAGTACTCTTCCCCAATCAAAAACAATTAGTGTTGAAGATGAGAAACAAGAAATAAATTTACAAAATGAAAAAAAAGCTGATTCAACCCAAGAAGATGATTTTTATAAAGTGGCTATTATTTTTCCTTCAAAAGTTGTTGGAAAATACGCAAAAGATTCAATCAACACTGTAATGGCTTATATGTTGCATAATAATATTAAATTTCAATTTGAGGTATTTGACAGTTTAACTCAAGACAATCAGAATATAATTGAGGTTTTTAAAGAAGTAAAAAATAAAGAATTTACCAATGTAATTGCACTGTTTACTCAAGATTCTTTAGAGACTTTATTTGCAATTAATGATATTGATGACTTAAATTTGTACTTACCACTGGTTAACAAAAATGAAGTAGAAAATAGCCCTCTTAATATCGTGTATGGTGGAATAGACTACAAAAAACAAATTCAAACATTAGAGACTCTATCCAATCAAAAAAATTCGATTTTTTATTCAAACAGCAGATTAGGATTAAAATTAAAAGAGTATGTTGAACAATTAGAACAACCCATTAGTGTATCAACAATGATAGATGAAAACAAAAATGTTTTTAAAAAAATCGTTAAAAAAAGAGGTTTGCAAAACAGTTCATTATTCCTAAATACTTCTATTATAAAAAGTTCAATCATACTTTCTCAATTAAGAGTTTATGGAACAGTACCTTATAAGATTTTATCAACACAATTAAATTACACTCCCTTGGTTATATCTTTGACGCAATATCCTGATAGAAGAAGATTTATTGTGGCAAATTCAATCAGTAAAACAGATTTAAAATTACAAGAGAGCCTGTTTTTACTTGATTCAGATATTGAGTATAATTGGGTCAATTATGCTACTTTAATAGGCATAGATTCTTTATATACTAAAAATGAAAGTACGTTATTCCCTTCAAAAATCATTGAAAACCAAGTTGATTATGATGTGAAATTATATAAGAATACTCGACATGGGTTTAAAAAGTTACAATAAATCCACCACTGATATTGATAATACTATTACCTCTTTTATTTCATTGATAATATATAGGTTCACAATAGTCGTTTCCATAAGTAAAAATTAGATATAATCGCGGATATTTTAAAGGATAATAGATAATTATCCTATAGTGGAGTAATTAAATTGAGAACGCATTATTGTACAAAAGTTACAGAAGATAATATCGGTGAAACAGTAAAAGTAGCTGGTTGGGTAAACAGCAGACGAGATCATGGTGGATTAATCTTTATAGATTTAAGAGACAAAGGTGGTTTGGTTCAATTGGTTTGTGATCCAGCAGATAATGAAGATGCTTGGAAAGTTGCAGATTCAGTTAGAGATGAATTTGTTTTAATCGCAACTGGAAAAGTTCGTGCACGTGGTGAAGGACTTGAAAACCCAAAATTAATAACGGGTAAAATCGAAATCGTTCTTGATGAACTAATCATTGAAAACAGATCAAAACCTATGCCTTTTGATTTGAATGATGAAAAAGTAAATGAAGAAATCAAATTAAGAAATAGATTTTTAGAATTAAGAACTAAAAAATCATATGATATTTTTAAATTAAGAAGTAAAGTAACTAACTCTATTAGAAATACATTGGATACGTTAGATTTCTTAGATGTTGAAACACCAATTTTAACAAAATCAACTCCAGAAGGTGCAAGAGATTATCTGGTACCAAGTAGAGTTCATGGTGGTGAGTTTTATGCACTTCCACAATCTCCACAACTGTTCAAACAACTGTTAATGGTATCTGGATTTGACAAATATTTTCAAATAGCAAAATGTTTCAGAGATGAAGATTTACGAGCTGATCGACAACCTGAGTTTACTCAAATAGATGTTGAAATGTCTTTTTGTAATCAAGAAGATGTACTTAAAGTTGCTGAGGAATTAATTCAAAATGTATTTAAAGATATAGGTAAACCAGTTCCAACAAACTTCCCAAGAATGACATACAACGATGCTATGGAATTTTATGGAAGTGATAAACCAGATATGAGATATGACCTGAAAATGGTTGATGTTATTGATATTTTTGGAAGAAGTACAAATGAAATTTTTGCATCAATTGCAAAAGATAAAGCACATAACAGAATCAAAGCTTTAAAAGTACCAAATGGTGATAATGTATTCTCTAAGAGACAAATGAAAGGTTTCGAAGATTACGTTAGAAAATTTGGAGCTAAAGGTTTAGGATACTTTCAAATGAAAGAAGATGGTTTAAAAGGACCATTAACTAAATTCTTTACTGAAGAAGATTTAAAAGAAATCATTGAAGTAACAGGTCTTGAAGTTGGAGATGCCGTATTCTTTGGTGCTGGTGATAAAAAAACTGTATGGGACTATATGGGTCGATTCAGAATCTATCTAGCTGAAACAATGGATATCATTCCAAAAGATGCTTTTGAGTTCTTATGGGTTGTAGATTTCCCAATGTTTGAAGTAGAAGATGGAAGAGTTAAAGCGCTTCATCATCCATTTACAATGCCAAAAGACATTGCAAAAGATAATATCGAAGATATCGAATCAATTGCTTATGATATCGTTTTAAATGGTACAGAGCTTGGTGGTGGAAGTATCAGAATTCATAAAGAAGATATCCAATCTGAAATTTTTAGATTATTAGGTATCAGCGAAGAAGAAGCACAAGAAAAATTTGGTTTCTTACTAGATGCACTTCAATTTGGTGCACCTCCACATGGTGGATTTGCAATGGGACTTGATAGAATGATTATGTTACTTGCTGGAACAGATTCGATTCGTGAAGTGATTGCTTTTCCTAAAACGCAAAAAGCTCAATGTTTATTAACAAAAGCTCCAAGTGTTGTTGATGAAGAACAATTAAAAGAGTTAAGTCTTAGAATTAGAAAGCAACAAGCTGACGTTTAGTCATCTGCTTAATTAACAATCTATTAAAGGATAAGAGTTTCTCTTATCCTTTTTTTATGCCCCAAAATTGCTTAAAAATTAATTGAATATTAGTCCACAGACTAGTTTTTTTATTAGAGGTCACATTAATGTGACTTAGATAAAATTCTAAAAATTATAATCTGGGAACTTATGTTTATACCTACAACTAAAGAAGAATTAAATAAATTGGGTTGGAAACAACTTGATGTCATATTAATAAGTGGAGATGCATATATTGATTCTCCCTTTATTGGTGTAGCTGTTGTTGCAAGAATGCTTCAATCTTGGGGATACAAGGTTGGTATTATAGGGCAGCCAGATATAAATAGTGATGACATCAAAAGACTAGGGGAGCCAAAGTTATATTGGGGTGTGAGTGGTGGAAGTATTGATTCGATGGTTTCAAATTACACAGCAACCAAAAAATTCAGAAACAGTGATGATTATACTCCTGGTGGTAAAAATGATAAACGACCAGACAGAGCAACTTTAGTTTATACCAATCTTATTCGAAGAAATTTTAAAAATACAGTTCCCATTGTTTTAGGTGGAATAGAAGCCAGTTTACGAAGAGTTTCTCATTATGATTATTGGAGCAACAAACTCAGAAAACCTATATTATTTGATGCAAAAGCTGATTACCTGATTTATGGGATGGGTGAGATTGCGATTAAAGAGTTTACTTTAGCCTTAAAAGAAGACAAAGACCCTAAAGATGTTCGAGGTATTTGTTATATTTCAAAAGAACCCAAACTTGAGTTTCTTCAAATTCCTTCTCATCAAGAATGTTTAGACAATAAAGAAAAATATATAGATCTTTTTGACAGTTTTTATGATAACAATGATCCCATTTCAGCCAATGGCTTATGTCAAAAAGTTGATACCCGATACTCAATACAAAATCCACCTTGTGATTACTTGGATGAAAAAGAGATGGATGAAGTGGCCTCTCTTCCTTTTAAGAGAGAACTGCATCCTTATCACCAACCGCAAGGAAAAGTTAAGTGTTTAGAGACCATTAAATTCTCTATTCAAACCCATCATGGTTGTTGGGGTGAGTGTAACTTTTGTGCTATTGGGGTGCATCAAGGCAGAACGATACGAACCAGAAGTGAAAAAAATATTCTGCAAGAAGCCAAAGAGTTTACTCAACATAAAGATTTTAAAGGAATTATCTCAGATGTGGGAGGACCCACAGCAAATATGTATGGATATGAGTGTGGGAAAAAACTCAAAAAAGGTACCTGTGATGATATCAGATGTGTTGATTATGACAGATTATGTAAAGTTATGAAAGTGGACCATTCAAGGCATTTAAAACTCTTAAAAGATATTAGACAAGTCCCCAAAGTTAAAAAAGCATTTGTGGCTTCTGGAATCAGATATGATTTTATAACTCAAGATAAAAAACATGGATATGACTACTTAAAAGAGTTGGTCAATCATCATATCTCTGGTCAAATGAAAGTAGCACCCGAACATACTTCTGATAGAGTGTTAAAGCTTATGGGAAAGCCTGCTAAGCAAACACTGGTTGATTTTAAAAGAATGTACGACCGATTAAATAAAGAAGCTGGTAAAAAGCAGTTTTTAACGTATTATTTAATTGCTGCACATCCTGGATGTGAAGATAAAGATATGCATGATTTAAAACAGTTTACTACTCATGAATTAAAAATGAACCCAGAACAAGCCCAAGTATTTACTCCAACACCCAGTACGTATTCAGCAGTAATGTATTACACAGAACTGGATCCAAAGACAAGAAAAAAAATATATGTGGAAAAAGATACAAGGAGAAAAGAGAAACAAAAAGAAATTGTGATAAATAAAGAAACTTATGCCAAAAGGAGTTATAGTTCTTCTAATATGCAAGGTTGAGTTTTGAATAAATTTGAAATATTGAATGGAAAGGTTAAACTAGTTCTTATATTAGGGGTGATTTTAAGATAACTTTAAGTATAATTCGAAAAAATTATAACTCGAGAATGAATGTATATACCTACAACACCAGAAGAACTAAAAAAATTAGGTTGGGAAAACCAACTTGATATTATACTCGTAAGTGGAGACACTTATATTGATACACCTTACAGTGGAATTGCAATTGTTGGAAAAATATTATTAGACCAAGGATATAAGGTTGGAATGATAGCTCAACCTGATATTGACAGTGACGATGATATTACAAGACTGGGAGAGCCCAAACTTTATTGGGGAGTCAGTGCTGGTCTTGTTGATTCTATGGTTGCAAATTATACCGCAACTAAAAAATACAGAAATAAAGATGACTTTACTCCAGGTGGTGTAAATAACCGCCGTCCAGATCGTGCAGTCATGACCTATGTAAATTTAATCAGAAGACATTTTAAAGATACTGCGCCTATTGTAATTGGTGGAATTGAAGCCAGTCTTAGACGAGTAGCACATTTTGATTTTTGGAGTAATAAGGTTCGAAAATCAATTTTATTTGATGCAAAAGCAGATATCTTGGTTTATGGAATGGCTGAAAAAACAGTTATTGATTTGACTCAAATTATCGCAGCTGGAAAATCTGAAGTCAACCCCGATATTAAAAAACCATTACCCATTGATTATTATCCAAGTTTAAAAAATCTTCAAGGGATTTGTTATATCTGTAAAGAAAAAAATGAAGATTATATAGATTTGCCTACTTTTGAAAAGTGCTCAAAAGATAAATTGGAATTTATTAATATGTTTCATCTGTTTTATAACAACAATGAACCTATGACGTCAAAAGGTTTAAATCAACTGCATGACAGCAGATATCTTATTCAAAATCCCCCTTGTGACTATATGAAAGAAAATGAGATTGACAGCGTTTATGACTTAAAATATGAAAGAGATGTTCATCCTTTTTATAAAAAACAAGGAGTTGTAAATGCTCTTCAAACCATACAATTCTCAGTAACTACTCATCATGGGTGTTATGGAGAGTGTAACTTTTGTGCTATTTCAGTTCACCAAGGTCGAACCATACGAAGTAGAAGTCAAGAATCTATTTTAAATGAAATCAAAGAGTTTAAAAATCATGAAGGTTTTAAAGGAATTATCAATGACGTGGGTGGGGCAACAGCTAATATGTATGGTTATGAGTGTGGACGGAAACTTAAAAAAGGGGTTTGTTCAGATATCTCATGTACCAGTGCTACAGTATGTCCAGTACTAAAACCAGATCACAGTGAACAAATAGAATTACTGCAAAAGGTACGAAAGATATCTGGTGTTAAAAAAGCTTTTGTTAACTCTGGCGTACGATACGATTTAATCAATGAAGATAAAAAACATGGACAAGAGTACTTAAAAGAGATTGTAGAACATCATGTATCAGGTCAAATGAAAATTGCACCTGAACACACTGAAGATAAGGTTTTAAGACTTATGGGTAAACCCAATAAGCAAACCTTGCTTGATTTTAAAAACAATTTTGAAAAGTTAAATAAACAAGCGGGTAAAAAACAGTTTTTAACCTATTATTTAATTGCAGCACATCCAGGCAGCGAAATGCAAGACATGGAAAGCTTGAAAGATTTTACCAGTGAAAATCTAAAAATAAATCCAGAACAAGTTCAAGTATTCATCCCTACGCCTTCAACATATTCTACGCTTATGTATTATACTGAAATGGATCCATGGAGCAGAAAAAAAATATATGTAGAAAAAGATCAGGGGCGAAAACAGAAACAAAAAGATGTTATTACTGATAAATCTTTTCATGGAAGAAACAGTAGTGCACAAAAAAACAACACTTCAAAACACAAACACTCAAAACATTTAAGATATTCATAATATTAGTTTATAAGTTTTTACTTATAAACTAACCTTATTTATCAAAAAACATATTTCAAAATATACCTCAAAAACACCAAGTTTCGATAACTACTTCAATCATAATAAAGAAATATTTTGTTAAATTATTGATACAATTTAAAATACGATTTAAAATATAATTTTCAATTTAGCTTTTCTCAACACATTCTAGTTACATTTATAATAAATAAAAGGAGAGAATACTTATGTACATACAAACAAGAATAAAAAGTGAAAATCCCCCTAAACTAGGCGAGGGAATACGACTTGCAGTTTATCAGACTCAAGGGGGAATATCAGGAAGCCAAGAGGCCATAGATGCCAGTATCGAAATACTAAAAGATGGTGCGTTAATAGCAAAAAATAATTATGATGCACAAATCATAAGTTTTCCCGAATTGTTTTTAAGTGGTTATGCCTTTGAAGAAGGAAAAGCACATGATATATGTAAAAGTATAGATTATGTTTCAAAAAAAATTGCTCCCATTGCAAAAGAAATAGGAATAGCAATTATTTGTCCCTATCCTGAAAAAGCAATGGTTAATGGAATCGAGTCCTATTATGATTCAATGATTATTGTAGATAAAGAAGGTAACCTTTTAAAAAACTACAGAAAAACGCATTTGTGGGGTCCTGAAGAACAAAAGTTATGGTCTTTTGGTTATGCACATGAATCTGAAGGTGAAGCATACAGTGTATTTAAAGTCAATGATTTCCCCATGGGAGTTTTAAATTGTTATGAAGCAGAATTTGCTGAATTAACAAGAATATTAGTTACTAAAGGCGCAAAACTGGTTGTTATACCAACTGCTGCTGATGTTAAGGCTATTGTATCAGGAGAATGGACAACACAAACTTATCCTGACATTTCAAAAAGTCTGATACCTGCTCGATCTTTAGAAAATGAAATATTTGTGGCTTACAATAACTACACAGGCACGGGTTATATTAATGAAAATGGAAAAAAATCAGACCAAGTTGAATATTTAGGTAATAGTATTATTGCAGATCCTCATGGTGAAATTATAACATATGCCAGAAAAGAAGATGAAGTGATGTTAATTGCTGATTGTATCCCAGGTGATTATGAACCCATACATCCTTGTGGTACCAATTATATCAAAGACAGGAGACCTGCATTATATTCTCAATTAATTGCCCAAGAGATTGAGTATGATAATTGGACATATCCATTACCACCTAAACCCATCTATGAAGACTGGAATAAATAATAAGGAAAATAAAATGCCATTAGCACAAAAACATTCAATTAAAGACAGTGAGTTAGATGATATATATGCATCATCAGACTTATCAATTAAGGTTCCAAAGTATAAAGTTCCTGATGATGAAATTAATCCACGTCATGCGTATCAAATTGTACATGATGAGTTAATGTTGGATGGAAATTCCCGACAAAACTTAGCTACATTTTGTTCCACTTGGTTAGAACCTGAAGTTCATACCCTTATGAATGAAACTTTAGATAAAAATATGATTGACAAAGATGAATATCCACAAACGGCTGAAATAGAAGCAAGATGTGTACATATGTTAGCAGATTTATGGAATTCTCCAAGTGCTGCTAATACCATTGGTTGTTCAACTACAGGTTCAAGTGAAGCTGCAATGCTTGCAGGTATGGCAATGAAATGGCGGTGGAGAAAAAAAATGGAAGCAAAAGGTCTCAGCACTGCAAAACCAAATTTAATCACAGGACCTGTTCAAATTTGTTGGCATAAATTTGCACGCTATTGGGATATTGAATTAAGAGAAGTTCCTATGGAAGGTAATCGATTACTTCTAGGTGCCAATGAAGTTTTAAAAAGATGTGATGAAAATACTATAGGGGTTGTTCCTACATTAGGTGTGACCTTTACATGTCAGTATGAACCCGTAGAGCAAATTGCAGAGGCTCTAGATAAATTTCAAGAAGAGACAGGAATAGATATTCCTATTCATGTTGATGCAGCAAGTGGTGGATTTATTGCTCCTTTTGTTGAACCTGAATTAAAATGGGATTTTAGAATACCAAGAGTTAAATCAATAAATTCATCGGGTCATAAATATGGTTTATCTCCACTTGGTGTTGGTTGGGCGATTTGGAGAGAACATGATGATTTACCAGAAGATTTGGTTTTTAAAGTAAATTACTTGGGTGGTGATATGCCTACCTTTGCATTAAACTTTTCAAGACCAGGAGGACAAGTTATTGCTCAATACTATAATTTTCTACGACTTGGTCGTGAAGGGTATCGTAAAATCCATATGGCTTGTTATGAAACAGCACAATATCTTTCAAAACAAATTGAAGAAATGGGACCTTTTGAAATGATTTATGATGGAAAAGGCGGTATGCCAGCACTTTGTTGGAAACTAAAAGATGATAAGGATTATGGTTTTAATTTGTATGATTATTCAGACAAGCTACGAAGTAGAGGCTGGCAAGTGCCTGCATATTCTATGCCAAAAGACAGAGAAGATTTAGTCATACAAAGAATATTAGTACGACATGGAGTAAGCAAAGATTTGGGTAGTTTATTGCTTAATGATATGAAAAGTTGTTTAAAACATTTTGAAAAAAATCCAGTGCAAAGTTCTTTAGAAGAAAAAGAATCGGGTGGTTATAAACACTAAAAAATATTTGTTATTCTCATTTTTTTACAATGAGAATAACAATAATGAAGTAGTTAAATTATGCGCTCACCCACAACAAGATTTTGGATACAAGATAATTTTGGTATAATGCCAACTCTCAAAAATTAAATAAGAAAATAAAAAGGTCAATTAGATGAAAAAATTATTTTTAATTATCGGTGCTCCAGGAAGCGGAAAAACTACAGATGCAGAACTCATTGCTGCAAAACACGATAATATTACTCATTATTCTACCGGTGATATGTTAAGAGCTGAAGTTGCAAGTGGAAGTGAAATGGGTAAAATAATTGATAGTTTTGTAAGCAAAGGAAATTTAGTTCCTATTGAAACGATTATTGAAACTATTATAAATTCTATTAAAAATGCACCTACACCAGTAGTAATAATCGATGGATATCCAAGAAGTGGTGAGCAAATGATGGAGTTAGACCGATACTTAATGAATGAAGATGTTGTTGAACTTGTCAATGTTATTGAAGTAGAAGTAAGTGAAGATGTAGCTTGTGAAAGAGTTTTAGGTCGAGCGCGTGGAGCTGATGATAATGTTGAAGTTTTTAATAATAGAATGAAAGTATTTACTGAACCATTAGAAGAAATTCAAACTTTTTATGGTGCAAAAGGGTTACTTAAAAAAATAAATGGTGAAAGAACTATAGAAGAAATTGTTGGTGAAATGGATGCTTACGTATTATCAAAAATTTAAATTAGAGATGAGTGAAAAGTAAGAAAATGAGTATTTAAACTCAAAATTTTATATTAAATGAACTTTTAAATGGGTGTTGTAATGATGCCCATTTTTCATTTATAAATAATGAGCTAATTCACTCATGTATAAACTATCCAAATATATAAATTTTTAGTCTTTACCTAAAATGATAAATGACAGAAGAACTGTCAAACTTTCCTTATCCTATGGCAAAAATAAAATCAATACTTATTTTAATCTATTTAAAAATCATCTAAAAAATAATTAAATATCATATTTAATAATTACCTAAAATTCCCTAAAAATTCCTTTAATCTTAATTTAAAATTATATTATTTTATAATATAATAATCTAATTTTAAATTAAGGCTATCCGATGAACTTCCTAAATAACCTATCCATTAAAGCAAAACTTGTTTTATTATTATTTTTTCCAATTGCGGGATTAATTGTTTTAAGTACCAGTCAAGGTATTGATGCGGTTAAACGACTCAATACAATGAATAAAATTGAATCTGTAGCAATCCTTGCAACTAAAATATCAGCCCTAGTGCATGAAACTCAAAAAGAGAGAGGAATGACAGCTGGATTTATTGGAAGTAATGGTAAAAAATTCGCAACCAAAATTATTGATCAACGAAAGTTAAGTGACAAAAAATTTAAAGAATTGGTTATTTATACACATGAAGTTAAATACTCTTTATATCCAAAAGCATTCAAAACAAAAATGGATGAGGTTGCCAAAAGATTTAAGGGACTTAATCAAATAAGATCAGATGTTGACTTTTTTAATATTTCTGCTGGAAAAGCCATTGGATACTATACAAAAATGAATGGATTGATGCTGGATAATGTTGTTGCAATTGCAAAAATATCAAATGATGCGACTATTACTCAAGAATTAACAGCTTATTCGAGTTTTTTATTATCTAAGGAGAGAGCGGGGATTGAACGTGCGGTTGGTACAAATACGTTAGGTCAAGATAAATTTGGTACAGGTATGAGAGAAAAGCTGAATACTTTGATTTCTGCGCAAAACTCATTTATGAAAACATTTATTTATTATGCAACACCACAAGCCCAAAATTTTTATAATAAAACATTAGTGGGAAAAGATGTTGATGAAGTAAACAGAATGAGAAAAGTGATGTTAAATGCTTCAGAAGTAGGTGGTTTTGGAGTCAATCCAGAATATTGGTTTGATACCATTACTAAAAAAATAAATTTACTTAAAAAAGTTGAAGATTATATTCGAGAAAATATTAAAGTTAAAGATTTAAATATAAAAATTGCAGTGAATGTTGCAAGCAATATTTCAAGTTTATTACATGAAACACAAAAAGAAAGAGGAATGACTGCTGGATTTATAGGAAGTAAGGGTGCTAAGTTTGCATCAAAACTTCCCGCTCAACGAAAACTAGCAAATGAAAGAATTGATGTTTTAGAAGCTTATATGGCAATTGCTGATACGTCAGCCTTTTCAAAAGATTTTCAAAATAAGATTAATGCATCTTTGGCACAACTGCAAAAAATTAAAGATATTCGAAAACAGGTTTCTGCTTTACAAATTTCTGCAAAAGAAGCCATTGGTTATTATACGAGCATGAATGCAAAATTTTTGGAGACGATCTCTTCTATTATTAAACTGACAACAAATGTGGATGAAGCCAATGATATCACATCATTTTATAATTTTCTAATGAGTAAAGAGCGAGCTGGAATTGAACGAGCTGTAATGGCAAACAGTTTTGCAAGAAATAAATTTCTTCCAGGAATGAAACAGAAACTGATTGTTTTAATGACAGAGCAAACAACATTTTTGAAATCATTTTTAGCAACTGCAAAACCTTCTTATGTGAAGTTTTATAAAGATACAGTAAAAGGTAGAGATGTTGAAGAAGTTGAATTTATGAGAGAAACAGCGTTGGCTGCAACTACCATTGGTGGCTTTGGAGAAGATGCAACCTATTTCTTTGGTCAAATAACTCAAAAAATCAATAAACTTAAAAAAGTGGATGACAAACTGGCATCTGATTTAATAAAACATGTTAATGTAATAAAGGATGAAACACTCAATTGGTTATATACTATTGGATTAACCTCTCTTATTGGATTGCTGTTTGTCGTTTTTGTAGGGACCATTATCAGTAAAAAAATTGTTGGATCACTGAATGAATTTAAAGTGGGACTGGGGTTCTTTTTTGAGTATGCAATCAGAGAAAAAGATTTTCTACAACCAATGGAAGTCAATGGAAATGATGAATTTGCACAAATGACCAGAGATATGAATGAACAAATTAAAAAAACAGAATTTATTATTGAACAAGATAAAAAAGTTGTAATGGAAATTGATGATATTATGAGTAAAGTTTC
>ENA-ORXI01001950-ORXI01001950.1-sediment-metagenome-genome-assembly--contig:-NODE-1950-length-15484-cov-5.636853_pt1 | contig 15484 bp, 5 predicted proteins | sample MGYA00237861_ERZ511468 | MGnify/ENA primary metagenome ERZ511468 (study PRJEB26299, sample SAMN06266213) | sediment metagenome | isolation source: Hudson Canyon methane seep mesocosm | place: USA:Hudson... | reverse complement strand
GAATGATTTCCGCTTTTAAACGTTCTTCAGCATACATTTTCTTTAGACGGCGATTTTCTTCTTCAAGTTCTTTCATCTGAGCCATCAATGATGCATCCATGCCACCGTATTTTGAAAGCCATTTATAAAAACTGGAATTGCTCATACCGTGCTCACGACATAGTTCAGGGATGGGTACACCGTTTTCGGCTTGTTTTAAAATAAAAAATATCTGGCTATCGCTAAAATGTGCTTTTTTCATGAATAGCCTCCTGCTGTTAAGCATAAGAGAAAATTCCACTTTTGACTTCAATTATTTTTCGGGGGGATTACCCTTCGTTAAAGCTACCTCATTGATTTGACGGCTGTCGGGATAAAATTCTTGCTTCCCGAGCGAGCTTACAGCTCACTTCGGATTGGCGAATTTCCCTGTCGCCTACTGCGGACTAAAAATCATCACTTTGCTGCGCTCCGTTTCCCTGATTTTCAGCGATTGGGGAGGGTATATTTTAAAAAAATTTCTAAAAATAACATAATAAAATAAGAAATAAATGACTATAAAAATAAGAATTTAATGGCAAGTTTTTAGGTGACATCAATTTGATTTCCTCAACTTCTTTTGTTTTTTGAATCTAAGCAAGTAAATAAAATATTTAAAGGGAACAAGCTTATTAAAAAAGTTACTTTGGAAATTTTTGTTTGAGTAACTCAAAAGAACTGTTTACCCCTAATTCTTCAATTTCTTCAACAACTAAACGATAACCATCACCATAAATAGGATCGCTACTTTCTTTATGTCGCCTTACATATTCTGGATACTCGTTTAACTTCTCTAAATACTGAATTTCAATACAAACCGCATGTCCTTCAATATATCTCTTATCTCCTTCATCGTCATAATCATATTCACCCAAGTTTTCATGTTGCCATTGATGGGTAAGTTCATGAACTAACACAGATTCAAGCATATACTCAGGCATTCCCCCTTCAACATAAATTTCATCTCCAAAACGAGAAAAACCTAAAGCTCGACTATCAAACCCAGGAGTGGCAACAAACGTATATCCAAGTTCAGCCGCTATTGTGTGCGCTCTAACAAAGCTTACACTCATAGTATTTTTTATAGGATAACCAATTTCCTCTAAAAAGTTTTTTGCATTTTCATAAGGCTGTTTTGCATCTTCTAATCTATCAGTCGCCGTTTTAGAACAGGTTGAACAACGCTCACGGCCATCATCTAACAAATCTAAGTCAATAGCACTATAACTGTCTGCACAAAAATCACAAACGCCCAGTTGACCGCTGTCTTCAACTATATCTTCTGTATTCGTAGCAATATTATGTTCAAAGAACTGCTCTCGAAGTTGAGTCATCTGACTGTTTTTATATGATTTCTGTAAAAACAGATACAATTCATTTAAGTTAAGAATATCAGGAATTTTTTGATCAACGGAGCCATAAGTCAAAAAGTTTTCACACAATGAACTGTCATTTTTTTGTTGCCATGATAGGTAATCATAAATAATCTCAAATATATAATCGATATTTTCACTCAAACTATCTAAAACACCAATATCAATATGACAATCAATCATTACTAAAACATCAATATCCCCTTTTTTAGAAAGATCAGCTTGTTTACCTAAGTGAGGCGTTATGTCATACACAAACTTTGATACTTTGTCAGTTTGTTCTGGAAGATTATCAATAGAAAAAACTTTAATATATTGAAACTTATCAGGAAATAAAGTAGGAAAAATTTCATTTAATAAAACGGCTACTGTAAAAGACAAACCTGTGCTTGATGTATCTATACAATCAAAGGTCACTCGTATTGCATTTGCATTTTTATAATAACGGGTATGATATTGTTGTACATATTCAGATTCTTCTGGTGATATTTTCCCCATGAATTTATAGTACCCATTAATATCAACATCACAATCTAGTTCATAATTTGTTATTTCTAATTTAATTCCATTTGAAATAACAGGATCAATAAGTTTAAAAGCTAAAGCAGTATTTATTTTAAGGGAAAAATCAGTCCGATAAACCTGTATATCATTCTCGGGCTCTCTCTGGCTACAAATAATTTGCTTATTGATCGGTACAATATTATCTATATGATAAGACTTAGCTTTGATCTTTATTATCTGGCCTTTTAGAAAGTTCTGATAAAGGCAGTCTTCAATGACAGTATCTAATAAGACATTATGTTCCCCTGATAAAACCAGCTCATATTCCTGTAACCATGGAATTTTATCAAAAATACTTCTATCTAATGAAAAACATTCACCAGATCGTTGTAAAAAGTTCTCTACAAATATATTTAAATCATAAATTTTTACAAATAAACGATTCAATTCAACTAAAAGATTATGATAAGTGTCATAACTAAGAACATTTTCAATCACCTCTTTACTTACCGATTGCTTTGTCATCAATCGTAATATTTGATCAGCTTTAGATGAGTCTGAGGATGAAGGACCTGTTGCGATAGATTCAATAGGTTTATTTTTTATAAAATATAAAAAATTATCGGAAAAATAACCACGTAATAAATAAGGTGGAGATATGATATTCATTAAAACTTCACGACTAGCATATTGCACAAATTTACGAGCGGCTGAAGGAGTATTATACTGCTCATCATTAACAATAATAAGGTGGTTATTATAACTATGAGCCGTCATAATTGACTGAATATTAAACAGTTTTGAATCATTTTCTAAAACAATATTATCATCTAAAGTATTTATATTAGTCGTTATAATATCTAAGCGGTCCTGATAATCATGTTCATTTTCATAAATTGTTGAAATATTAATTTTTTTATTATTTTTTAATTCTTGCGCATGTAAAGAAAGAGCAACGTTAGCGCCAAAACTTTGACCTATATGGCCTGCTATATTATCTTGAAACTTTTGTTGATTTACAGTTTCACCCTTCCATAATAGATAGATACTTAACTTAAGTGAATTTTGTGGCTGTATGTATTCTTTTACATTGTGACTCAAATCATTTAATTGCTTCCTTTTTAAGCCGACTATAGAGCGGACACTATTTTCAATACCTCTCTGCTCCTGTGACAACACAATGGCTTGTGAAAACCCTGAATCATAATTCTCACTAAGTAAATGGAATGTTGAATAACATGAAGATACATCGATACAGTTAAACCAAGGAAATATTATCGTATCAGGCAATTCCAACCATTTATTCTTTTCTAATACTGCAGATTTTAACTCTTCATAATCAACAATTAACACCTGTTGCTTACTTATGTCTGCATTATTAAACGTAGTACCTATTTTCCAAATACCTATACCCAAATTAGATTCAATTTCGCCAGGTGTTACTACATACAATTGCGATAACTTTGACATTCCTCCAGCTACCCAATCTACGATATAACTCTTTTTTTCTACAGGTGTAACAAATAAAATCCTTTCAAACTTATGTAACCGGTCTTCAAGCATTTGAAAAAGTTCTTCTTGCAAACTATTATAATTAGGGTTTTTAACAATGACATAAGGATAATGTTCTAACTGGTATTTAAGTTTGTCATCATAAACTTCTTTCCATGATGATCCCTTTGTATTCTTTGCTTTCAATGGCAAAAAGACTTTATTTAACAGTCGGTAGCCCCAAGTAGTTTCATAATCAGTTATTAACTCTAACCATTCGACACGACTTGTTACATTCATGTCTTCACCAGAAATAATATCCTCCCCTGCACTGTCTCCTAAAGCTGGCCCATCTAAATACCAAGCCATTTCTAAAAATAATACTGCAATTAATAATTGTATATCTTCAATATTTAAGCCTATAAAAGAGATATTACTATGTGGTGTAAACTGCTTATATATAGAATAACTTCCTCCATCAGAAAAAAGGATAGTTTCTATAATCAAAAATAAAATAATAATACAAGCTATAGTTAAAAGAAATCTTCCAACCATCACGTATTCATTTTTAAGAAAAAAATCCTCATCACTAATTACATAAAATTTTTTGGCAAAAGATGATAAGCTTTTTTCTTTAACAACATTACTTTTATAGAAAATATTAACAACCCACCGAAATAGCCTTATCATTCTCCCGCCAAACAAGGAAATACCTTTTAAACTTGTTTTAGTTAAAAAATAACTACCAAGCAAAAAGATACCTTTAGTTAAAAATGTATATCCGCTGGCATTAATAAAAGCAAGAAACTTATTCCATATCGTTAGAAACAAAGTGCCTATCCCAGCTAATACATTCCATACCCAAGATAACCCAGGAAAAAGTTGAGTAATGCCTGTCCATAATAAAAAAGGTAAGTTAGTAAAATAAGTAAAACCTATCATTGCAAATAGATTTGTAATTAAAAAGAAACTTGCGGCACATACAAAAATTAATTGTGTATGACGTTGATCTTTTTTATAATTTAACAAATACAAACCAACAAATAACAGTAAAATAAAAACAATTTTACCCAGTGCAACACTAAGCGGTGACACATAAAGATTACCCATCTTAATCCTCCCTATTCAAGACATATGCCTCATCAATCACTATATGAATATTACTCCACACCTTTGATGATAATTGATCATTCGCTCCTATTAGGTTCAGAAATAAAATATTATCATCTGCCTTAGCTTCATTTGTAACCTTAGGTAGAACATCTATGACTCTATCTATGTCTGAAATATCATCGAGCAATTGTTTCTTTTGACTTACTAGTACGTGTTGTTGTTGTCGATGCTGATTCGCTTGATGTTCTACTTGCTCCTGGTTAATCGTTTTATAAATCAACATACACCATTGTTTTATTGAAGATGTATTATCCTTAACATAGTCTTTAAAATCAGCTGCAATATCAAACAAACCTTGCATGGTTTTATCACCAGATGAATTAAACCTTCCTTCATTTAACTCTATTAGTAACTGGCTTTTATCCCTATTCCAAAGAAAATACATGATTAAAATCGTACTTAAAACTGCTAGTAGTGAAAAAATTATTGGGAAAAATAAAAAAGAATGATGTAATGATTGAATAAGGATGTATGGAACAATCAAAACTAGAAAACACCCTAAAATCAAATAATGCCAATATTTTTTTCTCATTTTCTGAGATAAAAATACATTCAAATCAGTTTTAAAACTATTTAAAGTTATTTCTATCTTATTTTTATTTGTGGAGTAAAAATGGTTGGAAGAACTTTCTGTTTTTTTTACATCAGAACGACTATTAACCGTAGAAACCAAAGAAGCACTTTGTTCAGATATCTCAGAATTTATTCTATCTCTTAATTCGGACCATTTTTCCTCTTGAGATAGTTCGGCCTTTTTAATAGACTTTACAAAATCATTTAGATACTCGTCCCAAATTTTATTAGAGTTAGTTTCATAATGAAACCCTATCTCTGGTGGCTTGGATATTTTAATATATTCAAAATTATTACCGCTGATGTCACACTTACTTTCATTTTTATTTATTAAAATATCTGGGTTATTTTTGATAAGTGATTGTAATTTTTTTTCTACTTTACTTAGCTCTTCATTCAATTTTTTTTTTGTTGTATGCAAAAAATAACTTATCCTCTTATCTTCATGGGCTAATGAAGCAATTTCAAAACAACCATATTTTCGTTTTAATGGCTCAATAAGTTTAAACAAAATCGTAAAAATAAAGACTAAACCAAATTCATGTAATGATTGCGGATAATCTTCTTTCTCTAATCTAAAAACCAGCCATTTATTATTTCTTGCATATGCATCGAATGAAAAAGTGTCATTTAAAACGGGAGCCAAAATATCCCTAGAGGGTTTAAAATCATTAAAAAATTCCATACTGCCCGATTTTCGTTTATTATTTATTCGTGCAGAAAAATTTCCTTCAATAGCATGTATTCTGGTTTTAAGCTGTTCTCTTTTATCACTATCGATAGGCGTTGTATCATCTAAAACCTGTTCCAGTTTTACCCTACAAATATTGTTAAACTTTATAATTACTTCATCAAAATAGGTATTAATTCTTTTTTTATTTTTGTCATCTGGTAACTTATCAATAGATAGGTTTATCTCATCACTAATTAATACTTTTTTCAAATCTATGGTAGCAAAATCATTACTATCTATTCCATATTCATCAATCTGTTGATGGCCATGCCTGTCAAAATACCACATATCTTTATGCTTCAAATCATCAGGCTCACCAGAAAGGTCTCTAGTAATGGAATCATAGAGAAATAAAGCTTTTGAGAAATTGGGATCAATACCATTTGCAGAGAGTACATTTACAATGTAGGTTTGAAATAACTCAATGGTGTTAACCAAGCCTAGTTTAAAATGACTATCTAATTCAAATAAAATAATTAATGAAAATTTATCATGTTTTCCTAAAAAGAATTCAACAACCATTTTTTCAGCAAACTGTTGTAACTTTTTCTTTTTTTCCATGCCCGTCAGGTCATTAAGCTTTATATTAAAAATAAAACTAATGTCTAACGAGTTCAAAAAGTAATCAGAACTATCCTTATACTTTAAAGAAGAAGTGCGGCAATCAAGCAAAACTTTCATTTAATGGCCTTTTATTTTGTGTAATCAAAACTATTAATAATTCCATCAATCACAACTTTTTGAGGATTTTCTTCATCTAGCATTTTATAAAAATCAGATGTTGATATAAGATTACTTACTTTATCAAATATTTTTTGTTTTAAATTAGTAGACCCTTTTTCCTGCCAATTTATTTCTTGGTCAAACTCTGCAATATAATCGGCATATAATTCACCCAATCGTTTTACTAATCGCGCCTCATCTTCGGGAGTAAATCGCCCTCTTTTACTTTTTGATAACCCTCTAATCGCTTGATCAATGATATCTTTGATATTCTTTACAAATGCATGATCACCTAATCTTGAGGAGTATTGTTCAAAATCACTATTTTTAACTTTATTAAATGTCGCTAATACTGAGTCAACCACACGTGGGTTATAAAACAAACTATCAAACAAAACTGCAATACTTGAATTTTCAACAGGTTTCCCTGAAACTTGTAAATAGCCCTTTCCAGATTGAGAAGTATCTTGAAAAACCCAACTTTCATCACCTTTATACCTTGTTGGCTTAAAAAGCTTCATTGCCAAACCAAGTAAATAGGCTTTATCGATATCTTTATGGTCAGTTAAAACCACATCTTTATTAAGATCAGGAAAATAAGCTAACAAGTGCCAGTGCTTATCAAGGTGGGGGGTTAAAAAACGGGCATCTGTCGTATCTAATTGATGCTTCATATAAGATTCAATTCTCCCCTGATAATCTTCATAATATTCTTCACCAGGTTTAAATCCCATTAAGTCACAGGCAGCAATACCATATTTAGATTGATAAAAGTGAATTTCATACGGACTTATTTGACCATCCCCTCCGATAAGGTCATCAGTATTTACCTTTTCTGTACCACTTGTAGAAATATTTGAGGTGATATCCATCATTATATTTTTATATTTAGCATATCCAGGCAAGTCATTTTGTAAAGCCATGCCAGCCCAAGATGCTATTAACTTATTACCTTCTGCATCAACAGAACTTAATAGGCCATCTCTCATATGTATTCTTGGTGTAGAAACATCTTTTAGCCCTTGCATTCGATATTTAACATGTTCAATATGATCTATTTGCAAATAATCAGCTTCTTTTTCTAAGGCTTGTAAAATATCCATACTTAATAACACGTTGGATTTAAGTTTTTGTTTTATCCATTGCAATAAAACATCAGAATTATTATCTTTTTTTCCACAAAAAACCTTACTTTGCCCTATAATCAGCGATTTTAAAAACTCATCGTCAGGTGTTCTACTTATATCGTTTTGAATTTCATCCCATAATTTGTTTTTATGTGATGCTGTAGATAATACATATTGGTAGCTTTCATTTTTTTGCCAATCATGTATATTTAAAAAATTTTCCATTTCTCTCTGGTTTTGTTTTACACTAAGTTCTTTAAAAAAAGTTTCCCATGTTTTAATTAAACCTTTAAGTTTTTTTCTAAAATCAATGTAAACTTCATACTTTAATTTTTCTTCATGATAACGTTTTAAATTTGTTAAATGCCTAGACGACTTAGACTCATAACCTTCAATAGAATCTGCTACTGGACTTTTACCTTTTAGTTTATCAAAAATAGAAACCTTTGCGGTTTTTGCCATATTAAATTCATCAATAGCTGAAATAGGCGTTTTTTTACCTCTTTCATCTCTATTATAATAAGGTCCTTCCTCGTATTGATGCAAAGCATCTTCTTGCTCTATAAATCCACCATCAATATTTATTAAATTTTGAGCAATAAGATCCAGTTCATTATCTAATTTATATAAAAAATAACGCAGACCAACCGGGTGCATGGCATGACCATCTCCACTATTTTGGATAAACTGTGAGAGGTCCAGCTGAGATAAGTTTTTATATTCTTTACAACATTCAAAACACTGGCTAATAATATCTTTAGACCCCGATTCAATTAACCCAATAATATGCTTGTTTATACTTCTTAAAGTCCGTTCTTTCTTTATGATGTATTGTTCTATATTCTGAATATTATCTTCATATTCTTCGGGTTCTAATCCTAATTTTGTACTTGCTTGCTCCACTTTTTTTGTTAGATCATGACTGGAGTCAACAATTTTTGAGATTTTTTCATCAATTAATTTGATATAGGATTGATATTTTGATTTATCTTTATCTATAAAACCATCACTCTTTTCAAATTGGCGTTGATAAATTCCATAGTAAAAACGGTTATCATGATCAGCCCCTTTATTTTCAAAATATTTTATATATTCTTCCGATAATTTTGGTTCATTTTTAGTTGTAACACCGTTGAGGTCTGATTCTTTCCATTCATTATGTTGTAAAATAAACTCATCATCCAATTCTCTCCATTGCTTACTAACCACCTCACCTTGCCAGCGCAGAGCCAAATAATCAACAATTTCATTAACAGGATAAGTCAGTGTACTTACCCCACTACTGGCAAATAACCGTTGTGTCCCCATACGGGCATAAGTGTTATCTTCACTTGACAGAATATTACTTCCCAGTGGAAAAAACATAATGGTATAAACTGACCGGACAATTTGGTCTAATACATCCTCAAAAAGAGGCAAAGATTTATTTTTAATGTCCAGTTTTTCATAGACGAAAGCAAAATCATAAGGCCGGTCATCTACCGTTAATGCAGATTGCTTATTATCTGGATCATATTCAAGCTCTACAGTGGTTTTATTATTGCTTGATTGAGTACAAAACTCAGTAATACCATGTAACTCTTTTATAGAAGCATAAGCATTTGCTCTAATATTTTTACCTTCCGTATCATCAACAATACCATAATCAATAAAAGTGGAGGGCATAATAAAAACACCTCTTATTTTCACGTGCGTACTATTTTTACGGAATAATTTTCTTACATACATAGCAACTTGTAAATAAATGCCTGACCCCGTCCCCCCCACTAGTGACGATACAATGACAACACGAGGTGTTGATTCCCTTTCATTAGGTGCTACGATATTAATATCGTTAATCATTTTAGCAAAGGTACTCATTGCACTTTTCTTTAACACACAATAAAACCCCAAGCGCGAAGCTTGTCTATTTTGCCCAGCACCATCTGTAATGGTTTGGTTAGGGTTTACATTTTCGGCTAACCATAAATCGACTTCAGAATATTTTTTTCGAATAGAACTAATCGTTCCTTTTTCCCCCGTTTGTGTAATTTGGCTAGGATGTAGGTTTTTGATTCTTTCAGAAATGTCATTAATATCCGTATCAAAAACATGTGCTTTTGTTTTTTGTTTTTGCTCTTCTGTTAAACGTCCATAAACCTCATCTACAATGCGAGATCCAGTACCACCTAAACCGATTAAAATAGTTGAATTCAATTTTTTACCCCTTAATTTCGTTTATACGATAACTCAAGTGAACTTATTTTTATTACATCCAAGTCAAACACTTCATAAGATTTACTATCACCTTGTTGATAAAAATCATAACCAATTTTAAAGCGCTGATCTTTAGACAAACTCTTATCTAACAGTAGAACTTTAGCCGAAGAAGATCCAGCCTGAAAATACAATCCTTCCAATATTTTTTCTTCTGCCCAAAACGGTATAAAAAACCGTTGTATAAATTGTAGTGAAAAGAACTTTGGTTTTAATAATAAGGTTCTTTTGGCTCCACTTGGAAGTTCTTGAGTAAAGCCAGACCTTTTACCAAAACGATTTTTTCTCAATAGACCATAAGTCAAAATTAAAAACATTAAAAAAAATATCAGATTTACAAAAAAAAGGAGACATTTCTGTTGCCAGGGAACATCAATAATTTCCCATTGTGTTTTAATGTTTATCTGCTCCGCGGTCTCTGTTGAATACAGTCGAAGTTCAAGGTTTTTTACCCCTGCAGTTTCAAAACAAGGCGAGTTAAAAAATGAATAGGGGTTGAAAATGTTCCAGATACCTGCAACCTCCTGATCTATACTTAACAAGTAATCTGTACCAGGTAAAACCTCTATTTCCCAATTATTCAATTCTTTAGAAGGTATTGCCTTCCCATTGGCTAATACCTGTAACTTCATCTTTAATTGCTCAAGTTCATCAATTTTGATTTGTTTTTTCCCTGAAATTTTAGCAGTTAAACTCCTACATGCCTTGATATCCAGATTATAAATACTGGATTTAAATTGAAAATATCCAGGATAACTAACTGCAATTGACAATGCAGACTTTCCAATTTTTGTTTTCAATTTATATTTAAGGTTAGCGGACTTTAAAGAATATTTATCCTTTCCCAGCCAAACATCAACATCTAGTAATTTAGGATCCGGTAGTGAAAAATAAGTGCCATTTGGCTGAGTAAAAGATATCTCAGCAAACAAATCATCTTCATAACAGAAATGGGCAAATTTATTTCCCCTTTCAGCTTTGATCTCTTTTCCATGCTGGGTAACAATCTTTAATTGAAAATCCAATGCGACTTCAGGTAATAACTGTTTCGGGTCAATTATTGTATTATTTCCCAAAATAAGATCTATTTCACCAGCTGGTATAACCGCATTGCGTCTGAAAGGTTTTATATGGCTAACATGACCTATGTGTTCCTTAATCTCAAGTGGAAAGTTTTCTATCTCCAATGGTTGCCCAGAGTAATGTGCTTTTTGTATTACTGGCCTTTCAGAAAATACACTTAAACGCCTTAAGGGAAAGTCTGATATATAAATACGCTTGTTTTGTTTCTTACCCTGCTTAAGAATTGCTTCCACATCCCCCTTGGCACGAGAAGTTACCGTCCTCGCCGCTTGAATCATTTTTGATTTTATTTCTGATCCATCATCAATTTTAATGGTTGAGCCATGATTAGTCCGCTCCCAAATTTTTTCAATATTACTATTATTTGAACTCCCTATACTTATAAAGATACTATTTATTTCATTTTTCGCTGCTAAAGAGGCGGCATACTCGGCTCTTGAAGTATCAATATCTTTAGCATCAGAAATAAAAACAAACCACCTTTCTTTATCCTTGTATTTTAAAATTTCTTTGATAACCCCAGGCGATATATCAATAGTTCCCCCATTAGGAACAGATTGGTTTTTTAAATAATTTATAACAGGCCATCTTTTTTTATTACCAATACTTTGCCCACCATTCATTAAATAAACCATTGTATTGTCTTGTTCTGACTGAAGAGCTACCAAATATTGAACTGATAAATTTGCTAATTTCCAATAATCAGGATCCATACTTCCTGAATCATCCAAAACGATCCCGATCACTCTAGATTGCACATTGGATATACTTAATAGCGATATAAAAAAGCAATTCAAAATAAGTTTTAAAATTTTTACTTTAATTGACATAAGTGTACCTTTCCTGACTGCCATCCTTATTAAATTGCTCATTATCATAAATAGTTGTGTAATGCCCCATATAACCTTTTTTTAATTCTTGTTTCTCCAGCAAAACACCATTTACTCGTAATGCTTCATTTTCTCCGACAAGCACATAAATAGCCTTCCCTTTTGTAGCAATACAAATCGTTCCATTAATATTTCTCTTTTCTGAAAAATAAGGCATCAGTTGGCTTAATTTTGTAGGTTTAAGTAATTTATTAAAGCCATTAGTTAATACTAATTTACTTCCTCTCTTAAACCTGTTTTTGAAAAATAGACCAAAAAAATAAAAAAGTAAGAACGTTGCAATAATGACATTACGAATAAATGGCCAGCAAACGTCTAATCTCGATAAAAAATTGGTCTTAATTTTAAATTGAATATCTTTAATTTTCTGACCTTCTTTATACAACGTTGCAATTGTCTCCATATCATTAGATATAAAACAAATATCACACCACCAAGGTGGTTGATAGAACAATTGCCAGGCTTTTGTTTTTACACTAAAAAGGCTTTTCTCAAGCCAATAAGGCAATGAGTCTAATTTGATATTCAATTGATGCTGATCTGCATTTACAACAGTATTATTAATTGTCGGATAAATATTAAAAGGCGTTTGAAGCTCACCTTTAGATGTTATCTGCCAGTCTTTGGCATCTAAAACTAATCCATAATCACGATTCAAGTTAAAGTTAAAATTGCTATTAAGTACTTTTTTCGATGCAAGGTGAATTATTTTCACTTTAAGTTGACTATTCACCTGATCAGTAATCATAAAATTGTCTTTTAATTTTAGATTAATTTTCTTTTGTCTGGATTTTAATGTCGTCTTAACAGGCTTGTTTGAAATGACGTCTGTGTTATCAACAAGGACCGTCAAATAGTCGGGAATATCAATAAATTCAATTTCATATACCCCTAATTCAGTAGTGCTGAATTTTAAATCAATTAATTCTATATCTTGTTGTTTTTGATCGTAATAAGGAATTTCAACTTTATTACTTTGATTTTCAATATTAATCTTATTTTCAGCAATAATTTTTTTGACGTTTAATGAATTCCATTCAAAACCCAAGCTAAGCTCTGGTGGATTTTTTACAACAACTTTAATATCTGTCTCGGCTTTCCCTTTTACCCTGTTAGAGTTTGTATTAACGCTAAATAAATACGAATAATCACCTGTTGATAGTTCAAATTGTTGAGGATCAAAAATCAGATTAAATGTTTTACTTATTCTATTTTGGCCAAGTATTTTTTTAAACTCTACAACGTTTGTACTCCCTTTAAGATTCTCAAAATAGAGTCCCTTTGGAAGATCATATGTGAATAAATAATTACCTGGAATATTGGTACTAATTTTTACAACCAATTTTTTTTCACTATCGATACTTGTCTCAAAATAAGATTTTCTAAAACTTATTGATTCTGGCTCAATTTTTATATCAACTTGTTGATCACTGGTTTTATATTCACTTTGGATTTCTACTGAATTATTATATATATCAGTTGCTTCAAAGACAAGATCATAGCTACCCTTTGTAAAGTTATATTGACAGTCCCCTCTATTTTTTCTCAGCTTGATAGTACATTTAATTTTATTTTGATTAACAACCATACTCAGTTCTTTAAGCTCAGTATTTAATGGATGTCTATATTCCAAAATAAAATTAGCATTTTCACCTTGTAAACTAATTTCGTTTTCAACCTTAGTAACCTCAAGCGAAGGGTTTGGCATTTCAACGAGAATATTTACTTTTGTTTTTTTTCTGTTTTTCACCCATGTATTTTCAGGTTGAATTGACACCGAAAAACTTGATATTTTTGATTTATTTTTGTTAGCTGTTGTACCTAATAAGAAATCATCAGGATTTAATGCAATTGTAAACGGATTATTTATATGTTCTTCCAGATATGTTTTTCCATTATTATTAATTATGTTAGCTGCATTATGTATCGATAGTCCTAGAGGAAAATTGTGTGTTACAAGGTAATCTCCTGTTAAATTTGTGGTAAATGATACACTCTGATCTAATTGAATATCTTTATCATTAAGATCAAATTTAATTATCTCAGGGCTACTATCTAAATTAAGTAAAGGTTGAGTTATAGAAATTTCGATACTTTCTTCTGTCACTTGACCTTTTGTATCGGTGACTTCAATTCTAAAATCATGTTTACCCTCGGTATTTACAAGGCATTTCAAACGTACTCTATTTTGATTATCAGGATTCGTCTGTTCATTACAGTTAATGAACGCGCTACCATCTTTAACCTGAATTTTCAGTATATTAACCTGTTGATTAGGCTGAAGAAATGTAATATCAAAATTAACTTCAACGCCATTTGATACTGGAGTTAATCCCTTATTTATCTCAATACTGGGACGTAAATCATAAATAACACTGGCTTCCTTTCCAGCATACCTCGTTGGTAAAATAAGATTTGTTATTAGTTGAGGACTATCAAAAGATAAATGAAACACTTCATTTTTTCGTCTTTGAGGGGATGCATTGTCAATAGATTTCATACAAAAATCATATCGTTTCCAGCTCACATCAATATTTTTTTTGTCTTTTCTTGCACTGATCGTATCAGAATTTTCATTAAATATGCTGCAATGAACCTGTTCATCTAATTTTGTTTCAATGCTTAAAATGAGATGATTAATTTTAAACTTAGAATTAAGGTTAATTAACCCGTTACTTTGAATTGTTTTTGGTACTATTTTAAGCTTGGTAATTTCAGCAAAAAAAGTTGGCAACTCTTTAATAAGATTCTTGGATTTGATCTCTTTAATATTGATCCCAACCTCATTACAAAACGCTCTAATTTTCTTATAACTCGTTTTTTTTCCTTGGCTATCTCTTTCATCCCTAAAAAAATCATCACACGCCCCTCCCTTTTCATATTCATTTTTCCTTAAAAGTTTAACGATATGAAAATCTATATTATTAGCAACCTTTGATATAAACCTGTTGCTTATTTTTTGCTTTATCTCATCTAAAGAACCATCAGTTACAACTAAAACTATTCTATTTTCATCATTTTCATTCAATATTTGTTTTGTTATTGCTATAACTGGAGAAAATGGCGTCCCTCCTGCACATGCTTTCTGATCCTGTATCAACCCTATAAGCTTTCTAACAGCAATATCGGTATAAACACTTTTAATAGAACTATTTGATTTCAAGCATTTATTGCTAAAATGATGATTATAAGATAGCGGATAAAAATTAATTATATCTTTCCCACTACCCGCATTATTAATAACTGAAAGTGCAGCTATGAATTGTGAAATATATTTTGAGGAATGATGGATGTCATTTCGGTATATTTCATTTTCATACATACCTCCTAGACTAGGTAATGCTTTACGCATACTCATTGAGTCATCAAGTACAATGCTAATAATTCGTGCTTGTACATGTGGCACATAAAACACACTAAAACTTAGTAAAAGCCAATAACAAGCTATTCTCATTTTATTAAAATTTATAAAAAACATAACTAAAAATCAATTTATTTTTCGTTTCAAACTATCAAAGTTTTCTTGCACTTGATCAATAA
>ENA-ORXI01001949-ORXI01001949.1-sediment-metagenome-genome-assembly--contig:-NODE-1949-length-15495-cov-89.971397_pt1 | contig 15495 bp, 11 predicted proteins | sample MGYA00237861_ERZ511468 | MGnify/ENA primary metagenome ERZ511468 (study PRJEB26299, sample SAMN06266213) | sediment metagenome | isolation source: Hudson Canyon methane seep mesocosm | place... | reverse complement strand
GACAATTGATGTCGTTTCAGAAGGTGTGCATGCAAGAAGGACGCTAGCTTTATACCAAATGGCTTTTGCAAATAAGAAGGATATTGGTATCATGACAGGAAAAGCAGAACAATATCTGTTAGAGTCTTGGTGGCAAACAAGCGCGGGTGTTAAGTCAGTGATAAGTGAAGTGGTAGGGTTAGCTTGGAGTGTGTGTTGTTTTTACCCAGGCGAATATCAGTCTTATGAAGAGAGGTGGGGAGGTTAAGGGTTATGTATTGGAGCCTTAAATTAATGTTTTGCCCTTAAGTACAATATATAAAAAACGACTAACAACATAAAATAATCTGCGGTTAGGAAAAATTTTTTAGTAAGTTTAATACCTCAATTCTTAAGGAGAATGAGATGAAGAATTTTATAGTGGCTTTTGCTGTTAGTGTAGTATTGCTATCCTGCACAACAGGTCAAAGTAAGAAGCTCGATGTAGTAGGGCAGATAAATCAAGATATAATAAAAAACCCTTCGGCTGCAGGTGGCACGGGTACGAATTATTATGTGTGTGATGATGGTGATGATACAAATGATGGTTTAAGTGAAGATACTCCCTGGAAAAGTCTTGAACAAGGGATCAATAAATTCAGAACAATGGAAACTGGTGATGCTGTTTTATTATGCAGAGGTGGCGTTTTTACAGCTTTAAGCTCTTTTTATATAGCAAATTGGAATTGTAGGGCTGATAATCCTTGTATATTGAGTGACTACTATAATCCAGTATCGCAAGTTGAGGATGCATCGCCAGTAATTCTTAGTCAGCACAGTGGTTATGTCTTTAGATTTCAAGATGGTGGTAATGCAGACCATGATGAAGGCTACCTTTTAGAAAATTTTAATTTGAAAGCTCAGGCAATTAACACGGGTACTGGCTTCTTTTTTTATAATGATGTTGATGATGTACATTTAGAAAATATAACTCTTAGTTTATTTGATGTTGGGATATATGTTGCTGGAGCAAATACACCAAATGAAGGTAGTAATATATATAACGAAAGAATAACGGCGAGTAATGTGGTAGCTGATAATGTTAGTCAGCTTGTTATTGGGGATGGAATTGATGATTTAAAAGCGCAGTTAATGCCTAGTGCTGATGAATCAGTAGTTGTGTTGCAGGAAGTCGTAACTAGCACTGTAGCTACGGTAAGTGCGACAACGGATGATTATGGAAGTGCATATTTTATATGTGATACAGGGGATAATGCAAATACTGGGCGTACACCATATTCTCCTTGGCAAACCTTTGATAAGGCATTGGAGGTGTTTAAGGTAATGAATGCTGGAGATAGTATCAATTTTTGCCGTGGTGGTGTATTTTATGTTGAAAATACATGGGGAATATATAATTACAATTGTAAGGCGGATAATAAGTGCAGAATAGGTGACTATTATTTGGGGAATAATATTAATGCAGAAAGACCTAAAATTGTTAGCATGAAAGGAGAGATATTATTTAACTTTCAAGACGGTGGTAATGCCGATCAGGATGGCGGGTATTTAATAGAAAATTTAATTTTAGAAAGTAAAGTACCTGGATCTTCAGCTATATTTTTATTTAATGATGTGGATGATTTAACAGTTAGAAATGTGAGAATGGAAGGGTTTAATGCCGGATTTCACGCGGAAGGCACTAATACATTAAATGAAGGTAGTAACAATCAAAATGAAAGAATTATTTTCGAATATAATGAAGTCGTAAATAATGCAGCTCAAGGATGGCTAGGTTCTTGTTCAGACTGTGTAATAAGAGGTAATTATTTCGAGAACAATGGCTATTCAACTCCTGTGTTTGATCATAATTTATATTTTTCTGCTCATGGAGCAAATAATGTATTAATTGTGAATAATGTATTGAAAAAATCAACTAATGTAGATGGAATTTGTCAGGGTGTGTCTTTAGTTATTCATGGCGTAGGGAAAAATATAACGATAGAAGGTAATTTAATTGAAGAAGAGGTTAATAAAGTAAGGGATGTTTGTTGGGGGATTGCTGTAGATACTGGTTATGGTACGGTCGACGAGTCATTTGAAAACTTAACGATTAGAGGAAATACAGTGATTAATACAGGGAACTTAGGCATTGGGTGCTCATCATGCGCTAATGTATTAATAGAGGATAATGTCATTATTAGTGAAAATGATATGGATTTTACTGCCGTGGCTGTACCTAATCGTGGTGAAGATACCTTGAAATCATCCGGAATTACCGTGAAAAATAATAAAGTGATATTATCTGGCATTAGTAATCCAAAAAGGGGTTTTTCAATTACTCCTATAGATAGTAATTTCACGCTGAATAACAATCAAATTTACACTAATAGTTTAAATGCTGAATGTGCTAACCTGAATCAGGAGGATGATGTGACTGCTGAACAGTGTAATATTGTGAAAAATTAAATTTCTTGGGGTTCTATTCCCGGCAGCTTGCTGCGAATAGATAAAAGTGTTGCGATGAAAACCTATGATTTTCGGGCAACTCTTCTTAATACTCTGCCCGCTTGCGGCAGGGTAGATTATTTAAATAGGGCGTTGATTTAATATTTCAGAATCAGCGCCCTATTTGTATGTGAGAATGAATCGCTACAACTTATAAAAAATGAATTTATTCTATTATTTTGATGCATTATTAGTGTTTATTGGCTAGGATAGATTTACTTTTTATGAGCAGTAAATAGGTGTTAGAAAAAATATGGGCCGAGGAAATATATTTGCATATGCCGTGTTACTTCTATGGCCCGTTATAGCAATTAAAGTTTACCAAAGAAAATCAATTCAAGAAGCGACCTTATGGGTGCTATTTGGTGGTTTTATGGTACTCCCTGCAGGCACTACAATTGACCTCCCTTTAGTGCCTCCGTTAGGGAAACATTCAATGCCAGTTCTTGCCGCTATAATTGGATGCTGGTTCGTGAAATCAAAAGCTATTCATTACTTTAGGGCTAAAGGGCTACTTAAGATTTTAGCAATATCAGTATTGGCACTGCCGCTCATTACCGCAAGGTTAAATACAGATATCGTAATTATTGGGGGGCATGTCTTGCCTGCCTTAACGCTTCATGATGCACTTTCTGCTGTTATTAATAAACTATTTTTAATAACACCATTCTTTATTGGAATGCAGTTTTATAGGCGTAATGAAGATCAGCGGCTAATATTTAAGATGCTTGTGGTGGCGGGTTTATATTACTCAATACCGATACTTTATGAAATACGCATGAGTCCACAGTTACATACAATTTTTTATGGGTACTTCCCGCACAGTTTTGCTCAGCAAGTAAGAGATGGGGGGTATCGCCCTGTCGTGTTTATGGGGCATGGGCTTTGGGTGGCTTTTTTCGTAGCTAGCGTATTTACGGCAGCAACAGCCCTATGGAAAATTAACGAAAGAATCAATCAATTTCACCCTAGAAATATATGTTATTTTTTATTGGTAATTCTTATATTATGTAAAAGCATGGCTTCATTAATGTACGGGGTCTTTACTTTTGTCATGATCAGGAAAATATCATATAAAATGCAATTTCGTGCAGCTACTTTGTTAGCCTGTTTAGCATTGTTGTATCCTACATTATCCATTATTAAAGTATTTCCTCATCAACAGGTTGCTGAGTTAGCTAGTACTTATATGGGAGAAGAAAGAGCTCAGTCTCTAGTTTATCGGTTTGATAATGAACAAATACTATTGGAGCATGGGCGTGAGAGGTTTTTCTTTGGCTGGGGGGGCTGGGGACGAAATCGCGTGTATGATGAAGAGACTGGTAAAGATTTATCAGTGACAGATGGACGCTGGATAATTGTGTTTGGAATCTATGGCTGGTTAGGGTTTATAGTTGAATTTTCCATGATGGCTTTAGGTATTTTTAGAGCAAAATACGCAGCACAGTTAATTACAGATAAAAAAGAAAAGACTCTACTTGCTGCACATTCATTGTTAGTAAGTATTATTATGATAGATCAACTCCCCAATGCATCATTAGCTCCTTGGTTATGGCTAATAATAGGGGGGTTATTAGGTCGCTCCGAAGCAATAATCGCTGAAAAAAGAACAAATAAAACATGACAAAAACATTAAAGAACCGAGCAGTTCGATCAGGTAGTTGGGTTATATTTGGGCATGTTTTCTCGCAATGTTTGCGATTAGGTAGTAATTTAATCCTAACAAGATTATTGGTGCCTGAAATGTTTGGAGTCATGGCAATTGTTGCTGTTATTATGGCAGGGCTTGCTATGTTCTCTGATGTAGGTTTGTTGCAAAATATTGTGCAAAGCAAGCGAGGAGAGGATGAAGACTATGTAAATACAGCATGGACAATACAAATTCTTAGAGGTTTTTTTATTTTCTTAATGGCATTAATTGGTAGTGTTGTTTTGTATTGTTTGGGTGAGGCTGATTATTTATCTGCCGATACTGTTTATGGTAACCCTGAGTTACCTCTTCTTTTAGCGGTGGTTTCAGTAAGATCCATTATTTCAGGGTTTAATTCTATCCATATTTTGTTATTAAATAGAAAATTAATGTTGGGGAAGCTGACCGTTATTGAGCTGCTTAGCCAAATCATTGGCTTGTTAGTAATGCTAGTATGGGCGTGGTATAAAGCGGATATATGGGCTTTAGTTGCAGGGGGACTTACTAGCTCGATAGTGAAAATGATTTTTACGCATACTTTTAATTTGGGAAAGACATGTAGTTTTCGTTGGGAAAAAGAAGCTGCTTATGAAATTCTTAACTTTGGAAAGTGGATATTTTTAGGTTCAATTTTAGGTTTTTTACTAAATCAAGGAGATAAGGTTTTACTAGGGTTGTTTGTTTCTCCTGATACTTTAGGTGTTTACAGTATAGCTTTCTTTTTGGCTATGGCAGTAAAAGATATTTTAAAAAAAGTAATTGCTTCTGTTTTTTATCCAGTGTTGAGTGAAGTGGCACGAGAAAGTTCTAATGATGAACTTAAGCGAATTTATTATAAAATACGGATGAAAGTTGATTTTATATCTATGCTATCTGCAGGTTTTATGGCAAGTATGGGGCATATTATAGTTGATATACTTTATGATGATAGGTATCAGAGTGCAGGTTGGATGATAGAGATTCTGTCTATCTCATTAATCTTTGTTGGCTATAGTATGGCCGGGGTCTGTTTGATGGCAAAAGGGCATGTAAAAAGTAATACGTGGCTAATATTTTTTACTATGATCTTCTTATATGTTAGTGTTCCAATTGCTTTTTATTATTATGGGATTTATGGGGCGGTTATGATGATTTCATTAAATTTTATAGTTGATATACCCAGTACATTTTATATGTTAAAAAAGGTTAATCTACTAGATTTATCGAAAGAATTTCGGGTGCTACCTGTTGCTGGAATATCTTATTGTTTAGGTTTATACTTAATAGAGCTACTATAATCGAGGTTAAAATGACATTGCCAGTTATATCTGTATTAATGCCAGTTTATAATGCTGAAAAATTTCTTAAGGAGGCTATTGAAAGCATTTTGAGGCAAACCTTTACTAGTTTTGAATTTATTATTATCAATGATGGTTCGACTGATTCTTCTTTGGAAATTATAGAGGAATTTGCAAAGCGGGACTCAAGAATTAAGTATATAAATAGGAAAAATAAAGGCTTAATAGAATCGCTTAATGAGGGTATCGAGATTTCACAAGGTAAATATATTGCTAGGATGGATAGTGATGACGTTAGTTTTCCTAAACGTTTAGAAGTGCAATATGAATTTTTAGAGCAAAATAGTGAGTATGTAGTTGTGGGCTCTAGAGTTATATTAATCGATGAAGATGGCGATGAATTATGTCCTATGGTCAACTTATTTTCGAATAAGGATATTGATTCTGCACATATAAATAATTTAACAAATGGTGCTGTTATTGTTCACCCCACAGCAATGATAAGACGTAGCAGCTTAGTCAAGATAGGTGGGTACCGGCACGATTATAAAAATGCAGAAGATATTGATGTATGGTTAAGACTGAGTGAATTGGGTAAAGTTTGTAATTTGGATGATGTTTTTCTAAAATATAGGCAACACTTTGATAGTATTGGATATTCTTGTCGTGAAAGTCAGCTGAAATCAATTAAAAATGCAGTCAATGATGCTCGTATTAGAAGGGGGTTAGAAAATTCAGAGTATCAGGTATCTTCAGCAGAACTATATATAAGCAAGACTAAAATTGATATTTATATAAAGTGGGGGTGGTGGGCTTTAGCAGGGGGAGGTACAGTAACAGCTAGAAAATATGCAAAAAAAGCTATGCTATCCAGCCCTTTTAAATGGGAAGTCTGGAAGTTATTGTTCTGTAGTTTGAGAGGGTATTAGGTGAAAATTACGTTTATTGTTCCAACATTGGATGTTAGTGGTGGATTAAGAGTTGTATCCATTTATGCGCGGCTTCTTTCTGAAAAAGGACATATTGTAACGGTTGTTGCTCCTAAGGATAAGGTGCCGTCCTTTAAGCAGCGTATAAAACACACTTTTAAATGGAAAGGTTATCAATATAAAAGTCATTTTAATACAGAGTATTTCAATAATGTAAATTATAATGTTGTTGTAACCAATAAAGTTGAATCAGTTTTAGCAAAAGATGTTCCTGATGCCGATGTGGTAATTGCAACATGGTGGTTAACTGCCGAATGGATAAATAAATTGCCTAAGCCTAAAGGTGAAAAAGTATATTTTATTCAAGGATATGAAACCTATGAGCATTTACAAAAAGAAAGAGTGAAAAAAACTTATAGACTCCCATTTTATAAAATTACAATTGCCAAGTGGTTAGTTTCAATTATGCAGCATGAGTATAATGATGATAATGTGAAATTAGTGCCGAATAGTGTGGAACAAGAACTGTTTCATACGGACAAAAGGGCAAAGCAGATTAGGCCTACAGTGGGTTTTTTATTTTCAGATAATGAGCTTAAAGGTGTTACTGACGCTTTAAAGGTTATTGATAATTTAAAGGGTAAAATACCTAATTTAAGAGTGATTGCATTTGGTGCACACACGCCAGATAGAATTAAATTGCCAGAGTATATTGAGTTAAGTATTAACCCTAAGCAAGATAATATCCGTCTATTGTATCAACAGTGTGATCTCTGGTTATGTTGTAGTTTGATTGAAGGCTTTGGCTTAACCATTCTGGAAGCAATGGCTTGCCGTACGCCATGTGTTTCTACCAAATGCGGAGGTCCTGAGGATATTATTACGGAAAATGAGAATGGATTTCTTTGTGATGTAGCGGATATTGCTATGCTAACAGAACTGTCTTATAAGGTTCTTAGTTTTGACGCTTCGACATGGAGCGATTTTTCTAGTCAAGCACAAGAGAGTGCGAATGCGTATTCATGGGATGATGCCACTAACTTATTTGAAGAAGCATTATTTGGAACTATAAGAAAAATTTAATAAATATTGAAGAATATGAGAAAAAAAATTATTAATCTTTGTTATAACGAGTGGGTTAAAGGTGGTATTAGTCTCGATGTTGATATTATATCGGATATTTTAATTAAGGCAGGATTTATAGTATATTTTAATGGCCATAATATTAGATTTAAAGATGTTAAAAAGATATATAAGGTACTCCCTAAGTTGTCTAAAGCTAGTTCACTTGCAATATCCTGTCTCGGAATTAAAAAGTTTTTAGTCAATATACACTTAGAAGTTATTAAAGAAAGTGATATTAGGTTGGCAGAAAAAAATATTATGATTGCTAACCTGGAATGGTTGCGAGACCGTTCTTATGATTTATTACCTAAAATGGACTTGTTTTTTTGTAAAACTAACAATGCTAAACAGTTCTTTGATAAAAAAGGAATGCCGGCAGTTTATATAAGCTTTTCAAGCATTAGCCCTTGGAATGATGCCTATAAGCAGAAAGAGAATGTATTTATACATATCGCTGGAAGTAGTGTAGTAAAAGGTACTGAAGCTCTTGCTAAGCTATGGTCAAGGCATCCTGAATGGCCTAAGCTAACGATAATTGCTAGGCCTATAGAGCACCTAGAAATGATGCAGGCGCATAATCTGGATATCATCGGTGGCTTTATGGGGCGGGAAAAGTTAAAGCAATTACAGAATGAAGCTGAAGTTCATTTATGCCCATCAGAAGCTGAAGGCTTTGGGCATTATATTTGTGAGGCATTGAGCTGTGGAGCAATTGTCGTCACTGTTGATGGGGAACCAATGAATGAGTTGGTTCAGCCAGATAGGGGAGTATTGGTCAATTTTGACTCTACTGAACCAATGTATCATGGAAGTAAGTTTACTTTTGATAGTTATGATTTTGAACGAAAAATTGAAAGAATACTTTCTATGACGAACACTGAAAAAGACCAGATGAAATTAAGTGCAAAAAAATGGTTTGATGACAATGACTCTTTTTTTAAGAAGGTATTGATTACTGAGATAGAAAAATGTATTTCACACGGAAGATAAGGTAGGTATTCAGAGTTCCCTTAGAAGTTTCAATAATTCTCCATCCTTGATAACAATTATTAATGGCTTGAAGTTATTTGTAGCCGAAATTTTAATTTTTAGTAGGTTTTTTGAATATTTACAAGTTAAGTGTTGTATTGGTACTTCTAATTTTCCATATTTAGATATAAAGCTTTATTTACGAGGAATGTATGAGCATTAAGGTTTCTGTTGTTATTCCATGCTTTAATGGGGATAAGTATCTTAAATACACAATTGAAAGTGTTTTAAATCAAACGCGGACGGTTAATGAAATTATTGTGGTAGATGATGGATCAAGTGACTCTACGAAACAAATTGCGACTTCATTTCCTGATGTAATTTATTTATACCACGAGAATAAAGGTGTCTCTTTTTCACGCAACAGAGGGTTTAGAGAGAGTATTGGTGAATATGTTGTTTTTTTGGATGCTGATGATTTATTGCCACGAAATAGAATTGAAGATGATTGTCGATTTCTAGATAAGCATTCCGATATAGGTTATGTGTTTGGTTGGTTTGATGTGATTGACCAGAATGGTGATATAAAGGATAGAACTCACGGTGAAAACATTGTTGATGCTGGGTATCATACTATTTTAGAAGGAAAGGCAACAGTACCTCCCGGCGCAGTGACATTTCGTAGTAAAAATCTAAGGCAATTGAATGATGTGTTTGATGTGAATGTGCGTGCCGCAGAAGATTTCGACCTTTATCTGCGATTTTCACGTTTATTTCCAATTTATTGTCTTAATCATACAGCTCTTCTTTATCGGAGGCACCAGAATAATTTCTCAAGCTATAATGGCGGAATTGATACATTAAAAAGCATGCTTTTGCGTCTGGATGCGCAAGAGGAGTATGTAACAAAGCATGCTCATTTACTTCGATCGCTGAGGGATGGCCGGAGCCATTGGAAGGAGTTGTTAGGGCCAAGATGTGTTGGTCAGCTTGTAATGGCATTTAAAGCGAAAGAATGGAAAATAGGATATAGAGTATTTATTTTCTTGGTTAAATATTGTCCGTATATATTTATGAAATCTATTTTTCAAAGAGTACTTAAGCGACTCTAATGCTAGATTGTGAATAAGGTTTAGAAACCGAATTTCTGTTAAATATATTATATAGGTCAAGAATATGAAGTATCGTGTCTTAGCATATTTTCCAAATCATTTAAAAAATCATGGGATTGGCCGTGCTGCATTTTCAATTGTGAATGCAATGAACTCTAGTGAATTAGAGTGTTTATTGTATCTTCCTTCCGTTAATAAAGGAGTTAAGGGTAAGGTTTTAAAGGTAACAATACCGTCAATCATTAGTAGAGTATTATATAAAATAGTATCTCCTATTAAAGTTAGAGTTATTTCTGAATTAATATTTTTTATGCATATTCGGAAGGGAGATATTATTTATCTCTGGCCTGGTTTTTCTATGAGTTTATTTCATAAAATAAAGGAAAAAGGTAATATTGTTGTTGTGGAAAATATTAATTGTCACCAAAAAGTAAGTAAGAGAATTTTAGATGAAGAAGCTAATAATTTAAATGTTAGCGATACGCATACTATTACTGAATTAAGTATTGATACTGAAATTGAAACTCTTAAGCTGTGTGACTATGTATTTAGCCCTAGCCCATCGGTTACTCGTTCTTTACTGGATTCGCATGTTTTGATTGATAAAATACTAGAATCTAGTTATGGACTTAATGAATCTCAGCAAATTGACCTGACAGAAAAAATAGATGATAAAAGTAAAACGTTAGAATTTATATTCGTTGGTCGTGTGGGGGTTAGAAAGGGGGTTCATTTATTGCTCGAATATTGGTGTGATGCAAATGTTAATGGAATATTAAAGGTTATTGGTAATATTGATGAGTCTATACAAGAATTGATTGAACCGTATAGGCATATTGATAGCATTCAATTTATTGATTTTGTTACTGATATTAGCTCGGTTTATGCTTCTGCAGATGTTTTTATTTTTCCTAGTTTAGAAGAAGGCAGCCCGTTAGTTACATATTTAGCGTTGGGTGCTGGGCTCCCTTGTTTAGTTTCACCTATGGGTGGGCTAGGAGTGGTAACGCACGAGAAAGAAGGTTTTATAATTGATGCGCATGATAAGGTTGCTTGGGTTAAATTATTGCGAAAATTAGCCAACTCTCCTGATATACGAAAATCTCAATCTTTGGCGGCGAGAGAAGCTTCTGATCAATTTTTATGGACAAAGGTTGGTAAGCAAAGGACGGATTTATTATTACAGAAACTAATAAGGGGATAATGTGCGTATTTTAGTTTTAGGGGGAACAGGTTTCATAGGTTCTCACATTGTTGATGGGTTGCTTAAAGAAGGACATTTTGTAAAAGTTCTGGGTCGTAAAAATAAATATATTGAAAATAATGATTCTGGTTTACTCGAGTATGTACAAGCAGATTTTTCTGATTCTTTAGTAATTTTAGAGGCTTTAATTGGAATTGATGCCGTTATTCATTTGATTAGTAGCACAGTACCTAGCACGTCTAATTCAGACCCTATTGCCGATATTCAGTCTAATTTAGTCAATTCAGTTAATTTATTTAAGGCTATGAGGCAGTCAGGCGTAAAACGTATTATGTATTTTTCATCGGGGGGAACTGTTTATGGAAACCCTAAAAAATTGCCTATTTCAGAAAGCCACCCAACACACCCGATTAGCTCTTATGGGATTATAAAATTAGCGATTGAGAATTACCTTTTTATGTATCAAGAGCTGTATGGGTTGGATCCTATTATTTTTCGACTCTCGAACCCCTATGGGCCTAGGCAAGGACATTTAGGTTCGCAGGGAGTAATTGGTACTTTTATGAATCAAATTTTACAGGGTCAACCAATTAAAATTTGGGGCGACGGTTCAGTTATCCGGGATTATATCTATATTGCTGATGTAGTATCTGCTTGCTTGATGGGTTTGAAATTGGAGCAAGGAGGTATATTTAATATAGGAAGTGGCTGTGGTGAATCCTTGCTTAGTATTATTAATACCATTCAAGAATGCACTAAGAGTGAGACCGAAATTATTTTTGAGCCTAGTAGAGGGTTTGATGTTAAAGAGGTTGTTCTGGATATTTCTTTGGCAAAAGAAAAATTATCTTGGGAACCTAAATACTCACTTGAGAGCGGAGTTGGATTGCATTGTGAATGGCTTAAATCTTTAAGCTCCGGTACCCATTCAAGTAATTGAATATAAGATTAATTAATATATCGTGTAATAATTCATTAGAATGAATAAAGCAATTAAAGATATTCGGAATATGTAACTTATGGAAGAAAAAACTGTAATAGGTATTGTTGCTAAAAATTCGTTAGCGTATGTAAAATCTGTTTTTGAAGCATATGAAAATAACTTAGTGGTTGTTTTACTGCGCTCATTAGATGATCAGTCAAGAATAGATATTACAGGCGTTACAAAAAAAAATTACCCGATAGATGAATTTGGCTGGTTCGATTGCAAATATAGTTTTAGCACCTCTAATTCTTTAGCGCAAATTTCATTTACATCAGGAACTGAAGGAGAACCTAAAGGTGTTTTTCTTACTCATAAAGCATTATCTGATGTTACGACTCGTTTAAATACTGTTATGGAAGTTGATTCTTCCATTCGCGAGTATGTAGGCGTTCCAGCTCATTTTTCATTTGGATTGGGGCGTTTTCGTGCTATTTCAACTGTGGGAGGGAAAGCCTTTTTGCCAAAATATGGTTTTAATACTCTAGAGATAAAGGATATGCTTAAGGCTAGGGAGATTAATGCTGTTTCGACAGTGCCTACTTTATGGCGTGTATTATTAAAAAATCAGTCAATTTTTGGTCAAGAGGCTCTGAATTTAAAGTGGATTGAAATAGGAAGTCAATTTATGAGCCGAAAGGAAAAAGAAGAGCTAAAGTATCTTTTTCCAAATGCAGTCATTATTCAACACTATGGATTAACTGAGGCTTCACGTACCACTTTTTTAAGGATTGACTTGAAAAATGGAGATTTATTGGATTCAGTTGGAACTGTTTTGGGAAATACTGAACTCAAAATATCTAAGTTGGGACATATTTGTATTCGTGGTGATAATGTTGCTAGTCAACTGTTAAATAATCAAGAGCTTATTAGTAATGTTAATGAGCTTGGTTGGTTAGAAACCAATGATTTAGGGGAGGTTAGAGATGGCTACCTTTACTATCAAGGTCGTGCTGATGATTTGATTAATTGTAGTGGTATTAAGTTATCGCCTGATGCATTAGAGCAAGATTTATATGAAGCATTAAATATTAATGAAGGAATATCGGTGTCTCGTTACCCAGATGATTTAGTTGGGAATGGAGTATTGGTAGCTAAGAAATCGAGTTTAGAAATTGAATCAAGTTTGGTTTTTAAAACGATTTTAGCAATCCTATTAAATTATGGAATTAATAATAAGAATGTAGTTAAGGTAATGCAGTTAGACTTTTTTCCAGTAACTGGTACAGGGAAAGTACAGAGAAAAGAATTGTTAGAATTGTATGTATCAGGCCGGCACAAAGTATTCGAGTATACGTCATTGGCGAGTGATTATACTTCACCGAGCAATGATTTTGAATTAAGTTTAGTTGTTGCATGGCAAAAGGTACTTAAATTAGATCGAGTAGGAATTACAGATAATTTCTTTAATTTAGGTGGTGATTCTTTGACAACGGTTATGCTCGTTAATGAAATGGAGCAGGCTTCGGGAATTAAATTTGATATTGGCGATATATTTACTAATCCAACTATTGAATTGCTTGTTAAATTTTCGAAAGAAGGTAAACAGGCAATTGCATCAAGTATTGTTCCACTTCAAGAAAAGGGTCATGGAACTCCTTTGTTTTGTATCTGCGGTATTAATATTTATCAAGAGTTAGCTGATAGTTTAGGTACGAGTCAGCCTGTCTATGGTATATATGTGGCCGAAGAGCATACATTTATGGATGCTCTATTGGCAGGTAAATCTAAGGATTTATCTGTAAATTATTTAGCTAAATTATATGCGGAAGCTATTTTAAGGAAGCAAGCTAAAGGACCTTATCAGTTAGCTGGTATTTCATTTGGAGGACTATTGGCGATTGAAACTGCGCGAATTTTGAAGAGAATGGGTGCAGAGGTGTCAATTGTTGTTTTGTTAGATACTATTTTACCAAGTGGGATACAACGCAGTTTTGTGAAGAAATTGAAAAAGGAACTTAGAAAATATTTTAGTTACTTTGAAAAAAAGTTTATTGCTAAAAAAAATAAAAGCCATGAGCATACTAGAATGGCTAAGTTACGTGAGCAAGCTTATAGAAATGCTATGGAATCATTTGATATGGCCGGCGAGTATTATGATGGAGAGGTTGTTTTAATTAAAGCTAAAATACAATATTGGGGTAAAGGCGTTACTTTAAAAAATGATTATGGCTGGGGTGACGTTATTAGTGGTGATATAAAACTACACGATATAGAAGGTGATCACCTGGGAATAATTAAGTCGCCAAATGTGCAAAGCCTAGCGAAACAATTGAAGGCGTACTTAAAAAGCTAAGAACCCTGAATATGTTCTTTTTGCAGTTTTTAGATGGTATTTTAATGTTAAATATATTAGTTGTTATTATTAATTATAAAACTCCAGAATTAGTTATTCAGGCAGTATTGTCAGTTATTCCGCAGTTAGGTGAAGCTGATAAAATTTGTATTGTGGATAATTCTTCTGGTGATAAATCTGTTAGCTATTTATTTGAGTTTATTGAAAAAGAATCTCTTGAAAATAAGGTGAGTTTAATAGCGTCTCCAATTAATGGTGGATTTTCTGCAGGTAATAATATAGGAATTAATTCGGAGGAAGCTGAGTATTATTTATTGTTAAATAGTGATGCATACTTAACTGAGGGGGCGTTACCGCAATTAATTAATGAAATGCATAAAGCAGATGAAGTGGGTATTGTTGTTCCACAACTGACTTGGAGCGATAGTATTCAGCAAACAAGTTGTTTTTATTTGTTAACACCGTTTAATAGCTTTATTCAAAGTGCAAAAACGGGGGTGGTAAGTCAGATGTTTTCACTATTTGGTGGGAATGAAATTGCTATCCCATTAGAAAAGCACCGAACCGTACAAGCAGAGTGGTTGAGTTTTGCGTGCGTTTTGTTAAATAATAAAATGATCAAGGAAATAGGTCTAATGGATGAAGGCTATTTTATGTATTATGAAGATATGGATTATTGTAGAAGGGCATCAAAGCAGGGGTGGACATTAAACTATGCGCATGATGCCAAGGTAGTTCATCTTAATCAGGGTGATTCTAACCATAAGACGATTAAAAGGCTACCTAGGTATTATTTTAATTCAAGAAGTCGGTATTTTCTCAAATATTATGGTCGATCGGGGCTATTAATCTCAAATGTTCTTTGGTCTTTAGGGCGTATTATTTCATTTTGTAGAGAAAAGACTGCTAACAAGTCTCCAGTATTTCACTGCACGATGTTTAAAGATGTTTGGGTCGGTTTTTTTACATCACTAAAAGAAGAAAAACATGGCTAATGTACAAGTTGGTTGCGTGGTAATTGGGCGTAATGAAGGGCAGCGCTTGGTTAAATGTTTAGAATCTCTTGTTAAACAATTGGAATATGTTGTTTATGTGGATTCAGGTTCTACAGATGATAGTTTAGTTGAGGCTGAAAAATTAGGGGTACCTAGTATTTCTCTTGATTTAAGTTTGCCTTTTACTGCTGCTCGCGCTCGTAATGTAGGTGCTGCATATTTATCTCGTCAATATGCTAATTTAGAATACTACCATTTTATAGATGGAGATTGTGAGTTGTCGGATAGTTGGCTAGACTCTGTCGTGAATGTGTTTCAAGTGCGAAAAGAGGTTGCTGTTATTTGTGGTCGGTTGCGAGAAAAAAATCGTAACCAGTCTGTTTATATGCGCTTGTGTGACATGGATTGGTATTGTGCTCCTGGTATTGTTGATTCTTGTGGCGGAATAGC
>ENA-ORXI01001948-ORXI01001948.1-sediment-metagenome-genome-assembly--contig:-NODE-1948-length-15503-cov-5.617075_pt1 | contig 15503 bp, 14 predicted proteins | sample MGYA00237861_ERZ511468 | MGnify/ENA primary metagenome ERZ511468 (study PRJEB26299, sample SAMN06266213) | sediment metagenome | isolation source: Hudson Canyon methane seep mesocosm | place... | reverse complement strand
ACTAATTGATGAACCTGGTTTCGAATGGTTTCGGAATCTTGTAACTGGTGAGATATATGCTGAAGTACTGCTTGTACCGCTTCTGCACTGGTATTTGCTACATCTTGAAGGCCTGACAAATTGCTCATTGTCTCACTGGCAATCGTAACGCTACTGTTAATAACTTCTGCGACTTCTTGCTGTTTACTGATAACCGAATTAGAAATTTCTGTTATTTTAGTAATTTCTCTTTGAATTTCTTCGGCAGATTCATTTGAAGTATTGGCTAGTTGGCGGACCTCGTCAGCAACTACCGCAAAACCTCGGCCATGCTCACCGGCTCGCGCTGCTTCAATGGCTGCGTTTAATGCGAGTAAATTGGTTTGATCTGCAATCGCTTTAATAGACTCAAGTAATTTGCTGATGGTTTTATTACTTTCATCAAGGCTTTCAAGTAATGTGGTGAACTCTGTAATATCTCTGGCAGATGCTTCAATGTTGCTTGATAACTGGCTCATATCATTATGACACTGGCCGGTTACTTCAACGGTATTTCTTGCAGACTCTTCAGATTCTTGTGCGCTGTGCTGAATATTTTGTATCTGATCAACAAATGTTTCAAGCCCTCTGTGGCTTTCTTCAATATCACTAAGCCTGCGACTTGATGAAACGTGTACGCGTTGAGCGTTATCCACTATGCCCTGAGCGGAACCGAGAGGATTGTCAGATAGCAGTTGATCAAGTGTTGATGCCTTGCGCTCTAATTCACTCAGCTCATTTTTATCAACTGCAACTTCGTTTTCTTTGAGTGAGTTACTTCCAAATCCAAACATAGAGATACCTGTTAATCATAATTTTTTTATCTGCGTGTTTGTAAAGTTTAGACGGGGATTCAAAAAAATCCTGAAAAAACTGTAAAAACGTTATAAATAATTGTCTCCGCAGAATAAAACCTAAGCAATGTTAGAATAAAATGAGCACTACAGAGGCCGCAGTTAACCCTCCCATGGTGTAATTGAAATGAAGCCGGGCTTTATTGGTTTTTAGCTTTTGGCCTATTATTTTTCCGAATAAGGTCCAAATAGGCAGGGTATTCACCATTACCAAAGTATAAATAGCGATAATTAACAGCGCAGATAAGCCATATTGCTCTCCTTCTTTTGCAAAGGTCGATACTGCCGTTATACACATCATCCAGGCTTTTGGATTTACAAACTGAAAGCAGGCCGCCTGCCACAGAGTGAGAGGCTTACTCTCTTTATTATTTGATGCTGAAAAGCCGTCCGAAGTGGCTATTTTCCAGGCTAAATAAAAAAGATAAGCCGCGCCAAAGGCTTTAAGTAAGGTGTGAGTTAATGGCCATAATTCAAAAACAGACCCAAGGCCGGCCGCCACTGCGAGTAGTAACGCAGCAAACCCAGTCAAAATTCCCGCCATATGGGGGATCGATTTTAGAAAACCATAATTAGCCCCAGACGCTGTTAGCATCAGGTTATTAGGGCCGGGTGTTCCTGCTGTTGATAGAGCAAATAGCGCTAATGCCAGCAGGTAGGGGAGTTCCTCATTCATGATTGTCACCTTGCATTTGGTTGTTTATATTTAAAAAGTTAAATTGTATCGATACAATATGTAATTGACCGCTACAAGTAATCGATACAATGTTATAGTTGATCTTTTAGTATGGTGTCAATTATTATATTGTCATGGTGACAATGACACTGTGAAGAATATTGCTTGTTTATGAATAATATTAATGGGTGGAGAGAGTAAATTGAGCGTATGGATTCCAGATTTAACCGCAATTGAAGGGCCACGTTATAAAGCCTTAGCGACCGCTATTGGCGCTGGGATTAAGCAAGGCGAGCTTAAGTCGGATGAGCGTCTTCCAACCCATCGGTCGCTGGCTGAGGCGCTTGAAGTCACTGTCGGCACTGTATCTCGTGGTTATGCTGAGGCTGAAGACCGAGGTTTTGTTTATGCAGTGGTCGGGCGAGGCACTTTTGTTCGTGGTAAAGAAGAGCCTGGAATGCTACATATTCCAGAGCAAAATGATTCAATTATTGATTTCAGCTTAAACTTACCCATAAAACTGGATAAAGCCGATGACCTTGCCACGGTTATGCGAGATATCTCTAAGCGCCCAGGTGATATGAATAAACTGCTTTGTTATCAGCCTGATGTGGGTTTAATAGAGCATAGAGAAGTATTAGCAGGCTGGTTTTCTCAGCCTCAGTGGCAGGTTACGCCAGATAAAATGATCATTACTCACGGTGCTCAACACGGTATTTTGGTTAGCTTAATGGCTTTGACACGCCCTGGAGATGTGATTTTATCTGAAGGTTTAACCTACCCAGGTTTAACAGCTATTACTCATCAGTTAAAAGTTGAAACCCAAGGGCTTATTTTAGATAAAGAAGGCATCGTGCCCAGCGCCCTTGAGGCTGCGTGCCAGCGTTATCAGCCAAAACTATTGTATTGCACACCTACTTTGCAAAACCCTACCACTGCGATTATGTCTCTTGAACGCAGGCAGGAGATTATTCGAATTTGTCAGCAATATAATGTGCTTATATTGGAAGATGACGTTAACGGCCCCTTAGCAGAATACGCCCCTTTACCCTTAGCCGCGATGGCGCCTGAACAGGTTGTTTATATTGGTAGCCTATCGAAGTCGCTAGCGGCGGGTCTTAGAGTTGGTGCTTTGGTAACGCCTGATAATGTACGAGATCGCATTGCAGACTCAGTGCGCGCTAGTTGTTGGATGGTAAGCCCTGTTGTGGCCGAAATCGCTTGCGAATGGGTTCGAAGCGGGCGGGCGGAAGATCAAGTGATGCATCAAAAGCAAGATATGAAATTACGGCAAGAAATTGCTCGTAAAAAGCTCAATCAGTTTGGTGCAGTGATTACGCCCTTCGGCTTTCATGTTTGGCTCATGCTGCCTGAACCGTGGAGAGCCGGCCAGTTTGTGAAAGAGGCTGAGCATCGAGGCGTATTATTGAAGGGCGCAGGCACGTTTGCAGTAGGGCGGTTCGAAGCGCCTCACGGCGTTAGAATTGCGATCAGTTGCGCTAGAGATATAGAACAACTGGAGCAAGGGCTTGATGTACTGGTTGATATGCTAAAAGCAGGCCCTGAGCCTACTTTATCTGTGTTTTAGGTAGATGATGATATAAGCGTACAGAAGGTTTACTATAACTAGAATAATTTTCTAGTTGAGTCTTATTGATATATGAAAAACCGACAGAGCCGCAGCGAAGGACGACGTCGTGAAATCTTAATGGCTGCATTGTCCTGTTTCTGTGAATATGGGATCTCAGGCTCGACCATTGATATGATACGAGAACGCTCAGGTGCCAGTGTGGGCAGCTTGTACCATCACTTTGGTAACAAAGAAAAAATTGCTGTGGCGCTCTATTCTGAAGGCATGAGAGACCATTATGCTCGCCTTCGTAAAGCTTTGGATGACACTCAGTCTGCCGAACAGGGTGTTAAAAGCATCGTTGCTACCTTTATTAATTGGATTGCAGATAACCCTGAATGGGCGCGCTTTGTCTTTTACTCGCGCTCACAAGTGGCTCAGATTGATAAAGACGAAGCAGTGAAGCAAGGTAATCGTGAGCACTGGAGCATGCTAAAGGAGTGGTTCAGTCCTTTGGTTAAAAGTGAGTCAGTTAAGCAACTCCCCGTTGAATGTTATAGCTCAATTATTGTGGGGCCTGCGCAAGACTATGCTCGTCGCTGGCTATCAGGGCGGGCAAGTACTGATATTAGAGAGTACATTGATGTGTTTTCTGATGCTGCTTGGTTGGCGTTAAAGCCTTAAGTTTCAAATGAATAAGCTAATATCCTCTTGTATCATTCCACTTCTCAACGGTATTATTGAGTCAGAGAGTCTAATGCAGTCTTTTTAATTATCTAATTTAATCATTTATATAAAGGTCAATAATAATGTTATTTCGAACCCTGTTAACTACTGCCGTTGTTGCCATTGCCGTTGCGTTATCTGCCTGTTCTGACAGTAAGACTGAAGCCACACCAGAAGCGAGCCCTATTGCTGCAGAAGCTCAGTCTACTGGGACTACTAATGTAGCTGAAGAAGCGGCTGTAGTGATTGCTGTAAGTGAAGAGAAGGTTGACCCTGCGTCTCCGGAAAAACCAGCTATTTCAACCAGTATGGCAGTTGTTGTTACTTCTCAAGTTGAAGCAATTAACCATGAAACACGCGTGGTTACACTAAGCGGACAAGATGGTAAGTCAGTTACTTTTACTGCGAGTGATGAAGCCCGTAACCTAGATCAGGTTGAAGTAGGCGATACCGTTACTGTTGAATACTTACAGAATTTAACTATTCAGGTATTAGCTGCAGAAAATGCAGAGCCAGGTGCCGGTGGTGTAGTAGTTGCTGCCCGTGCTGAAGAAGGCGAAATGCCCGGTATGGCTGTTATAGATGCTCAGGTTGAAGTGTTTACTGTTGAAGAAATTAACATTGAAGCCAACACCTTTAAGCTAAAAGGTGCAGATGGCGTGGTAAATGAGTTTACTGCTCGTGAGCCAGAAAATTTGAAGAAATCAGCTGTGGGTGATGTAGTTGTTATGACATTTACTCAAGCAGTTGCCATTTCTGTAGAAGAGAAAGCCGCTGAATAAGTTCGCTTTGCCCTACCTATAGGGTGCGTTGTTAGGCGGTGAAAGTATTCATGTACTTGATCGCTTTTCGCGCCAAAGTGGCGCTCCTACATGATAGTTTGCATATTTATTGGGCATTTGTAGGAGCGACTCTTAGTCGCGAAGCAATCTTGACGAATAATCACATCCCCCCAAGTTTTATAGTATCCCCCCTCTTTAGTTATTAAAATTAGTATGCTTATTCTAATCTAAATCTATAATCTTTATGTTTATGGCACATGCGTGCATATTTATGTGCCAGCTGTTATTTCTATAAACATGGAGTTGTATTGTCATGATGTCAAAGTTTTTCCGTTTCCCCGTTATTTTATCTCTGACTATTCTGGTTGCGTGCACGGCTGCACTAAGCCCTGACTGGACTGTTTTTTATACTCAGGCTACAGGTGACGAACAAAGAATAGAATGGCTATCTAATGTAGCTGTAGACAGCTATGGCGATGTAATCACTGCTGGTGAAACCATTAGAGTAGGGACTGATCGCCAAGAGAACATATTATTAGTTAAGCATGATGACCGTGGAAATTTAGTGTGGGCAACGGAGTATGATTTTGCTCAGGGCGCCTACCGTAGTGATGATAATGTCACTGATATGGCTCTAGACAGTGACGGCAATGCATACTTGGTGGGTGTGCAGTATATTGTTGAAAATGACGTGCAGCGTTATGGCTCCTTTATGATGAAGGTAGACCGTTTGGGTGATGTTATATGGGCTCTGACTTTGAATGATAAAGAAGATGCTCGTGATGTTGAAGTAAGTGATAATAAAGTTTATGTCACAGGGCATGCTACTCAGGTTTTTGATCTTGATGGACAGCGCTTATTGAATATTGAGCATCCTGATGCAAAAGCATGGGATGTAGAAGTTGATGATTCAGGAAATATCTACGTAGTCGGTTACGCCGCTGCCACAAAGTACAGTGCAGAAGGCGTGTTGTTATGGTCTGTTGCGCAGCCTGCCGGTTTAACTCATCAAGCATCTATTACTGTAAATACCGATGGTTCAGCGGTTATTGCTCACCTTGAATCAAACAATATACGTGTGGCAGCTATATCTAGTGAAGGTCTGGCTCAATGGAATAAAACCTATGCACCTGCACAGCAAAGCTATGGTCTTCCTGGGCATGCTTTGGTTAAAACAGACTTGCGCGGAGATATTATTCTGGCGGTATCCAATGATAAAAGCCGTCGTATTGTAAAGCTTAATGATGCTGGCCAAGAAGCGTGGCAAGTGACGGGTAGCGGTATGGTTCGTGATTTTGCGATTGATGATGCGGGTGCTGTTTATGTTGTGGGAAGTGGCAAAAATGAAAAATATGACGCAAACGGACAGTTCGTTGCTGAAGCCACTATGGACTACAGCGTAGAGGTGACCACGGGGTCCATTGCATTAGATGGTCAGAATATATATGTTGCGTACAGCGCTAATAGCGGTAAGACATTTAACTTCTTTCTTGCTAAATATGTTGATTAATTAAAAGTGTCGCAGCTATACCTTTCAGTCATCCTCGCGAAGGCGGGGATCCAGTATTTTGATTGAGCTCTGAATTATGGATTCCCGCTCACCCCAGGGTGCTCTCTCTTGCTTTGCAATTCACCTTGTCCGCGGGAATGACTGATCCTTCTGAGTCGCTTTTTTTATGGGCTTTCTTATATTCCAAGTATTCTTTAATATAAGTTCCAAAGTAATGGTCCACATAATGTAACGCGCCAGCGTAATTTCCTTTGAATCTTGCATGATGAAAGTCATGGTAGACCGCACCGTCATAGAGGGGTAGAAATCGTAGTGGGTTCCATGGAAGGTCATATCCTGTATGTCCATCGGCCGCTTCAAGATTGCGAATGATTATCCATAGGTACAGCACATATATATGGCAGCCCAGCAAAATTGGGCCAACCATGGCCAGTGAACCAATTAATACAAACTCCACCCAGTGAAAGTAGTTGCCATCTATTGCGCAAGTATTTCTGATTCGGTGGTGCACCGAGTGTATGTTTCTCAGTACCCACTTGTTTTCATGCATCCATCGGTGCATCCAATAAAACAGAAAATCATCCAGTATCAGAAAAAATACGATCTGTATCACCCATATATACCATGGGGGGATTTCGCCAATATGGATATTACTTAAGCGCAATAATGGCCATGCCAATACTAAAAGTACAAACATCATTGTTGAATTAATTGTAATGCGAGCGATGTTTGGCCAGAAGTAGGTTCTTACCTGAAAAGGCTTTTGCTGAATTTTATAAGGGCGAGCCCAAAGCGGGTCAACCCATGCCAACAGCGTCCAGGGTAGGGCAAAGAATAAAAATGAGCCAACGCTGAGTGCTAGTGTTGCCATCGGCAGTTGTAGAAACATCGGTTCCTGATAAAGCGTTATCCAATCATTAAAAAAATCACTCACTACCGTCTCCTAGATCTAGGTTTATGGTGTATGCTCAAAAGATAAAACAAAGAGACACTTTTGGCTTGTGAAACTATGACAGCATCTTGTTACTCCACGACAGCAATGCCTTATCATGGTGAGGTGGCGTCACCTTACTGGCAAACTCTGGTTCGGGTTGCAGAGCAGAACGGCATTAATCGTGAGTTGATTGATCAGCTTTTGAGTGCAGATCAGGCAACGGATGAGTTAAGGTCGATAGCAGTTAACCAATACCTTGCCCTAATGCGCTATGGTACTGAGCGCTGTCCAGATTTTGGTTTGAGGGTGGGGCAGTCCGTAACTCCCGGTAGCTATCCGGTACTTGGTATGACTTTACTTAGCTGTAGCAGTCTTCGTCAGGTATTAGAGCAAATCGTTCGATATGAAAGTTTAAACCATGATTTAGGTGTGTCGAATCTGATATTCGGAAACACGGAAAGTCATTATCGTTGGACACCTAACCCTCTTTATATTCCTGACCAGAAAGACTTACTTGGCTTTCATTTGGTAATGAGTGTTTTTGCTGGCATAAAAACCTTTGCACCATGGTTGATTAACCGGATTATTCCTGTTGAACGTGTTTGTTTTATGGCTCCAGCGCCAAAGAATATAGCGTCATATAAAGAGTATAAAGACTTCTTTAATGCCGAACTTCAGTTTAATCAGCCGGAAAATTCAATTACGGTTAAGAGTGAGGTCTTAGCCTGGCCCGTTTTGAACGGCGATTCAGCTTCATTTGATGCTTTGACGTCCCATGCCGAAAGTTTGTTGCTGACCAGAGATAATCAGCAGGATATTATCTGGCAATTAAAATCGATATTGCCAGGTGCTTTACGAGGCCAGGTGTTTCGGATAGATGAAGTGGCTAGCCAGCTTAATATGAGCGCCAGAACTTTGCAGCGTAAGTTAAAAGAGTCGGGGCAGGGGTATCAGGTATTGCTGGATGAAGTAAGAAAGCACTTGTCGGAACTCTATTTAGAAGAAGGAAAACTGTCGATGAATGAGATTGCATTTCTTGTTGGCTATCAAGAACAAAGCTCTTTCAACCATGCCTTTAAGGGCTGGAATGGCGTCTCTCCAACGACCTATAAGAGTGCAAAGGGAGTGTAAGTGTATTGAATAATGTGGCGTACAGGTGTACTCTGAGGATGTTATTATAACGGTGAGTACTTTTGATGTTGTATTTGATTCGCGTACCTGCGGCGCTACTTTTCTTTATTGGGGTGTCAATAATGGGCACCTTTGCATTTATTTTCAGACCCTTTAACCCTGATAACACAAGGCTTGCCGCGCGTGTTTATTCTTGGGGTGGAACGCGAATTTTGGGTATTAAAGTGAAGGTTCACGGTCTTGAAACAACTCAAAATATGCCCCCTTCCATCGTTGTAGCTAATCATCAAGATAACCTCGACCTCTTCGTTTGTGGTGCGGTTATTCCTAAAAGAACAGTTTCTGTGGGTAAGAAAAGTTTGTTGCTCATTCCTGGTTTCGGGATGCTGTACTGGCTTGCAGGGAATGTGCTTATTGATAGAAAGAATAGTAAAAACTCAAAATCGATTCTGAGTGCTAGTACTGAAGCCTTAACTAAAGGTAATCGTTCAATTTGGGTGTTTGCTGAAGGGACACGCAATAAGGGAGAAAATATTCTTCCCTTTAAGAAAGGTGCTTTTCGTATGGCCATTGAGGCCGGCGTACCTATTGTTCCTATTTGCGTGAGTAGTTATGCGGGACGATTGAAGCTTAATAAAATCAACAGTGGACAGGTTGATATTAAAGTTCTGGAACCTATTAGTACCGAAGGAATGTCGATAAAAGACAGTGCTAAGTTAATGGATGAGTGCTGGCATAAAATGAAACAGACCATTGACCAGTTAGATCAACAGCAACGTGGTCAATCGATTGAATCATCAGCTGTTTTTGAGTGAATGACCCGTGCCACGAAAACCAAGCCACTCACCGAGTGACCCTATTAAAGGTACCGCTTTGAACAGCTCTTTAACGGGAGTACCTGAGGGATGGGTGAATCGTAGCTCAAGTTCGATAGCTATTTGGTTTTTATGAGCATTCTGAAGTGCATGTTCTGCTTTTTCCCGATCTTCATCTACCAAGCAATCCAGAAGACTGGTACCCGCTAATTGTTTTGGCGGAACCCCCTTTATTTTGGCTGCCTGGGGGGATAAGAAGGTATATTCATAATTAGTATCTGCCTCCCATGTGTAATCTTGCGAGAGGATTATAATATCTCTGCAGCGTTGCTCACTTTCTTCCAGTGCTCGTGATAGAACCCCCTTTTCTATGAGTTTATTTTGCAGAGCCCGACTTTCAATATCTAGTGTGCCCTCTAACTCACCCACTTTATTGGCCAGTCTCCGCCTGATCAGGTAGCTCCAATGCAGGCTAAAATAAGCCAGTGCCGTTAATAATAACCCACCCAAAAGCAGGTTGCGTGGTGCAGTTGAGCGTTGGCTTTTTAAATAACGGTGAGTTGGGAGGCTCATTACCAGCCATTGACGGTCTGCAAAAGGGATGGTTTCTCGGGAAATTGCATTCTTTGTATTGGCTATAACTCTGTTGTGCTGTTGACCTGACCATGTGTAGACAGGGGTTTTAGCTTGCTGGTTAAGATCATAGAACTCGGTACTGATTGGGCTTTGACCAAAGCCTTGCAAGGTATATCGAATGAATGAATCTAGCTCAATAACCATGGTGAGAAACCCCTTAAGCCTGTTTTCATTATCAAATACAGGAAGGAAAATACGGATACTGGTCTGTTCTTTGTCTCCTTGTTTTAGCGTTGTTACCGCGCTGGCTACCGGGATATTTTGTTTCTGTGATTTTTCTAATTGGTCTTTCCAGTGAGCGACACTGTATAGGTCTAAGCCCAACGCTGCTTGCTGCTCTGCTTCAGGTACAACGTACTGTATGGGAAGGTAATGTTTCTTACTTGGGCTGGGTGCGGTTTTATTGGCGGATTCATATTGTAAAACTTGATAACCCCCTTGATTCCGTTGCACTGCATCACGGCTACGGGGGAGGGCCTGTTTTGACTGCTGTTGTGATAATTCAAAGTCATGCCGTAAGGCATAGGGAATTCGTGGAGCCCATTCAATCGCATGAATATCAGGGTAATGCTTTAAAAACAGTGTGGATAGCCGTGAGAAACCTGCCTCAGTGATAGTGTCTTCTGTTTCAAGGTGAGAGCGAATTGACTTCAGCACAACCAGACGATCATTGGCATTTGAGGCAATGGCCAGAGCCCGCTGTTTGTTTTGGTTTTGTATTTGATCAAGCGCTTTGCTGTAGTCTTGCTCTGAAAGATAAAAATAACAGGCGACAGAAAGTACTACTCCGACGATTAAAACTACAAAGCGGGGGGCAAAGTAACCTAAGCGGGTAAGCGGGTCTGTGCTTTGTGGGTGGTCCTGTTCCATTCCTTCTAGTCCCTGCAATAAATTTCTTTCCTTTAACTTGAAAGCATAGCAGGGGACCGTGAAATTGTGCGAAATTTAAGCTGTTTTTATGAACTTATGTTTTTTGTGGTCTGACTAAATAGATACAAATAAACAAAGCGAAGGCACTAACAACGACAGATGGCCCGGCAGGTGTGTCAGTAAAATAAGAGAGTGTTAAACCCAGCCCAACGGAGAACATGCCTAACAGGCTTGCATTGAGTGCCATAAGTTCAGGAGTATTGCTTATTCGTCTGGCTGTGGCTGCGGGGATAATAAGCATGGCGGTAATGAGTAATACCCCCACTATTTTCATAGCAACAGCAATGACGATAGAAAACAACAACATTAAAACAAGTCTTAGCTTATCTACCGGGAGCCCTTCAACCTTGGCAAGTTCTTCATGAATGGTCATCATTAATAGTGACCGCCAAAGTAGGGCTAACAGAGTACCTACCAGAATGGCTCCGCCATAGATCCAGGCTAGATCTATGGGTGTTATAGCTAGTAAGTCTCCAAATAAGTAAGCGGTGAGGTCAATTCTCACATCTTCAATAAAACTGACTACTACCAGTCCGATAGACAAACTTGCGTGGGCAAGAATTCCCAGTAATGTGTCGGAGGCTAGTTGACGCTGTTTAAGTAATATAACTAATGCTAGAGCAATGAATATACACACTGTAGCGATAGCGATATTCATATTGATATCAAGTAACAGACCCAGCGCAATGCCCATGAGTGCCGAATGAGCCAGGGTATCACCAAAATAAGCCATACGACGCCATACAACAAAGCAGCCTAAAGGGCCTGATATAGCGGCAACACCCAGTCCACCAAGTAGGGCATAAATCATAAAATCAGGCATGGTGTTTGCACTCTACAACATCACCGTGAATTGTGTGTTCGTGATTGTGGTGGTGGTGATATACCGCTATTTGATCAGCACCAGAACGCCCGAAAAGTTCTTGATAGGCGGGGTCATTTGATACAGTTTCAGGATGGCCAGAGCAGCACACATGCTGATTTAAACAGATGACTTTATCGGTTGCGGCCATCACCAGGTGAAGGTCATGAGAGATCATTAACACACCGCAATTCAACTGATCTCGTATTTGTTTAATCAAGGAATAAAGCTCGGTTTGGCCAGTAATATCAACCCCTTGAGCGGGCTCGTCAAGAACCAGCAATTCCGGTTGTCTCAAAATGGCTCTGGCTAATAAAACACGCTGCAATTCACCACCGGAAATGGCTTGAACAGGGTGTTTTGCAAGATGGGCAACTCTCACTAGAGAGAGTGCTTCATTAACATCCTTAGGCTGACGACTGGCCAGTGCTAGAAAACGACTGACGCTAACAGGCAAGGTGGAGTCAATTTGTAGTTTCTGAGGCATATAGCCGATGGAAAGCGACGGTTTTTTAGTGAGCAGACCTGATGATATCTTAGCAAGCCCCAGAATAGCCCGAACAAGTGTTGTTTTTCCCGCACCGTTAGGGCCAATAAGGGTCACTATTTCACCTTTATTGATACTAAGCGATACGTCATTAACCGCAGCCTGGCCGTTGTAAACAACCGAAATGTGCTGGGCTTCCACCAGTAGAGTCATTGTTTTTTCCGGTAAAAAGCGAAATTATAGCATCAATTCACATAGAGTCATGGCCTATGCTAAAATGCGCGCCCTTTTGCTTGTACTTTTGCTTTTGCTTATAGGTAATATCGATGATTTTGGATTTTCATGACCAGCGAGATGAACTCTTTAATGAGCTTCATACAAGGCCGTTTCCTGTTATAGATACTCAGGCTCGTATTTCCCAGTTAGCGGTTTTACACGCAGGAGAAGATTTCGAGCGAGAGACTTACCGAAAAAAAGCATTTGAACACCTTTGTGCGCTTTGTTCTCGCTACAGCATTAACCCTCCGGCAGAAGATGCAAGTTGTTATTATCAAGACTTTGGTGGCTTTGAATTGAGATGGGAGCGCCATACCGAATTTTCTACTTATACTTTTATCCATAAATTAGCGTCTGAGCCTTTTCAGCGTACAGCGCTCTCTTTATTACCTGTTGAATGGCTTAAAGACTTACCCGGAAAAATCATCAGTGGCCTGCATTTAGAAATTGAAAAAACACCTGAAGTTCTTCCCGCAGTTGAAGACTTACGTGGTTATTTTGAAGGGCATCGTTTATTGAGTTGTTACGCTAATGACAGGCAGGCTCAAATCTGGACAGCTTATAGAATACATAGTGATCATATGGGGCGCTTTCTGATTTTCAATGATAGCTTGAACCCTTGCCAAACTGGGCGCTTAGTTAGGCGTATTCTTGAGCTGGAAACGTATCGAATGGTTGCCTTGTTGTCGTTTCCGTTGGCGAGACAAATTGCGCCCAATGTTCGGGAGATGGATCAGCAATTAGCCTCCGTGATTCAGCAAATTACGGATATTGAAAACCTCGATGATGAGCGGCGCTTGCTGGGTGAATTAACCACTCTTTCGGCTAAAATTGAGCAGATTATTTCGGATACTAACTATCGTTTTTCTGCAACGGAAGCGTATTATCGTTTAGCCATGAGCCGCTTGGAAGAACTGCGCGAACAGGAGGTTTGTGGTTTACAGACGCTAAATGAGTTTTTGGGACGTCGCTTAACACCTGCTTACCGTACTTGTGAGACGGTTAGGGAAGACCTTGATGACCTTTCAAACCGTATTGATCGAGCCAGTGAGTTACTACGTACCCGGGTTAACCTGACCATTGAAGAGCAAAACCAAGATTTGTTACAGTCATTGAATCGCCGAAGCAAAATGCAGTTTAGAATGCAGCAGGCTGTAGAAGGTTTGTCTGTGGTCGCTATAAGTTACTATTTGGTGGGCTTGTTTAAATATATGGCAGAAACAGCGAAGTCTATGGGGCTTATTAGTAATACTGGTTTGGTGACAGGGGTATTTGTGCCTGTGGCAGTGGGTGTTGTGATTTTTGGGTTGCATCGAATGAAAAAGAAAATCAATAAAGCGTAGTATTTTTATCGCGGCCTAGAGCCGCTCCTACAAATGATGATTATCATGTAGGAGCGCCACTTTTGCGCGAAGCTGTTATTGGCTTTTAAGGATCATTTCTTCAATATATTCAACATTAGGGATGGTCGCCTTATCGCCCTGAATGTTAACGGTTAGCAATTCTGCTGGTCCTTTCTCTTCACCTTCTTCAATTTCTTTAATGCTGTCTTTAGCCACTTTGGTTTGACTAGGGATTCCCTGAGTAACGATAGCGAAAAAGGGGAGTTCAGTGTGCTTTGTACCAATGGTATTGATAACCGCAAGTCGGGTATTTTCAGGGCTCTCAGGAAGCGTTTTTTCATTTAATAATTCGTATGAAATAACGGGGAGGGTGACACCTCTCCATTTGATGTTTCCAAGAAACCACTCTGGGGTATCTGCAACGGGTTCGGGTGCTTGGTAGTCTACAATTTCAGCAATTGAGACGTTAGGTAAAACAAGATTATTTCCAGTAACAGGCAAATAAAGACTGGCGATAATACTTAAGGATTCTTCCATTGTTTCACCTTCTGAATACTTGTTGTGGCGGTCAAGATTGCCATGATTGTTATAGTTGCCCGGTTTGGGTTTTTCGGCCGGACAGTATTGTTTCTTGTTCAATGCTTGTAATCAGGTGAGCGGCTAATTGAACAGGGCTGCCTGTAAATGAGCTGCAGCCTGTTGCCTCTACTGAGTCTGGCATAGAACTGTTTGCGCAGCTATCAGGGCTTTGAACCCAAATATTACAGCCATAGGCTTTTAGCAGGGGGGCAGCAATAGCTCCGTCATTTCCCATGCCACTAAATACCATTACATTACATTTTGACCCGTAATGGTTGGCAACATTGATCATAACCTGATCTATAGATGGACCATAAGGGCCTGGCCATGCGGTATCTTTGAACTGAACTTTACCTTGCTCGTCAAGAATCATCTCACGATCAACGGGTACCATCAACACTTGTCCGCTCTCAAGCTTATCACCTTCCTGTGCTTCTTTGAGCTGAAAGCTGGAGTGTCGGGCTAATACCTTAGAAAGCACTGAGGAAAAATTTGCATCGATATGTTGCGCATAGATAAATGATACGGGTAAGCCCGCAGGAAGTTGATCTAAAAAGTCTTTTACCGCTGCAGGGCCACCTAATGAGGCAGCAAGAATCCATATACGCTCAAGATGCTGTTTCTCCGGAGCTTGAGCGAGTATGCTCGGTAATGGTAAAGGGCCTTTTACTTGAGTATTTAAGTGACCGAGTTCATCTAATGAGGCTTCAGAGTCTAATAGTTCGAGGGTTCCGATTTCGTCTCTGAGCTTTGAGAAAAGTCGTCGTTCCCATCGGGGGTATTCATCGCTCTGGCGCTCTGGAGCTTTACCTAAACCGAATAGTACTCCAGCTTCTGTTGAGTCAAGAAGTGTGTCGATTAAGTCTGGCAGATCATCTTCATTTTCAAGTTCAAGAATCCAGCAGCCAATATTCTCCAGCTCTTCTTCTTTGGCTATTTCGAAGCGGGCAGGGTCACAACTGAGCGCGATCTCAAGCCCGTAACTTGAGATCGCGTGTTGTAGTACGTGTCGCTGTAGAGGGCTATCAGAAAGAATGCCCACTCTTGGTCGTTCAGTTACGCTCATGACTGATTAGTTAGTTTCTCAATAGTACTGAGCAGTTCTTTTTCCTGGAATGGCTTACCAAGATACTCATTTACGCCAATAGACATGGCTCTTTCGCGGTGCTTTTGCCCCGTTCTGGAGGTGATCATACATATTGGTACGTCTTTGAGGTTTTCATCATGGCGTACCAAGCTGGCAACCTCAAAGCCATCCATTCGTGGCATTTCAATATCCAGTAGCATAACATCAGGCTTGTGATCCTGAAGCTGTGCAATCGCATCAACACCGTCTTTGGCAGTAATTACATCCATGCCATTTCTTTCTAGCAG
>ENA-ORXI01001947-ORXI01001947.1-sediment-metagenome-genome-assembly--contig:-NODE-1947-length-15507-cov-9.315489_pt1 | contig 15507 bp, 15 predicted proteins | sample MGYA00237861_ERZ511468 | MGnify/ENA primary metagenome ERZ511468 (study PRJEB26299, sample SAMN06266213) | sediment metagenome | isolation source: Hudson Canyon methane seep mesocosm | place... | reverse complement strand
TGTGCTGAGCGTGGGTTCTTATTGAATGATTGCATAGCGCCTCTTTTAATTTTTATCCGTATAGAGTTTTATTAAAGTGGCCGGGTCTTGATCTAAAAAACCCTGACTGCCGTGTAGCTGCATAAGCTGTGCAGCAAGTGCTGACATGGGCGTGCTAGTGGATGCTGTTTTAGCTAAATCAGTCGCCATATTAAGATCTTTTAAAAGTGTTTTGACGCGCCATTTGATTGGCGTAAAGCTGGCGCTAGCCATTTCTGGTGCAACAATCTGTAAGGGCTTGGAATCTGCGAAACCACCCGCTAAAGCGCTGGCTATTTTGCTGGCATCTACGCCTGATTTTTCTGCTAGGGCGATCATTTCAGCAATCACTAAAACATTGCAGCTGACAATCATTTGATTACATACCTTAGTGACTTGGCCACTACCGACTTCACCCATATGCGTCAGCTGAGTATAAAGCGGTTTTAATACTTCGCGGGCAATATTGACTGATTTTTCTGTACCGCCAGCCATAATGGCTAGTGTGCCTTGAGTGGCTCCTGCGACACCTCCAGAGACCGGGGCATCGACCCACTCCATAGCGCAGTGTTCTTTTAATATTGCGGCTAATCGGCGTGTAGTGTCTGGATGGGTACTGGATAAATCGATGAGCAATTTATGTTGATTACCGTGCGCTTTAATATGTTCAATAACAATACTTTCAACAATGGGGCTGTCAGCAAGACAAAGCAGGATAATATCGGAATGATTGATTAAATCGGCAATAGTATGACAGGGCGTTGCACCTGCTTTGGTCACTGCTGTTAGCTTTTCAGGTGTCCGGTTCCAGACATTAACAGTGTGACCTGCTGCTAATAGGCGTAGCGTCATAGGCTGGCCCATAAGGCCGATGCCGATAAAGCCTAGGGTAGGTATGGAAGTAGTCATAATGATTGTTGGACGAAGCCGCTATCGCGGAGGAAAACAGCCGCATCCTATTAATTCAAAGTGTAACCTTTACCCTTTTATATTCATAAAAGGATATTGTATGAGTTCCTTCAACTATACATAAGGTTACACCATTATGACAACAGCAAATGAAAATTATTTATGGTGTTTTTACAGGTTGTATATTAACAGGCTCAAACCGAAAACCACGTTTAGAATCAATACTTACTTGATACCCAGATGAAACAGCTAACACATATATATCGACAGTTTAGAAATTGAGCCAGTACACTAATGATAAAAACTAAAGAAGCGGTTACTACAAATAAAACGTCTTAGTCTCAACTAATTATCCTTAACCCCTTCCTCTGCGCTTGGTTTTCAAACCGCAGAATTCAGCTTTTTTTTTCTAAACCCCTTGGCATCGTACCGGTGCTTACTTTTTCCATATCTGCGCTAATACTTTCACATCAAACTGTCATCATAGCACTCAACTTCTGCCTTTCTCTACAACAGGTTAGTTTTCCACTTATTGCTCTCAATAAAAGAAAATAACAAGCGATTATTTGTACCTAAAGGCTTTGTACAAAATCACGAATGCCATCAAGTAGCATTTGGGTGGCAATTATAACCAAAATCATTCCCATTAATCGCCCAAGTGCTTGTGATCCACGGGCTCCAATAATAATGAGCAGGAATGGTGAGGCTACTAATAATATTGTTGCCCCTAACCAGGCAAGTACTAAAGCTATTATCCATTCAAGTAATTGATCGGGGCGACTTGAACTTAGCAGTAACAAAACAGCAATAGCCGAAGGCCCTGCTATTAATGGCGTAGCTAGAGGAACAATAAAAGGAGAATCAGTTTCAATGCTTTCCTCATTAATGCCCGTTGATGGAAAAATCATTCCTAAGGAAATTATAAACAGCAAAACGCCCCCACCAATATTCAATGATGATTGAGTCAGACCGAGAAATTGTAATATAGAGTTTCCAGCAAGCAGAAAACCAAGCAGGATAAATAGAGCAATAATCAACTCTCGAGCAACCACAATGACACGACGTTGTTTGTCTAGTCTGGAAAGTACCGCGTTAAATACTGGCACATTGCCAAGCGGATCCATAATCAGAAATATAGTGACGGAGGCTGTTGCTATATCATCCCAATTCAAGGTCAAGCTCCAACAAAAAGTAAAAAAGCATGGAGATAGAGGTTAATTATCCTTAACTCGCTTTCCTTGATATGCCTGCAAACCCAAAGAGTCCAGAGATTAACAACCAGCTTATTGTGGGTTCTGGTATGGCAACACTTTCAGATCCAGTTTCTAACACCAATTGATGAGTTCTGGTCTCATTCCAGCCACTCCATCGTAACCAGTTATTTGCAGAAACACCATCAAGATGAGTACCTAATGCAAATAAACCACCAACCGCAGCATTAATATCTAATAAAGCGGAGGAAGAAAGAGTAAATTCAACAATACTTCCCACATCTGAAGAACTTACAATCTGTGTAGCATACATATTTCCAGATTCTAGATCAGAGTTTATGCTAATGCCTTCTGGTGAACCAGTTAAATGTGAACGACTAAGTGCTGATAAGCTAGAATTATAATCCCAAATTGATGAATGACCTGATGAACTTGATCCATTCCACATTTCCAATTCAAGCCTTAATGTTGCTGATGAGAATGAATTTGATAACGAAGTAAAATCAAATAAAAACCAGGAATTTGTATCATTTCGGTATCCCGGTCCTGTTATGGTATTTTGATTTATATCCGTATGTAAGCCATTTCCCGAATACCAGCCGCGATCAGACATATTCACAGTTATTGAAGCAGCATAAGATGATGTGGATATAACGGTCACTAAAAATAACAGTAAAAACTTTTTCATTGTCCTCTCCATAAGCCAACATAGGTGTTACTTTTAGATTAGCACAATTACAATACAAAATATAAGTTAATTATAAAATAATGGTATTGTACAGATTAGGGTGAGTTTGAATTGTCTGATTCACCCTATAAGATAAAACATAAAACAGTCTTTCAGTGTATGATTTACTTGTAATTTAACAAAATTTTTTACTAATGTCCCTACTCTCTGCTTTTAATCAACAAAGACATAAAACTCCAGATAAAATTGCTCTAATTGAAGGGGATCAGCAACTCAGTTATCGACAAGTTTTTCAACAAGCTACTTTAATTAGTAATTACCTACAAACATTAAACTCATGCGAACGGGTTGTGATTGCATTAGACCGGGGTATTGATGCCACAATAGCGATTTTTGCAACGCTTCAAGCTAGTGCTTGCTACATACCCTTAGACCTAAAAAACCCTGCTAGCCGTCTAAACTTTATCATTGCTGATGCAGATGTTCAGAGTATTATAGGCAAAGGCCCCTGCCCTGACTGGTTAGGTTCAGCTGAGTTATGGCTTGATATTGAGCAACTTGAATCTACAGAACCACAAGCAGAAATAACAATTAGAGCAGATTCAATTGCTGCCATCCTTTATACATCGGGATCTACTGGTAATCCAAAAGGTGTCGCCCTCAGTCATAAGGCAATGCTTAACTTTGCTGACTGGGCAGGCAACACCTTTAATATAAGTAATACTGATCGTATTGCTTCATTAGCCCCTTTTCATTTCGATCTGAGTGTTTTTGATTTATTCTGTAGTTTAAGTCGTGGGGCAACGGTTCATTTTATACCGTCGGTATTGGCAATGTCTCCTAGCCGTTTAACTACCTGGCTAAGTGAACAAAAAATAACCGTATGGTATACAGTGCCATCATTACTCAGTTTTATCGCTTTAAAAGGGGCTTTAACAACCACCCCTCTACAGCATTTAAAAACCATCTTGTTTGCTGGTGAAGTATTTCCAAGCCCACAATTAATAAAACTCTGCACATTATTACCCAATGTCAGTTTTTACAATTTATACGGCCCAACTGAAACCAATGTCTGTTGCTATTGGCCTGTTGATAGAAGTCGTTTAAGCACTGAACAAGCCATTCCAATAGGTATGCCTGCTTGTGATTCAATATTAAACATTAATAATGACGAACTAGTGGTTACAAGTGAAAATAATCTTGCAGGTTACTGGCAACAAGGCCAATTACGCTCAGCTTGTTCACAAGAAAATGCTTTTCATACCGGGGATAAAGTATCTCTAAATAAATTGGGTGAATATTGTTATCACGGTCGCTTAGATAGAATGTTGAAATGTTCAGGTTATCGGGTAGAACCGGCAGAAATAGAACATGCTATTCTATTACGCCCAGAAGTTGAACAATGTGCAGTCATTGGCATTAAAGACAGCACCAGTGGTCAACGTCCAGCAGCTGCAGTGGTATTAAAAGCAGATAGTTTGCTAAGCGATATTATTAAACCGATCAGGCAAACATTGCCAGCCTATATGCAACCGTGTAAATTTATTATTTTGGATACATTACCTTATTTAGCCAATGGTAAAACTGACTACCAACAGTTACTAACGCAAATGGAGAACACATGAGTGAACTACCCCCTACTGGTGATAAGTCAGCATCAAAACAACGTTTTGTTTTTTGTGCCAGTCAAGGCTTATTCAAACATGCTATTTCAACATTACATAATGGTCACGGTAATAACTTTGCTGATCTGGTTGATGCTCATGAAACGGTTGGAAAGTCTTCACTAGATTGTGGCTTGCTGCTTTCAATCAATGCTCACCTTTGGGGGGCTGTTTTCCCCATACTAAATTATGGTAGTCCTGATCAACAATATTATTACCTTGAAAAGTTATTATCAGCTGAGTTAATTGCAGGCCATGCGATAACAGAACCACAAGCTGGTTCAGATCTTAATGCCTTAGAAATGACTGCTGAAATCACAGATTCAGGCATCATTCTCAATGGTCATAAACGTTTTATCACCAATACCCCCATTGCAGATTTATTAATTGTTTATGCACGTCTAGACAATAAATTATCCGCATTTATCATCCATGCAGAGGACCAAGGTGCCAACTTCCTTGATAATCCTGAAGTTTCAGGCTGCAAAACTGCAACCATGGGGGATGTGATTTTAGAAAACTGTCTAATTCCACATAACAGACAACTCGGTAAGTCAGGTGCAGGTAATATGATGGTCCAGCAAGCATTGGAACTGGAGCGCGCATTTATATTCGCTGGAATTTATGGGGTTATGGACTGGCAATTAAAACAAGTCATTCAATTTAGTCGTCAACGTCGTGTGAATAACAGTCATTTAGGTAAAAACCAGGCCATTAGTCATACCATCTCAGAAATGAAATTAAGGCTAGACACAATAAAACTTTGGGTCAATGAATGTGCACGATTAAAAGATAATAACAAACGTATTACCTTAGCTAGCGCTCAAACTAAACTATTTGCTGCTGAGGCATTCTTGCAAAATAGCCTGGATGCTGTTCAAATCATGGGCAGTCGCAGCTTAATCACTGATAGCCCAATAACTGAACTAGTCAATGATGCCCTGGCCAGTCGATTATTTTCTGGGTCTTCAGAAATTCAAAAAAACATTATTGCTGCATTATTAGGCACTGGAGATGGCTATAAATAATTTTACTCTTTCTTATACTGAAATTAAACTTAGCCACTTATTCTCGTTATTAGTGAGATTCATAAACACAATAACTGCTGAATTATTATTTAATACTAAATAAACAAGCTGTAATTTGAATTATTTCAAACTATGCGGTCTGAAGATTTTAAGCTCTGCAAAAAGTGCTAGTTATAAACTTTTAATTAAGGGATATTCTTTTAATTCCCAACCAATACATAAAAACTAATTAAAAATATCATCACCAATGATTTTGAACATAAAAAAATCTTTTCACAAATTGCTCGTTTTGTTGCTACCGTTGATATTACTGTCGGCTTGCCAATCAATACCTTCCTACGTTCCTTTATCACAACACAAAACTGATTCTAGCGCTGGAATTAAACACGAATTTTTATTAGTTAAAGATCAATCTGTATTTGGTCAATTGGGAGAGATAGAGGTTGAGTCAGATGATTCATTACCCCTTATTGCACGTTATTTTGGTTTAGGTTTTGACGAAATAACCAATGCTAATCCGCAAATTGACCCATGGCTACCTGATTCATCCAGTACAGTTAAATTACCTTCAAGATTTATTTTACCAAGCGCTCAAAGAAAGGGGCTGGTTTTAAATTTAGCATCAAAACGACTGTTTTACTTCCCTAAAAACAAAGCCAATAAAGTTGTGACCTTCCCAATTGGTATCGGGCGTACTGGTTGGTTAACGCCAAAAGGTAAAACTAGAATCGTTGCTAAAAAAGCGCATCCAAACTGGGTTGTTCCAAAATCAATTCTTAAAGAGCATTCAGAAAAAGGGGATCCCTTACCTAAAGTTGTAAAAGCAGGTCCTAATAATCCTTTGGGCGATTATGCAATTCGTTTAGGAATACCTGGCTACTTGATTCATGGAACAAATAAACCTTATGGTGTTGGAATGGCTGTAAGTCATGGCTGTGTCCGCTTGTATCCTGAACATATCGAACTGTTGTTCAATCAAGTTTCTACCGGTACAAAAGTTCAGTTAATTCACCAACCTTTCTTAATCGGTTGGGACAATCAAGAACTGTATATTCAGGTATACCCACGTTCACAAATCAATAAAAAACAAAATAAAAAACTACTTAAAACTTTTAGAAAGAAATTAAAAGCTATTGCAGGCAAATCTAAAAGGCTAATTGCATGGAATAAGGTAGAAACAGCAATAACACAAGCTAATGGTATTACAGTTGCCATTTTTAAAGATCATCTTAATAATGAAGCAGTCACCCAATATAAACACCCTAAAGACTTAAACCTTCAAATTAAACCTCCTGCATTAATCAATAAATCCTGGCGCATTAAAGTTGCAGAATTTTCTGAAGAAAACTCAGCTCAACGACTAGCGGTGATGCTCAATCACCAAGGGCCTCCGATTCCTTCTCATGCCCTATCAACTGATTCTGAATATATTGTTGTTGCAGGGCCTTTTAATACACTAAAAAAAGCAAAATCGGCTATTACTCGCCTACGTATTGATTTTGAGTTAGATTCCAAATTAATTGAACGGGGAAAAAACATTACAAAGATACAAAATAAACAATCAATTCTTTCTGACTTAATGTCAGTTTTAGATTTATGAGTAAATTTAAGAATTCTTTATTCTAATAGTTAACCTCCTTTTTCTTTTTATAACTTATAGATGAATATGACTTCCGACAATAAACCTGATGATTATATGCGGCAGGCTATTGAAATAGCACAGACTGCACCCAATTCCCCATTCGGTGCCGTTATTGTTCAACGAACGACAGGTAAGGTTATCTCTAAAGGGGTTAATCGTTCTTCTGAAAATCCAATTTTCCATGGTGAGATAGACGCGATTAATAATTGTGCGGCTATAGACTCTCAAATTGACTGGTCACTACTTGATTTGTATACAACGGCTGAGCCCTGTCCTATGTGTCAAAGTGCTATTGAATGGGCTGGAATTTCAACTATCTACTATGGCACTTCTATTCCATATCTACAAAGCCTTGGTTGGTGGCAAATTGAAATTCGGGCTGAAGAAGTGATTCAACGAACTCCATTTCGAAAGACCAAAATAATAGGTGGTATTCTGGAACTTGAGTGTAATGCTTTGTTTGAGCCTACTGGTACAGCTTCAACTCGGATGCGATAACGATAATTAAAATGGATCCTGAAATACTTCAACAATTAGAACTAATGCGCGGATATTTATTCATTATTATGTGCGCTATTTTATTATGGGTTTTTATTAAAGTCCTCCAGTCTATTCAAAGGGTTTTTATTGGATTTAAAAAGGCTTTAGATACTAACTTCGATAATAAAATGTTAAAACTAATGGACTTAGGTGACTATGACAAAGTTATTACTGAGTGCAAAGCAGTTGTCCAGGAATACCCAAACCATGTTGATGCTACATGGTATCTAGCAAAAGCGTATTTCTATTCTGAAAACAATAAGCTATCAATGGAATATTTTAAAAAAGCTATTTATTTAGTTCCATCATGGGAAGAAACTGCCGAAACATATATCAAAAAACTAAATGATCGCAAAAAAATCATTTAACCTGCACAGTGAAAGCTCGGTAGGTTGGGGTGAGGTACGAAACCCAACATTTTTTCGCAATGCAAAGACGTTGGGGTTCCTTGCGTCACCCCAACCTACCGCGCTAAACCAAATCCTGGTCCCGTCATACCAGCAGGGATCGCTGGTATCCAGTGTATAGGGATGTACGATCTGAATCCTTAGCATAAACTTGTTTCTATAGCGATACCATCCTTGTTTCTGGATCAATGCAAAATGTGAACCCCTACCGAGATGACGGGAAACTGCTCCTGAGCTTTAAAAAAGCAATTGCTCATTTTTCTCACTAGATATTCCAGAAAAGTTTTTATCAAAATCGCCCTGTATCCCAGCCTCTCTTGCTAATCGTCGGAAATTATCTGAACGATTGGTCATTTCAGAGGCCACCAAAATCAATTCTAACTCTAAAGCTGGTAATGATCTCATCAAGTTTTTTACCAAAGTAGAATCAACACCATTACAACCGAAATCACCTAATGATAAAGCACGTGAAAAACCATAAAATTGTTGCATGCGACTTTCACAAAGCTGGCTATAGCGTAATTTATGTTTTTTATTTTTTAGCGACTCTTTAATAGCCAATGTTGCTACAGCAGCATTATAGAAAGCATTCTGTACACCATGTGAAAATATGGGGTCTACAAAGGCTGCGGCATCGCCAATGCAATAATAGTTCTCGCCACAAATATTATTGGAATAATAGGAATAATCTGGCCTGAATTGTAAGGAGCCTTCAACAAATTGGGCCGGGGCTAATAATGCGTTTAAATGAGGTAGATTTTTACATGTTTGTTTAAAAAAGGCTTCACGTTGCAATCGCCCCATGCCTTTGGTTTTTTCTGTTGATAAAACCAGGCCCACACTGGTTTTATCCCGTAATACAATATGCCATATCCAGCCACCACCATCTAGAGACATGACAAAAGTCACAGGTTTAACATTGGCTAATGATTCAAAAGAATGACTCTGTCGGTCATCGCCAACGAAATTAGAATGAGTAAAATAACCCCACATGGATAAAAAATTTAACTTAGAACTGATGGTTTGGCGTTGTTTAAACTGATTGGCTAAACAAGTACTGTGACCACTTGCATCAATGACATACTGACAATCTATTGAGCCATCAATTGAACTCTGGTCTCGTAAATCTTTGTAAAAGACTTTAGGTAAATTAGTATTTGTAAAATCAACATTTTTAACAGCTACCTCGTTAAAAACAACCGCTTCTGTACTTTCGGCATGTTTCAATAAAATATCATCAAAGATATCACGCTCAACATGTAAGCCTGGCCGAGTATAACCAAAATCTGAAAATTTTATTTGATGAACATTATTATTCCAGGCAGTCACCCCGCCCGCTTTAGCAATAAAGCCTTCTTGTTGTATTTTCTCTGATACACCGGTCATATCAGTAAATTTCCAAAAATGAGGAATTAAACTTTCGCCCACTTGATTTCGTGGAAAATTAGCCCGTTCAAACAATACCACATCAATACCAGCCAAAGCCAAGTGTGTGGCTGCACTACTTCCGGCTGGCCCACCGCCAATCACCAAAACATCACATGATTTTGGTATCTGTTTCATTTAGCTTGTAACACTGGGTAGCCATCTTTTTACAGATGCACAATAGGACTTATATTCAGCACCAAATAATTCTTGCAGTATGGGCTCTTCATAAAACAGCACAAGTATTTGAAATAGGCTTGCAACGCCAAGCCAATAGACGAGCATGACAGGCATTGTATAAAGTGATACCCAACCAGAAATAAACAATAAAACCCCTACATACATTGGATTTCGGGTGTAATGATATAAGCCTCTGACCACAAGATGCTTGGGAGCATCTATTGGTGCAGGAGTTCCCTTGCCAACAGAAACAAAATCCCATGCACACCAGCCATAAATAGCACCCCCTAAGCACATTAAAAACAAACCGAAAAATATTGAATAAACACTTCCAAGTTCAGCACTTGTGCTAATCAACCAAGGTGTGACCCCAGCAACCATGCCTGGCAATAGTAAAGTAAATCCAATCGTTTTAATTAATAAAATCTTCATTTGTTGTTCGACTTTAATTATTAGGTTGAGAGTTTTGTTGTTTTATAATCAGTGGACATAAAATAAACCCTAGTGCCACACCAAAGGCAACAACGCCTGAGAGAATTCTTAAGGAAGTACTTTCCGCTGTTATTAAGCTGCCAAAAGCCAAAGCACTGGTCAACATGGAAGCAGCCATAGCCTGATAGGTTAATGAAATATCTCCACCACGGTTTTCTTGATAAAAAATACCATAATCAACACAAATTGCGATAACAAGAAGAAAGCCAACCAAGTGTAAAAAACTAATCGCCTCACCAGTAAAAGACCAGACGACTAATATTAAAAACGCGGCTAATACAGCCGGTAATAAAGTCTGTAGGGTCTTAAAAAGGCTTTTATAACGTATCAGCAACACCAATATAATCAATGCTAAACCAATCATTAATAAGTTTTGGGCACGACTGGTATAGTCTTTGGTCATATTATTCAACATATCCCGTTGACTAAAATATTGTGCATCTTCTATAGCATCTAGTGTAGATTGTAATGCTTCAGGGTTATGATCAGAAAGCCAAAGCATAATAATAGTTTGCTGTTCACCTACAATCACTCGACTATCAATCAATTGACTGACTGGGGTGTCAAGTATTTGTGAATAAGTTAATGTATCTGTAGGCTGATAATCTAAACTTCCCAGACGTTTAACTGATAAGCCTTGTTGTTTAAGCGCCTGCTGCCAAAGTGCAATATTATCGGGTGTTAAATTTTGTTGTAATAATCGCTGGTTTAGTTGCTGTTGCTTTGCCGAAAGTAACCATGGATATAAGCCAAAATAATCTGATAAATCATCCGTTTGCTTTAATTGTTCTAAAACTGGATAAACCTGTTCTGCTTTCTGTAATGCTGCCTCAATGTTATTACCCGTAATCAACACAAATCGGCCTGGTTCTATGCTGGTCATTCTTGAACGAATCTGTTTATCTTTCTGTTTTAGGTAGTCCAGTTCTGGTGTCAGTTCCTGCATATCTTGCATCCAGTGCAAAGACTTCAAACCAAAAAATGAAAGCCCTAACAATATCATCAACACTGTTAAGATCCATGGTCTAAACCTTTGACAAAAAGATGCCCAGCTTGCCACGAATGATATATTCAATGACTTATTGCTAGTAGTCGTCATCAAACTTGGGAATACAAACCGAGTCAACAATAAGCTGACTAAAATACCAGTGACCGCATAGACGGCAACTTGTTGAAAACCAGGATAACCAGAAATTCCCAAAGCGACATAGCCAATCATGGTAGTAACACCACCCAATAACATACTTGGCCAAATTTTGGCGATAACAGCAGTCCTTTGCTTAGAATGAACTGTTTGAGCGTGAGCAATGGCATGAATGGGGTAATCTATACAAATACCAACCAAGGTAGAGCCAATAGCCACAGTCATTCCATGAACATAACCAAAGATTAACTGAGTACTAAGGATTGATCCCAGGATAACAATAGCTAAAACAGAAAAGACCTGGAGCATCACTGTAAAGGAACGGAAAATCAACAAAAATAACAACATTAGGGCTATAGAGGAAAAAATACTAACCTTAGTTATATCACCTTGTATTAATGTTTGAGTAGCCACTGCAAAGATGGGAACTCCAGTCATTTCCAGCTGATATTGCCCTGATAGATTGAGTTGCTTAAAAGTGTTATCTATTGCCGTTTGAATACGACTTTGAGCGGGTGCATCCAGTCCGGCCATCGAAGTTTCCAAAACCAGGTTTTGATAAATTGTGTTTTGGGGAGCCAATTGCTGCATTTGTCCACCCAAGGACTTGAAACCGTCTAGGGTAAGCAAAAGAGGATCTTGCAATGCTAGTTTCTTGATCATAGAAGCTTGCGGCGATAATAAAGCCTGTTTCAAAAAAACAGCTCTTTGCTCAAGCCCATGAGCAGTAAATAGCGTATCTAAACTTTGTTTTGGCCCTAGACTATAAAAGGCATTGGCATGCCGACCATATTGCTGTTGTATGGTTTGTGTTATTTTAGCCTGCTGACCAGGAGACCAGACATCAACCACGCCGTCGATAGTTTTTAACTGGTTTTGTAATGTTCGAACAAAAGTATTAGCAACTTTAGTACCATCGTTTGAACCGACAGAGAGTAAATAGCGACGAGATAAAGTACCCGATTGCATTTCACTCGCGAGTAAAATTTCTTCAGCATTGTCACCAGCAATAATAAAAGCAGATAGATCTGTTTTAAAATTAACCAATAATACTGTCGCTAATGCAAGTATTGGTGGCAGCAGATAAAACAGAGGTTTTCGCCAATTCAAACTATTCCCCTGTTAATTCTTTATATAAGTGACTTGCTGTTTGTTGAACGCCCTCTCCTATCGAATGTTGCTGCAACATAAATTCACTTAAATCACCATCTGCCTGGCGAGTAATAATGGTATCCGCAGCTTGTCCAGATAACCCAGAGACGACAATGCTAAAGCCCGAATCACTGTCCTGTTTTGATTTTAATGTCATCAGCCAGCGCTCAGGTTTAGAACTAAACTCAATTAAATACATACGTTTTAACAACGCTTCATCAGCATTAATTAAAGCTTTAAACACTGCAATATTAAGACTGAGAGGATTTTCTTCATTCATTTCGCCTTGATGATGCAGATGCTTATCAGGGTCAAAATAAAACATCTTCTCGCCTTTAATTCCCATCAATAAGCGTTGCGGTTTTAATTGCTCTCTAATCATTAAATCGGGAGCAATAGAATACATATAACCACTTCCATGCCAGGGCTTATCCATTAATTCTAAAGTACGAATTTCCTGATAAACCGTTTTAATAGCTGTATCAGATTGCATTTTTTGCATTAATGTTGCCAATGAATCTTCAGCATTAACATTTGATGACACTAAAGAAAAAAACATCATGAATAACTGTAAAAATACTATTAACTTCCTTATCATCTTGCTTGTACATCCATCCAGATTTTTCGACCATTTACGAACATATTTTTGATTGTTGATTTGGGATCAGGAATATCAAGCTCAGGAAAGCGAAAATGTCGGTAAATATATTCAACTGTCGTTAAAACACCGATCATTAGATAAATAAACACACCGTTATACAAAGCCCACCAGGTATCATTTGCCCATATTGCCAATACAACGCACATGACCACATTAAAAGCAAAGAAACAAGTCCAGACAACAGTTAATTGACGGCAATAATCAGAAATCCCTGGTGGTAATTCTGCAAACTCTAAACGTACAAAACTCTCAATAAAAGGCGGCCCCATACCTTTTAATAAGGTTCGCCCAAAAAAATACATCAGCATTAATTGAATTAATACGGGTAAAACCTTTGCAGTAACCGTTTGCAGATAATAAGCGCCTAAAAGCAACCCAATGGCAATTAGGGCTTTATAAATCTTAACTTTAACCTTTCGGGCAGCAAAGGACTGCATCAGGAAAATACCTGAAAAAATGGCAGGAGCCACCCAAACCATTCCACTCTCTATCCCTCTGTAAACAAGATAGGGATAAATCATAAACAAACAGGTCAGTACAACACTTTTAATAATGCCAATCATATATATTTAAGTTACTCAATCAACGATGCTAGATACTTTGCCTTTACTGAAATTAACATTAAATTTGTTAAAACGTCCACTCCAGTATACCCATCTATCAACATCTAAACTCATGGTTTCAGTAATTGGTGGGTAACCAATGGCGGCTATAACGGCTTTTTTGCGCATTCGTTTGGCCACAGTTCCTATTTTTATCTGTTTTCTTTCTAGGGAATTAAATTTTCTAAGGTTCACTTTAGTTTTACCAAACAGTTTATCAAATGCCTGATAAATATCATCGCCAGTGTGTTTTTGAATGCTTTTTATGACCAGGGGTTTGGCAAAGCTATCCAGTTCCACTTCAATAGTTTTTGAACTGATATTAGTTAATCTAACCTTTGTATTAATAGGTATTGAAGCCCCTCGACGATAATTAGTCGTAGAATGAGCCCCTTTCTCGTAACGAATAACAAATTGAGTGTAATAACTATTACCTAAGGTAATATGAGCAGGTAATTCTTCAGGTCTTAAAGTTTTTTTACAGGATACTAAAGAGAACGTCACCAATAATAGAACAACTGCACGAAACAATGTTTGCATAATCAACTCTCCTCAAGCTTTGGGTTATAACGCATAACCCTGGACATATGAAAATAAATATAACAAAACAATAAAAATACCGTGATACTCACGTAAACAATCTTGTTAGTTAATGTAACTAAATAAACAGAACTGATTAATTCTATGCTAATTAATGAAATTAAAACGCTGGCAATTGTTTTGTTATTTAGACGTGTACAAAAATAAGCACCTAACGGAGCTCCTATAACTACAACAGGAATAGCCGCTAACCAATAACTTTTCACTTCAGTAGTAAAGCCACCAATAATAAATAAATGAATACCAAAGCCAACTAATGAATTAAAAGCCATCAATACCACTGACGTTGCGGTAGAAACTTTTTCAGATAAACGAAATAATAATACCATGACTGAAAAACAGATAATATCTATTCCATTACCAACCAGGCCTGTCATACATCCACCAATAAACCCCGTAATAAGTAGAATCAGCTTTTCATGCCAACTAAAAAATGTCAGATAATTATTATATAAACGAGGCTTCCAGTTCAACAAAATTAAAGTTAAGGCAAAACTGACAATCATTGCTGTAAACAACATTTTCAACAAATCAGCGGGTAAAAACGGGGCTATTAAAATGGACCCCAGCATCACACCAAAGATACCCCCCATACTTGCCCATAAAATAACACGCCATTCTACGGCAATGCGCATAACAATAATTGTTAGTGTAGCAGCGACCATTCCAACACTTTGAATAGCCAAAGAAAAAACTTTTGCATCTAAAGGGGAAATATGAAGGATTTTAGTAAACACAGGGAAAGCAATAGCCCCTCCCCCTTCACTTGTAGCCCCTGCAATGAAAGAACCAAATACCATGGTAACCGTCATTGGCCAATTTTCAGTGATCACCTGGAAAGAATTGGGAGTGGTATAACAATACCACCCCCCCCAAACCAGTATAATTTGAGAAATACAGAATAGAAAAGCTTTATTCAAAAAACAAATACCATTAATAATGTCAGATGCAGAACTCTATCATTAAAGTCATATATAGTCACTTATGCCCACAAACATCACAATACTTACACATATACCTTAAGGGTTAGATACGATGTCATTAAGTTAAGGAATCTCTGATTAAGTCCCCCTAAAAAATGAGATAATATGGCTTTAGAATAGATACACAGGGATCTGCCAAAATGAAACAGCTCAGCTTTGCC
>ENA-ORXI01001945-ORXI01001945.1-sediment-metagenome-genome-assembly--contig:-NODE-1945-length-15524-cov-7.235968_pt1 | contig 15524 bp, 17 predicted proteins | sample MGYA00237861_ERZ511468 | MGnify/ENA primary metagenome ERZ511468 (study PRJEB26299, sample SAMN06266213) | sediment metagenome | isolation source: Hudson Canyon methane seep mesocosm | place... | reverse complement strand
CCGTCCGCGACTCGAACGCGGGACCATCGGATTAAAAGTCCGGTGCTCTACCAACTGAGCTAACGGCCCAAACCAAGCGCGAAATAATACGCTTTTTGACGAAAATGGCAAGCCCCAATAAGATCTTTTTTCAACGGCTTCTTCCGTCACCCGCTTTAGTAGCAATTAAGTCTGCATCGATACTTATATATATGGTGACTTAAACTACGCTGTGAAGGGTGGTCATTCTAAGAGCTAACTTCGCCAGACTCTTATGATACGCCTTCTTCTGCGGACATCAACTATCTAATGATAACGGCCTTGCTAAGTTTTGCTAGTCATAAGCCGGGAGTAAGTAAGGTTCATAGCTTTGAAATAATCAACAAGGATTATTCCTTATTATTCGTCGAAATTATTTTGATATCGGGTTGGATCCGCCAAACCCGCTTGGGCAAAACCTTGTTTTCTAAACTGACACGAGTCACAAACACCACAAGCGCGGCCATCATCATCAGCCTGATAACAAGAAATCGTTTGGCTATAATCAATACCCAAACTTGTTCCTTGCATGATTATCTCTGCTTTTGTGAGTTTTATTAGTGGAGCATGTATCGTTAATTTTTGCCCTTCGACCCCAGATTTAGTTGCTAGATTAGCCAACTGTTCAAAGGCTGCGACAAATTCGGGACGGCAATCTGGATAACCTGAATAATCCACTGCATTTACACCAACAAAAATTGCTTCAGCCGATAAGACTTCAGCCCAACCTAAAGCGATCGACAGGAAAATCGTATTTCTTGCTGGCACATAAGTAATTGGGATTCCTACTTCGCGCTGAGCTTCTGGTACATCAAGCTCATTATCCGTTAATGCTGAACCACCGATTGCACGCAAATCAATAGCGATAACTTTATGCTCTACGGCCCCGACTTGTTTGGATAACTTTTCAGCGGCTACTAGTTCAACATCATGACGCTGACCATAATCAAAGCTTAAGGTATAACATTCGAAACCTTGTTGTTTTGCCATGGCTAAAGCGGTGACAGAATCAAGTCCACCTGAAAGTAGAATAACTGCGCGTTTCATCGTCCTTGCTCATCGCCCCATAAATATTTATGTAATTGCACCTGCATACGAACAGGCAAATTATCTTCAATAATCCAGTCTGCTAAATCCGATGGTTTTAGCTCGCCATGTATTGGAGAAAATAAAATCTCACAACGCTCACTCAACTCATACTCAACCAGTTTCTGACGAGCCCAATCATAATCACCGCGATCACAAATCACAAACTTAAGCTGATCTTGGGTTTTAAGTTTCGCGATATTGCCATAGATATTTTTACTTTCTTCGCCTGATTTTGGTGTTTTTAAATCCATTACACAAACAACACGAGGATCTACGTCAGTAATATCTATCGCACCACTGGTTTCTAATGAAACTTCAACGCCCAAGTCACACAATGCGGATAACAATTCATGACAACTTTGTTGAGCCAGTGGCTCGCCACCAGTGACGGTGACATAACGTGGGTTGTAGGCTGATACTTGTTTAACAATATCAGCAATCTCCATTTTTTCACCGCCGGTAAAGGCATAAGCGGTATCACAATAACCACAACGTAAAGGACAGCCCGTCAATCTAACAAAGACAGTTGGCAAACCTATGGTTCGTGTCTCTCCCTGAAGTGAATAAAAAATTTCAGTAATGCGACACTGCGCCATAACGTTCTACCTTTATATATGGCTTAGTTTGATTGTTGCTTGATGCGATCTAATCTAACTTTCGCTAAACGAGAAGCCGACGTATTCGGGTATTGCTGCATAACGGTTGTTAAGCTTGCTTTTGCAACTTCAACTTGGCCCAATTCATATTGGCTAAAGCCTTGTTTCAACATAGCATCTGCAACTTTACTGCTGGCAGGGAAACGATCCATTACCGTTTGAAAAGCCACAATTGCTAGCTCAAAGTTACGCAATACATAGTTTGCTTCACCCTGCCAATAATAGGCATTTGGCAAATAACTACTTTGCGGATATTGATCTGGAAATTCCACTAATGCCGCAGCTGCTTGTTCATATTGTCCACTGCGTAATGTTTGCAATGCTGATTGATAAGCTGCTTCACCGTTTTCAACGGCAACAGGCGCCGCTTCTGCTGAACTTGCATCACCGTTAGTTGCTGTTTCTGAGGTCCCTGGTTCGTCAGATGTTTCAGTTGTCGGTGTTTCTGTTGTATTTTCGGGTTCAGGTATTTCTGCCGCTGGCTCTGTCGTAGTAGGCTCAGTCGGTGCTACACCTTCAGGTTCAGTTTGTAATGGCTGTTCTACAACGGGGGTTTGAACCGCGGTTGCTTGTGATTGCAAACGTTCATCAAGATCGACATATAAATCTCGTTGACGACGTTGCATCTCTTCGATTTTATGTTCTAAGGCTTCATTATCGCCGGTTAATTTTTGAACATCATTTTGCAGTTGATCTACCCGCGCCAACAATGACACAAGACCTTGACCTTGAATAATGCGTTCTAATCTTTCAATTCGTTTTTGTAATGCCGCTTCATCTGCCCATACTGTGGTTGGCAGTACTACAGCCAACATTACAGATACTGCTAAGGCTTTTTTGCCCATAAATCTCATTCTTTAACGCCCCACATATTTTATTTCAACACGACGATTTTGTTGGAACGCAGATTCATCACTGCCTTCAACCGCTATACGTTCTTCACCAAAACTGGTGACTTGGAATTGATGAATTCCTGCACCCTGTAACATCAAAATTTGACGGATAGACAAAGCACGACGCTCACCTAAAGCGAGGTTATATTCGCGTGAACCACGATCATCCGTATGACCTTCTAAGCGTACAGTCGCATTTGGATTTTCACCAAGATAAGCTGCATGTGCAGCTAAGGTTTCTTGATCTTCTTGTCTTACACTACTGCTATCGTATTCAAAGTACACAATGCGATTTGATAATGGACTGCTAGGATCATTTAATTCGTTGCCTTGGAATTCATTTTCACCAACCACAACTGATGCTTCAGCATCACCAAGATCATTACCATCGGCATTATCACCTTCAATGCCTGAACTTTCTGCATTGCGATCTTCAACGGCAACATCTCCTCCTTGTAAATCGGCATCAGATTCTTTTGTGCCTAAAGGATTACTACACGCTGATAACCAAGCTAAGCTTAGCAATACGACGGATAACTTAAATAATTTCATGGACTACTCCTGATTCATTATTTTCTAATTGGCGACCATGCTGGTTCGCGAACATCACTTCCTGATTCACCCAATTGTTGATGAATTCGACCATCAACAGACACAGCGGCTAACACACCTTTACCATTTCGCTCAGTAGCATACAGGATAACTCGGCCATTTGGCGCAAAGCTAGGTGACTCATCCTGACTACTCTCTGTTAATACTTGTACCGTACCCGATGATAGATCTTGAACGGCTATCTGATATTTGCCATTTGAACTATGAACCATCGCCATATAACGACCATCTGGCGATATATCCGGAGACGCATTATATCGACCTTCAAAAGTCAATCGAGTTGCACGACCACCGTCTGCGGATACTTTATATATTTGTGGGCGACCACCACGGTCTGATGTAAAGACTAATTCACGACCATTAGGCATCCACACTGCTTCAGTATCAATTGCTTGGGAATTATGAGTAACACGAGATAACTTGCCCGACGCTAATTCCAAAACATAAATTTCTGGATTACCTGCTTTAGATAAGGTTACGGCTAATTTTTTACCATCTGGTGACCACGAAGGTGCACTATTTATACCTTTAAATGCAGCAACTGAATCACGGCGACCACTACGCATTTCTTGCACAAACACTTCGGCCTTGCCATTTTCAAACGAAACATAACTTAAACGCTCGCCTTCTGGTGACCAACTCGGAGACAAAATAGGCTGTTTCGACTGCAATACACTGCGTGGATTAGCACCATCAGCATCAGACACTTCTAAGGTATAACGTTTTTTGCCATCGCTCGCCGTCATATCCGTTACAAATGCTAATCGGGTTGAAAACACACCCACTTCACCAGTTAACGTTTCATAAACCAGATCTGAAATTTGATGTGCTAAACGACGTAAGCCTGAAGCTGGCACTTGATAACGCTTACCCACTAATTGCTCACTTTTATAAACATCAAACAATTGAAATTGCACTTGGTAGGTCTCACCATCAACACTGCTGACTTTACCGACTAACAAACCTTCAGAACGCAATAAACGCCAATCAGAAAAGTTTATTTCAGCTTTTTCATGTGGATTTGAAATCAAATCAGTTTTTGGCAAAGGTGCAAAACGGCCACTGCTTGCCAAGTCATTGCGAATCACTTCAGAGATATCTTCGGGCGCAGCGAAACCATCACCACCAAACGGCACTACCGCTATAGGTAATGCAGATTCTGAACCGCCAGTAATTTGTATTGTTAAAACGGCATGTGCATGAAATGGTAACAATAAGACCAAAAACGCTATCGCTCTATATAACAATTTGTTCATCATATTCACCTTGGGGGCGTAAAGTTAATTTGAAGTTCTTTCATTTGTGCCGCCGCCTCAGGATCTGTTGGCCAAGGCATCGGGCCGGCTTTATAAACTGCATTTTCTACGGAACGATCAAAAATTGGGTCACCGCTGCTTTGTATAATAATGACCGATTTAACAGTTCCACCAGGTAATAAACTTACCTTTACGGTTGTTACTAAATCATCACTTTTTCCTGTTGGCCGAATCCAATAACGTTTGATGCGTTGTTTAATCAAAAGAGCATATTGATCTACTACACCAGCGATACGTCTACTTTCTTGCTCACGCTGTTCCGTTGCCAAACTTTCTTGCAATAATCTATCTGCTTCTGCAATTTGCGCTTTACGCTCATCTTCAACTTTACGTTTTTCGGCGGCTTTACGATCTGCTTCTGCTTTACGTTTTTGCTGTTCTGCTTTCTTGCGTGCTTGTTCTGCTTCTTGTTTACGCTTTTCTTCTGCTTTGCGATCTGCTTCTGCTAGACGTTTTTTCTCTTCAGCCGCACGGCGCTCTTCAGCCATTTCTTGTTTCTTTTCTTCTTCCGCTATACGTGCTTTTTTAGCTTCTTGTTCGCGTTTTTCTTCGACTTTGCGTGCTTTTTCTGCTTTGACACGATTTTCTTCGGCAATTTTTCGGTCTTGTTCCAGCTTTTTAATTTTTTCTTGTTCTTGTTTTACTTTTAAATCGCGTTGTTGTTGTTCACGCTCGGCTTGTTGCTGTTGTTTCTTAGCCTCTAGCTCTTTTTGTTCTAATTCTTTTTTAGCATCTTTGAGTTGTTGTTCTACTTTATCTTGTCTATCTTCTTCGGCTTTGATGCGTTTTTCTTCATATTCCTTTAATTTGGCCATTTCCTCCAGAACTAAGCTTTCATCAATCGCCGTTGCTTGCACAATTTCAACTTGTGGTTTCACCATCACCGGTGTTGTTTGAGTTTCCATGCCCACGATAAAAAGTGCAATCAAACCGATATGCAATATCAGTGAATAACTTCCTGAAAATATATTTTCGATAATCTTATTTTTCATGTGTTTTATTGTGCAGGTTCAATCTCTGGTTGTTTAGTAATCAAGCCTACACTCGGTGCACCTGCTTTCTGCAACAAGGCCATTACCGTTACAACTCGTCCATAGTTAACAGCATCATCGCCTTTGACCACCACAGGAACATTCGGATTATTATTTAAAACAGCACGCACTCTTGCCATTAATAATTCGGCATCAACAGGATCATCTGGGTTATCACCTATCGCAATATAAAACTTGCCGTCTTTATCAACTGATACCACCAATGGTTCGGTATTATCATCTGGCATGTCCATCGGATTTGCATCCGCACTTGGCAGATTAACATCGACACCCTGAGTTAACATCGGCGCGGTGATCATAAAAATGATCAGCAATACCAACATGACATCAATGTAGGGAACCACATTGATTTCTGCCATTGGTTTTCGGCGTTGACGTTTGTGTTGATAAGCAGCCATCTAAGTGACTAACCTTGTTGGCGTTGCAAAATAGAAGAGAATTCTTCTAAGAAGGTATCGTAACGATTAATCAATCGTTCGACTTCATGTGAATATCGGTTATAGGCAATAACCGCAGGAATCGCAGCAAACAAACCCATCGCGGTTGCAATCAAAGCTTCAGCAATACCCGGCGCAACCATCGCTAACGTAGCATGTTGCACATTACCTAAAGCACGAAATGAATTCATGATGCCCCATACCGTGCCGAACAAACCTATATAAGGACTGGTTGACCCGGCTGTGGCTAAAAAGGGTAATGACATTTCCAGTTGATCAACTTCACGTGCTAAAGAAATACGCATAACACGTTGTGCACCATCTAGAACATAACCAGAATCTGTCGCTGATTTTTGCAGTCTGACAAACTCTTTAAAACCAGCCTCAAAAATACCTTCCATGCCTCGACTGCTGTGCGGTCTCGCGGAGATATCTTCATACAAGCGGTTTAATTCATTACCTGACCAAAACTTATCTTCAAAAGAATCTGCATCTTGCTTGGCTTGTGCCAATTCACTGCGTTTTTTGAAAATCAGCGTCCAGGAATACAAAGAGATTAGTAACAATGACAACATGACTAACTTCACCAATAAACTGGCTTCCATTATCAGCGTCACTAAAGAAAGATCAGCGTTCACTTTGTATCTCCATCAAAATAAATGAAGGTATCGACCGAGGTCGGAACCTATCTGAGTTCAAACACGCGACTTTGACCACCGCTTCGCACAACAGTTCATCATCACGATAAATTTTTTGTTCAAAGTCCATACTCGCGCCTGCCGCCTTTAGCAAAACCGACTTCACTTCTAAAGCGTCATTAAACTTTGCAGGCTTGCGAAAATTTAATTGCATAGAATGTACAGCAAACAGACACTGATGTTGAGTAATTAATTCATCTTGTTCAAAACCTAAAGATCGTACCCATTCAGTTCGGGCTCGTTCCATAAAGTTTAAGTAGTTGGAATGATAGACCACTCCGCCACTATCAGTATCTTCATAATAAACTCGGATCGGCCATACAAACTCAGTCATTATTATCACTGGCCGTCGGTTTCAAACCTAAATGTAACCATGCTTTTTTAGTTGCAACACGACCACGCGGCGTACGCATAATAAACCCTTCTTGAATCAAGTAAGGTTCAATAACATCTTCTATCGTGCCTCGTTCTTCACCAATGGCGGCCGCTAAATTTTCAACACCTACGGGACCACCTTCAAATTTTTCTATGATCGCTAATAATAATTTTCGATCCAACATATCAAAGCCATTATCATCAACATCAAGCAGGTCTAAACCTTGGCGGGCAATCTCTGCTGTAATCTGACCATCAAATTTCACTTCAGCATAATCACGTACACGTCTTAATAAACGATTGGCAATTCTTGGTGTACCACGAGAGCGACGCGCAATTTCATGAGCACCCTTCTCATCCAAAGCCACATTAAAGATCCGAGAACTGCGTTGCACAATGGTGCTTAAGTCATCAATATTATAAAACTCTAAGCGCTGCACGATGCCAAAACGATCACGTAATGGTGATGTTAAGGAACCTGCTCTTGTGGTTGCTCCCACTAAGGTAAACGGTTCTAAATCAAGCTTAATTGATCGCGCTGCTGGGCCTTCGCCAATCATAATGTCGAGTTGATAATCTTCCATTGCTGGATAGAGCACTTCCTCCACGATCGGACTCAAACGATGGATTTCATCTACAAACAAAACATCATTGGGTTCTAGATTGGTGAGCAAAGCGGCAAGATCGCCGGGACGTTCTAAAACAGGGCCTGAAGTTTGTTTTAAATTCACGCCCATTTCATTTGCAATAATGTGTGCCAAGGTCGTCTTGCCTAAACCTGGAGGGCCAAAAATAAGCGTGTGATCTAAAGCTTCTTTTCGATTTCTGGCAGCAGCAACAAATAATTCCATTTGTTCTTGCACCACCGGTTGACCAATATAATCACTTAAGCTGACGGGACGAATGGCCCTATCATGACGATCTTCATCATTATTTTCTGTTGATGTAATAAAACGATCTTCCATTATGAAACCTGAATTCGAAATAAATAAACTCGTTCAGCACGACTATTCTCACGCTTCTCTGCGTTGCTAAATATTCGTTTAGAATAACTAAACTTCACCTTTAGCGCCTTGATAATCGCAAGAATCGTCACACTGAATAAAATATAAAGTGTGGGCAGCAAATGTACGTTTTTCGACATTATCATATTATTCTGTTTATATCTTTTTGCGAGTGAATTTATCTCGAGTTCAGGTTTTAATTTCTCTGTAGAGCTAACCTAATTAAATCTTCGGTACTCATGCCATTGCTATGAACACTGCGAATCATCTTATCAGCTTCAACAGGTTTGTAACCTAAGGCAATTAATGCTTCAATCGCTTCATCTTTAGCGCCCGCTAAACTAGCGGCTTCAGACACGACAGGTTTCAAGCCCATTGCACCGCTGATTTCTTTTAATCGATCTCGCATTTCAATGATCAATCGTTCTGCTGTTTTTTTGCCCACACCCGGTAAGCGCGTCAAACTAGCGGCATCACCTTCTTGCACACTGCGAGCAAAATCATCAACATCACTGCCCGATAAGATCGTTAAGGCCAACTTGGCACCAACACCATTTACTTTTAACAAACTACGGAAAAGTAAACGTTCACGTATCGTTGCAAAGCCATATAAAAGTTGAGCATCTTCACGTACGACTAAATGAGTAAATAAAGAAACCTCTTCATTAATGGCTGGCAAATTACAAAACGTCGACATCGGGGCCGCCACTTCATAACCAACGCCTTGCACATCAAGGACCAAATTAGGGGCTTGTTTTTCTAATATAATTCCGCGTAAACGACCAATCATCGGCTATAGCGCCCTCCACGGCGACTTGTGCGCATGCCTGCTGGCAATTTTGTATTTTGGCTACCACCAACAGCTGCAAAATTAGCATGTGTCATTGCACACGCTAACGCATCTGCGGCATCTTCGTCGGGTACTTCTGGTAACTTTAAAATCACAGACATCATATATTGAACCTGTTCTTTTTTGGCATGACCATTACCGACCACAGCTTTTTTTATTTGGGTGGCACTATATTCATGCACCGATAAGTTTTGACTCACTCCAGCACAAATTGCTGCGCCCCGTGCTTGACCTAACTTTAAAGCCGAATCTGCATTTTTATGTAAAAACACTTTTTCAATCGCCATCATATCCGGTTGATACCGCTCAATGATATCGGTCAAACCTTCAAATATTTGCTTGAGACGATCAGCAAAATCGCCATCACCGACCATTAATCGGCCGTTTATCACATGATGTATTTTTTGCTTATCGAGTTCGATGATGCCAAAGCCAGTTTTTCGTGAACCCGGATCGATACCTAAAATACGAGTCATGAAATAAGCGCCTTACTCGCCGCCTAACTCCGCCATGACTTCATCGGAAAAATCGGCATTGGTGTAGACCTCTTGTACGTCATCTAAATCTTCAAACGCATCAATCATTGCCAAGGCTTTTTCAGCATCTTTTGCATCCAAAGCAACCGTTGTTTCTGGGTGCATCGTGACTTCAGCAGAAACCGCTTCTAAACCTGCGGCATCAAGAGCATCTTTCACTGCTGCGTATTCTTCTGATGAGGCAAACACATCGATTGTGCCATCATCATTAGTCACAATATCTTCAGCGCCTGCTTCTAATGCTGCTTCCATCACCGTATCTTCATCGGTGCCAGCGGCATAAGAAATAATGCCCTTCTTATTAAATAGATAAGCAACACTGCCATCAGTGCCCATATTGCCGCCGCGTTTAGTGAAAACATTACGCACTGCTGCAACCGTACGGTTACGATTATCGGTCAAACAATCCATCATGATAGCGATGCCACTTGGGCCATAACCTTCATAACGAATTTCTTCGTAGCTCATGCCTTCTAATTCACCGGCACCACGTTTAGTTGCGCGCTCGATAACGTCACGAGTCATATTGCCACTTAAGGCTTTATCAATAGCAGCACGCAATCGTGGATTATTATCAACATCACTGCCGCTTTCTTTTGCTGCAACGGTGATCTCACGAATAAATTTAGTAAATAATTTACCGCGTTTGGCATCTTGAGCACCTTTACGATGCTGGATATTTGCCCACTTACTATGACCTGCCATGACTCTTTTCCTCTAAATTCTTTTTAAGCTAACTATTTTTTAACCAATGTATTCCAGTTTGGATACATCTGGTCACGACCATAAACATGGTCAAAATATAAAGACTGTAACTGCTCAGTAATTGGGCCACGACCACCATTACCAATTTCGCGATTATCTAATTCACGAATCGGAGTAACTTCAGCAGCTGTACCTGTAAAGAAAGCTTCATCTGCAACATACACTTCATCACGAGTGATACGTTTTTCAACTACTTTCAGGCCAATATCTTCAGCCAGAGTCATAACCGTTGCACGGGTAATGCCTTCCAATGCTGAGGTTAATTCTGGGGTATACAACACGCCATCACGCACCATGAAGAAGTTTTCGCCACTGCCTTCAGCTACAAATCCTTCAGCATCTAATAACAAAGCTTCGTCATAACCATCGTTCACCGCTTCTTGCAACGCCATGATCGAATTCATGTAGTTACCATTCGCTTTGGCTTTACACATAGTGATGTTGACATGATGACGAGTAAACGAAGATGTTTTGATGCGAATGCCGTTTTTCATATTGTCTTCGCCAAGGTATGAGCCCCAATCCCAAGCGGCAACCATGACATGTGTGCGTAAGTTGTCAGCACGAATACCCATGCCTTCACTGCCATAAAAACACATCGGGCGAATATAAGCAGAATCTAAGTTATTTTCTCGCACGGCTGTTTTTTGAGCTTCGTTAATAGTCTCTTTATCAAACGGCATGCCCATGCCCATGATTTTTGCACTGCGAAATAAACGATCGGTATGTTCTTGCAAACGGAAAATAGCAGCACCTTGATCAGTTTTGTAAGCCCGCACACCCTCAAATACACCCAAACCATAATGTAAGGTATGCGTTAATAAATGTACCTTTGCATCACGCCACTGTATTAACTCGCCATCTAACCAGATAACGCCATCACGATCTGCCATTGTTACAACTGCCATAATTACCTACTTTCTATTTTCGTTAGTTACTATCTAAATTAATTAATCTTGCCCAGCCAGCGTTGCCAAATAGCTTCAACTCGAGCTTGGTAAACAGCGACTTCGTCGCGTGCCACACAGGCAGGCATTTCTTGTAATACACAGCGATTCGCCAACTTGCGGTAGAAACGATAAGCCCCCGCAAGCATATTGCCATCTTGCTCGTTAAGCTTCGCCGTATTTACTAATGCATCCAAAATCCGGATATTATCGGTATAAACCAATAACTCAGGCAAGGTCTGTGACCAAGCCAAGACTGCATATTGCACCATAAATTCAATATCAGTGATACCACCCACACCTTGTTTAAGGTCAAAGAGCTGCGCTGTGCTTTTGTCTAACTGCTCACGCATCTTGCTACGCATGTCTCGTACTTCAATTGCAAGCTGTTGCTGATCGCGTTCAACCGCCAGCACATCTTGTCTGATTTCAACAAGCTGTTGCGCAAGATCTTGGTCTCCCACGACACATCGCGCCCGAACTAAAGCCTGATGTTCCCATGTCCAGGCATCGTCTTTTTGATAATCCGCAAAACCGGACACCGTACTGACTAATAAACCAGAGGCACCACTCGGACGCAGTCGCATATCGATTTCATATAAAGTGCCCGCCGATGTGGTGGTGTCCACAAGATGAATCATGCGTTGTGCAAGTCGAATATAAAACATAGAAACATCTAATGGTTTATCACCATCAGTCGCACCTTGATTCGTTTCATCATCCTTATATATAAAGACTAAATCTAAATCAGAACCATAACCCAGCTCCAGCCCACCTAACTTGCCATAGGCTAAAACAGTAAAACCACAATCATCCATATTGTCTGTTTGCGTACAAGGTGGTCGTCCATGTTTTGCAACTAACAGCTGCCATGCTTGTTTTAAGACATTTGCCAACATCACTTCGGCCAACACACTAAGCTGATCACCCACTCGCATCAAAGGCAATACATCCGTCACATCGGCGGCCGCCACATGCAAAGCAGCAATTTGTCGAAACTCACGCATTAAATTCATCTGGCGCTCTAAATCATCAGCATCTGCTTGTTGCAAAAACTGTTCTAAATATTTCATTTGTGATTGGCGATCCGGCACCTGATATAAATCTCGAGGATCGAGCAACTCATCTAATAACACCGGATGACGCGCTAATTGACTGCTGATCCAAGGGCTCGCAGCACAGAGTCTGACTAACTGCGATAACGCGAGTGGGTTTTCCACCAACAAAGACATATAAACCGAGCGGCGCATAATCGCTTCAACAAACGGCAACAAACGGGCAAAACATTCATCGGCATTGTTCGTATTGGCTGCGGCTTGAACTAATAACGGTAATAGACGTTCAAGACGTGTCCGACTTACTTGAGTCAGATTTTTACAAACATGGCTTGTCAGCAAATCATCTAAACCTGATAACGCATCTTCAGCATGTTGATAACCCAATTGCTGAAAATAGTCGGCCTTATCTATATCTGAAATAGAAAACAACACCACACTATCGTTGGTTTCTTCATCAGCTTGCGGGGCAATCAAGATCTGTTCGAAATGCCCTTGCACATTTTGTCGATGTTGCTTTAACTCCTCGTCAAATGAATCCCAATCATCAAAACTCATTAATTTGGCTAAACGTTCTCGGTCTTCATCATCTTGAGGCAATAAATGAGTTTGCTTGTCTGCCCAAGCTTGAATGCGATGTTCGGTTCGTCTTAAAAAATCATAAGCGGCTTTTAATTCTGCCACGGCATAGTCAGACAGACTCTGTCTTTGTGCCAACAAATCAAGAATCGTTAAAATCGGCCGTTGTTGCAATGCGATCTCACGACCACCATGAATCAACTGAAAAACTTGACCAATAAACTCAATTTCACGAATGCCGCCTGCGCCCAGCTTGATATTATCTTCCATGCCTTTTTGATGCAGTTGACCGGCAATCATCGACTTCATTTCACGCAAAGAGTCAAACACGCCATAATCTAAATATCGACGATAAACAAACGGCCTTAACATCGAAATCAACATCTGTTTGTCAGCATCATTTCCCGTAATGATGCGTGCCTTGATCATGGCGTAACGCTCCCACTCTCGGCCTTGAGTTTGATAATAGTTTTCTAAAGAATCAAAGCTGGCAACCAAAGCACCACTGTCGCCAAAAGGACGTAAACGCATATCCACTCTAAAAACAAAACCATCGGCAGTGACATTATCTAAGGCTTGAATTAACTTGCGTCCCAAGCGAGTGAAATATTCTTCATTAGATAAAGTCTTACGACCACCTTGTGTTTCGCCATGTTCAGGATAAGCAAAAATCAAATCAATATCAGAAGACAAATTAAGCTCACCCGCACCTAATTTACCCATGGCAATCACTAATAAATGTTGCTCTTCACCCTCATCATTAATTGAGCTTCCTAAATCTTGTCGTTGCCACTCATGCAATATTGCCAAAGCCTGTTCGATGCAAGCATCTGCCATGGCCGATAATTCACGTACCGTTTCAGCTAAATCAGCCCAACCCGCTAAATCACGCCAAATAATTCGCACCATTTCACGCTGACGAAAATAACGTAACTGCCTGTGTAATGACGTTTCATCTTCAACATCCAGCAACATCTCAGCTAAACGTGTTTGAAAACCTTGTTCATCATAAACTTGTTGCAAATCACCTGAACCCAGCAACGCCTCTGCACGTTCCGGATTCCGCTGCCCCCACTGACTAACATAATCACTGCCAAACAAGGCCTGCTTGGCAGATTCGACTAACGAGTCATTCGACGATAACAATGATTGCCACTGCTCTGGAATTTGACCGTGCTCTATCATCTATTACTCAATGAATTTTAGAATTAAAGCTCAATCTTAACGCGTAAGAATGGCAAATTAAAACTAAAGAAATGATTCTTTATTTGACTCACTATAAATCTTAAAGATTACTTAATGGACTTTGCACACCTTGTGCACCCTGCTTCAGAACATGTGTATAGATCTCCGTAGTCTTAACATCAGCATGCCCCAACTGTTGTTGCACCGTACGAATATCAGCACCTGACTGTAATAGATGCGTTGCGAAGGAATGTCGCAAGGTATGGCTACTGACTTGTTTTTCTATACCAGCTAAAGCTGCGGCTTCTTTGATCTGCTTGTTTAATGCACTTTCATCAAAATGATGTCGACGTAATACATTTGATTCTGGGTCAATAGACGTTCTGGATGCAGGGAATAAATAGTGCCAGCCCAATTGAAACCGTGCTTTTTGATATTTTCTAGCTAAAGCATCAGGCAACCAAACACCCGCATAATGTTCGTTTTTCCTATCTTCTTCCAACACATTTCTGACACGATCTATTTGCCAACGAATAGGCTCTATCAACTCCTTAGCCAGCGTAGTCAACCTATGTTTTTGTCCTTTGCCATTCCAAACCTGAATTTGGCAAAAGTCCAAATCAATATCTTTAACTCGAAGCCGTAACAACTCTATTCTTCTCAAACCTGAACCATATAATATCGAGAGCATCAACTTCTTTGAACCAGCCGTTTTAGCCAAAAGCTTAGCCACCTCTTTTTTTGTTAACACGACAGGTAACTTTCGTTGACGATGAGACTTAGCAAAAGCCCCTAAATGACCAACCTCCTGTTTTAAAAACTTTGTTTTTAAAAATACAATCGCATTAAGTGCAATTTTTTGCGTTGACGCTGAAACATTCCGTTCAACAGCCAAAAAAGTTAAAAATCGCTCAATATCGACATCGCCTAATTGCTCTGGGTGTTGCTTATTATTAAAGAGTATGAAATATTTCATCCAGTACAGATATGTGGAAATAGTACGGCGACTATAACGACGCATACGCATAAAGGACTCAACAGATTGAAGAAAGGGAGATTTACTCATGATTACAGCCTCATCCTTGATACTGAAAATTAACACCTTAAACCTCATGCCTTATTTGTCAATTAATTAAGAGGCCTTAGACCTCTTAATTCTGAAGTCTAAATCCTTCTACTTTTAATTACTGTAATTTCAAAAACTTACAAATAGGACGTCTATGTTTAAAAAAATAAGAGGTTACCTACTTAATAATTGTTATGAGGTCTCTAGACCTCATAAAACATACTGTTAAACGTATAAAAGTATCGTGAAATGAATCATACTCAGATAGATAAAAAAGGTGACGGAGGGATTTAATAATCACTCGGCCGGCTGAATTAAACGTTAATAATGAACAGTAAACTACAAAACCTATCCGAGATTGTTGCTAGAGCAAACGATATGTTCTATAGCA